>OIXW01000163.1_pt1 | contig 19313 bp, 16 predicted proteins | sample 1587951 | NCBI WGS metagenome assembly OIXW01 (sample SAMN03283239) | human gut metagenome | biome: human-associated habitat; material: feces | host: Homo sapiens | place: Peru | collected 2012
CACCCCTGACATTTTTAAAGCTTGAGTAAACCCCAAGTCTATTTAGTTACTCATAAGTTCTCCTTAGGGAGGACTTTTTTTATTACTATTTACTCTATGTACAGTTGTTGAAATGATCAGAATATATGTGTTAGATAAATTAGGAATCTTCAAAATTACTAAGAAAATACATAGTAAATATCAAAAAAATATCATGACTTTTGATTAAAAAAGTCATGAATTTTTAATATATTAACAATTTCTTAAACTAAAAAACATTGATATATACAATAAAAAAGTGAAATACTTAAGAAAATCTTAAGAAAATGGTGGACAGATATAGGTCATGGTGTTATAATCGCATTTGTTGAAAAGAGAAGGAGAATAACTATGACTCAAAATGCCCCCGTTACATTTCATGCGATTGTAGAGAGAATCAGAACTCAGAAAACAATATTATTACCAGCAGTCGCTATTTCAGCATTTGCGCTTGTAGGTTATGCTGCAGCTGACCGTCAGGCTCCTGTTATTCATTCTAATAAGATTGTTGTACCTTATGGGACACACTTAACAGCTTCAGATTTTGAGATTACAGATAACCGTGATAATCTAGATATCATGAATGTATCTATTAAATCTGGATCATATGAATCTAAACAGCTAGGTACTTATCATGTTACAGTAACTGTGACTGATACATTCCAGAATACAATAGATAAAGAAGTAGAAGTACAGGTGATTGATAATGAAGCGCCTGTTATTGCAGCAAGAGAAAATGGCGGCTTTATCATTGATGTAGAAGCCAATGGCTCAAATAACTTATTAGACTACGTGAAAGCAACAGATAACGTTGATGGTGATGTCAGTGATTTCATCACTTTTGAAGGCGGTATTGATACAACTGTGATCGGGGAACAGAAGGTTGTGGCTCATGTAGAAGATAACGCAGGAAATAAAACAGAAAAAACTCTATCATTTAATATTAAGGATTCTATTGCCCCAGTACTTACTCAGAAGACTCAGTCATTTGATGTAAACTATGGTGATACTTTCAATCCTGCAGACTATTTCGATGTATCAGATAACTTTGATGCATCTCCAGTATTAAGTGTCAAAGGTAATATTGATACTAAGAAGTTAAATAGTGAGCAGAAAGCAACTATTATCGCAACGGATAATAGTGGAAATGAAACAAAGCAGGAATGTACATTTAATATCAAGGATATCAAAGGCCCTGAAATTAAGTTAAATACAAATAAGGTTTCTATTACTGAAGGTACATCAGTGAACTGGAATTCATTACTTGTTTCTGCTATCGATAACTTAGATGGTGATGTTACTAAGAATGTTTCTATTGGTGGTTATGTAGATGTCAATAATGAAGGAAACTATACTGCAATTTATACTGCAACTGACAAGACTGGTAATACAACAGTAGTCAATCTACCAGTAGAAGTAAAGTCTAGAAATGCGGCTCTTATTCAGACTGCTTTAGGTAAGCTTGGATGTCGTTATAGAATGGGTGCTGTAGGACCTGATGTCTTTGACTGTTCAAGCTTTACAAGATGGGTTTATAGACAAAATGGACGTTCTTTAAGTGGCACAGCTGCTGTACAGTTCAATAGTACTCAAAGAGTAGATAGAAACGCATTAAAGCCTGGTGATCTTGTATTCTTCAAGAACACATATAAGAAAGGTATTTCTCACGTAGGTATTTACTTAGGTGGAGGCAGATTCGTACATGCCGCCAATGAAAAGAAGGGTGTTATCACTTCTTCTCTAGGTGAATCTTATTATGCTGCCCATTATGCAGGTGGAGGAAGAGTATAATCTTTAAGGAAATCGATTTCGATTTCCTTTTTTTATGGTAGAATAATTGAGAAGGGAGTGTTTGATATGTATATAGGAACACAGGATTTATTAAAACAGTATGATGCTTATTTACTTGATCATGGTTATGAGATAGAAGAACTTGTTAATCTGGCAAGTGATGCTTTATTAAACCATTTTACTAAGTATAATCGTTTAGGTATTTTAATTGGTCCAGGTAATAATGGGGCAGATGGCTATTCATTAGGCATAAAGCTAGAAAAACTAGGAAAGCATGTAGACTATTATTATAGTGGAGATATTGGAAAGGTTTCACAGGCCAATCGTTATTATCGTGATCAGATTTCAGATGATCATCTTATCTATGTAGATGAAGATAATATTAATGAAATTAATTGGAATAATTATGACTGTATTGTAGATGGTTTATTTGGGTTTGGATTAAACAGTGCCCCTAGAGGAATGTATAAACAGGTTATTGAATCTATTACTGAGAATTATAATGGTGTTATTGGAGCTATTGATATTCCTACAGGACTAGACTGTAATAGTGGGAAAGCGTACGAAGGAGCTTTAAAGGCTGATTTTACAGTTACTTTAACAGCCTTAAAACAAGGATTCTTAGATCCTCGTTCACTTGAATATACAGGTGAAGTGATTCTAGAAACATTAGCTGTCAAGGATTGTTTCAAGGAAGCAGGTTTATTTGAATATGTAGGAGAAGAGTATGCGAAAGCTCATCTAAGAAAAAGACTCTATAATGGGTATAAGAATATTTATGGTGTAGATGGATTGATTGTAGGAAGTGACCAATATACAGGGGCACCATTACTCGCCACTAAAGCGGCTTATTATACAGGTGCAGGTATTGTAAAGACAATTACTTCAGAAAAAGTGACAACACTTTTACCTCTTTATATTCCTGAAGCCATTCCTGTATTAAGACCTCAGATTTTCCATTATGATGACTTTGATGGTTATGATGCATTATTAGTCGGATGTGGTTTAGGACTTGAAGAAAGTGCCTTTAGAGCTGTGATTGATATCATGACAGCTTCTATCTGTCCACTTGTATTAGATGCAGATGCACTCACAATTCTCTCTAGAAATATGCATTTATTAGAAAAACAGGATCGTAGTGTGATCCTCACACCTCATATTGGTGAATTCAAGCGTTTATGTCATGTAGAAGATTATCCTGATCTTATGATTGCAGCACAGAGCTTTGCATCACAATATCATTGTATTCTTGTCTTAAAAGGACCTCATACAATAGTCACTGATGGTAAGACATCTTATCGTATTGCCTCTGGTAATAAAGCCATGGCAGTAGGTGGTATGGGTGATACACTTGCAGGTATCATTACATCATTACTAGGACAGGGCTATGAACCAATAGACGCTGCAGTACTTGGTGTTTATATTCATGGACGTGCAGGAGATGAAGTAGCCAAACAGGCATATACTGTCATTCCTGAAAAGTTGATTGAAGAAATACCACATACAATGGCTATGCTTGTGGATGAAATAGAATAAGAAAAAGCTGGAAAGGCAAAATGAATTGCTTTTCCAGCTATTTTTTTAGTCTAATAATAGAAATATTACGATTAATAGTATGTGTCTTACGGTAGCTGAAGAATAAATCATCATTCTCCATTGTACAATAAGGACTCACTTCAATATGTTCTTCTAAGACACCGCAGTTAAGTAACTGCTGTTTAATAAGTCCCTTAGAATTAAGAAGATAATGTGTCTCATCTTTTTTAGTATAGAATGATGAAGTATCAAAGCTCATCTTCTTTACACGATCAATAATATCATCCATCGCTTCAAAGTTTCGTGCCTCAATAGAAGGTCCTACATAAGCATATATCTTATTAGGATTACATCCTTCATCTTCTATTAAATGACGTGTCACCTTACCTACAATCTCAGTCACTGTTCCTTTCCATCCTGAATGAATCGCAGCCACTAGATGCTGATTTTCACAATATAATAGTACAGGACAGCAATCTGCATGGAAGGTAAATAAAGTTAAGTCTGTATCTCTTGTATATAATGCATCAAAGCCTAGATAAGCATCTTCCTGACTATAAATCCCTTTACCACCATCTTTTGTATTCACACTTAAATAATGTGTTGTATGACGCTGTAAAGGTGCCACCATATGATTGAGATCTGTACCAAGCATTTTAGCTAGTTCTTTACGGTTTTCTAGAACAGCTTCATTATCTTCCCCATTATAACTCATATTAAACAGCTTCCCGTCAATATGAGCTGGTACAGTATAACCTTCTACCATATCATTATTAAACTTCCAAGGTATTAATTTCATTTAGCTTCCTCCACTTTCTCTAACTCATCATAGAAAGAATCATCAGGATCAATATAAATCGTCTTATAATGTCCTAAAAGAACTAAACCAGGCTTATTTGTATGAGGTTTCTTTAAGCTCTTGACTAGACAATAATTGACAGGAACACTTGAACTATATTTACCCTTAGAGAAATAGGCTGCAATATTTGCGGCAAGTCTCATAGTGTATTCATCTAAATTTTCTGCATGCACAATAATATGAGAACCAGGCATATCCTTGACATGGAACCACATATCATTACGAGATGCCATCTTAAATGTCAGATAATCATTCTGTAAGTTATTCTTACCTACATAAATAATAATACCATCACGTGTACGATAGACATCATAATGAGGATGAGTTTTCTTCTTAAGCTTCTTTACATTCTTCTTACGGATATAACCGTAATTTTCAAGCTCTTCCTTGATTTCCATCGCATCATAATAATCTGCATTATCCATTAATGTATTCAAAGTATCAAAATAATTGATTTCTTCTTTTGTCTTTTCAATCTGTTCTTCTAGAACCTTTAAAGAATTCTTTGCTTTCTGATACTTATTATAATAATGGTTGGCGTTTGTTTTACCATCAAAGCGTTCATCTAATTCAATTGTCATCTTTGTGCCATCATAATAGTTATCTACAGTCACTTCCTTCATCCCTTTTTGAATAAGATGTAAAGAAGCATACAATAAATCACCCTTAATACGATACTCATCACTATTATGAGAATCAAACAATGTCTTTTCTAGCTTATCAAGCTTATTCACATTCTTTGTATATTCTTTCTGAATAAAATGAAGAATATCAGAAGTTTGCTGTTTAATACGATCCTTTTGATCAATAAACTGATAATACGCATCTAATCCCTCAAAAAGAGAATACTTGTCTATTTTCTTTCCAAAACAGTTTAAAGGAATCACATGATACTTCTCTTTATCACCTCTTGTGATATAGAGTTCATGACTAAGTCTTATTTCATTCATAATAGTTTTGAAATCAGTACCCTGTTCCATTCTAGAAGAGACTTCTTCAGCTAGATCCTTAGAGAACCCTTCAAACTCCTTGACAAGATTTGTTGTTTCAGGTGTATTTTCAAAAGGATTCTTCTTATCAAGTAGAGGAGGATAGCTATAAGTAATCCCTGGCTGCATAATACGTATACTATCACTTGGAGATACTCTCTTTAAAGATTCAAGAATCTTATCTTCTTTATTCGTAAGAATAAAATTAGAATGCTTACCCATGATCTCTATATAGAGATGATACTCTACAAGATCCTTGAATTCATTTCTTCCTCTTAAAGTTATCTTTAATATACGATCTAGTCCTACCTGTTCAATACGCTCAATAAAAGACCCTTCAATATGTTTTCTTAAAAACATAGTTAAAGCGTTAGGAAAATCAGGTGTAGGATAATTTAACTGTGTTAACTGAACACGTGCATACATCGGATGAATAGAAACAAGCAGTTTCTTATTCTCATTCTGAGCACGTACAGTCATTAATAATTCGTATTTCGATATTTGATATAATTTTGAAATACGTCCTGTCACGATTGTTTCGTTCAATAATTCTGTAACACGTGACAATACAATTCCATCAAATGCCATATTCATCACCCGACTTAGTATAACACATTTAAAAGTGTTTGACATCACTGTTTTATTCATGTAGGATTACTTAAAAAGGGGATGTAGATAAGTGAAAAGAGGCCTTCTAATTATCCTGAGTGGACCTAGCGGCGTAGGCAAAGGAACAGTCAGAGAACAACTATTTAAAGAAGAATCATTAAACCTTGCATATTCAATTTCAATGACTACACGTTATAAGAGACCTGGTGAAAGAGAAGGGATCGATTATTTCTTTGTAGACGTTGATACATTCAAAGAAAAGATTGAGCAGGGTGAATTACTAGAATACGCACAGTTTGTAGGTAATTACTATGGAACACCTAAAGCCTATGTAGATCAGCTACTAGATGAAGGTAAGAATGTTGTGCTAGAAATTGAAGTACAGGGTGCACTTCAGGTTATGAAGAAAGTACCAGATGCACTTACAATTTTCTTAGTACCACCTTCAATGGAAGAATTAGAAAAACGTATTCGTGGACGTAGAACAGAAGCTGAAGATGTTATTAAAGAACGTCTTGATAAAGCAAGAAGAGAAATTGCGACAAAAGATCAGTATAAGCATGTAGTGGTAAACGATGATGTAATGCGTGCAAAAAATGATATTGTCAAGATTATCGAAGAGAACATGAAGTAGCCATCTGGCTGCTTTTTCTTTTTTTAGGGAGGTGATTTTATGTTTAAAGTAGAAGTATTAATAGAACATCCTGTTCAGGCCTTAGATCGTGGTTTTTCTTACTTATCTAAGAAACCTATTCTTACAGGTATCCGTGTACAGGTGCCTTTTAACCATCGTCAGGTCGTTGGTTATGTTTTATCAGTAGAAGAAGTTGATTTAACACAGAAAGAACTAGAAGAAAGAGATTGCTTTAAGTATTCTTATATTTATTCCGTCATCGATGAAGCGCCACTACTCAATAATGAACTCATTACACTTGCTCATCGTATGTCCAAGATGACACTTTGTCCTCTTATTGCCTGTTTCCAGGCTATGCTTCCAGGTACTTTAAAGCCTTCTACTCATAAGATGGTTGGCATTAAAACAATGGCCTGTGTAAGAGTCATCAATACAGGTACACCTAAAACAGTTAAACAGCAGGAAGCTTTCCGTTTATTAGTAGAAAAAGGAGAAATGTTTCTTAAGGATATCCCTTATTCAAGAAGTGTGATCTCTTCTCTAGAGAAACAAGGTTTGATTGAAGTATATAATAAAGAAGTACAAAGAAATCCTTATGCCGGTAATGATTTGAAGGTTAATAATAAAATCACTCTCACACCGCTTCAAAATAGTGTTGTGAGAGGTGTATTACAGACTTCTCAAATGATTTCCCTTATTCATGGTGTCACGGGTTCAGGTAAGACAGAGGTTTATATTGCGCTCACTAAAAAGATGTTAGAAGAGAATAAGACAGTATTAATGCTGGTGCCTGAAATATCCCTCACTCCAATGATGGAACGTGTCTTTAAGGAACGTTTCCATGATGAAGTCGCCATCATTCATTCTCGTTTATCACAAGGAGAAAAGTATGATGAATACCGTCGTATTAAAAAAGGAGAAGCTCGTATTGTAGTAGGGGCACGTTCTGCCATCTTTGCGCCAGTAGACAATTTAGGACTCATTATTATGGATGAAGAACATGATATGAGCTATAAGCAGGATAATACACCACGTTATCATACATTATCTATTGCGAAAATGCGTGCAGAGAAGAATCATGCCAAGATTGTCCTAGGTAGTGCCACTCCTTCAGTAGAAACATATGCACGTGCGCAAAAAGGCATCTATGGCTTATTTGAGATGAAACAAAGAATCAATGGGAAACCACTCCCTTATTGTGAAGTGGTAGATATGGGCAATGAATCACGCCAGGGTAACTATTCTCTCATGTCTGCACGAATGAAGCAGAGACTTCAGGAAACAATAGATAAGGGTGAACAGGCGATGATTCTATTAAATAAGAGAGGCTATGCATCTTTTATTAAATGTGAATCATGTAATGAACCGATACGCTGCCCTCATTGTGATGTCACACTTACTTATCATAAAGCAGAAAATAGATTAAAATGTCACTTATGTGAATACTTTACTTCTGTACCTCGAGTATGTCCTGAATGTGGCAGTACACATCTTAAAAAGATAGGATATGGCACACAGAAAATAGAAGAAGAATTAAAAAAACAGTATCCTGAAGCACATATCATTCGCTTTGACTTTGATACAACACGTAATAAGAATACCCATTTAAAACTCTTAAAAGATTTTGAAGAACATAAAGCAGATATTATGCTAGGTACACAGATGATTGCAAAAGGACTTGATTTCTCCAATGTCACATTTGTAGGTGTACTCATGGCTGATTTATCTTTAATGGTACCTGACTTTAGAGCCTCTGAACGTACATTCCAGTTACTTTGTCAGGTGGCAGGAAGAAGCGGTCGAGGAGAGAAGCAGGGCACTGTCATGATCCAGACATTCAATCCAGAACATTATGCAATTAAAGCAGCAGTCAAGCAGGATTATGATGCTTTCTTTAAAGAAGAGATAGCATTTAGAAAGAAAGCCAAATATCCACCATATTGTCATCTTGTTGCAGTGATTGTACAATCACGCTCGCCTAAGAACGTTCATTCTATTGCCTTAGATATTAGTCAATACTTAAAGGATCATTTAGAAAAGGTCAGAATCATTGGACCACAGTCTACCTTTAAGATGCAGGATATCTATCGTGAAAGAATTCTTATTAAATATATAGAATCCAAACCAATCTATGAACAATTAAGTATCATTGATGACTATTATAACCGTACAAGAAAAGGAGGTGTTATTGTGGCATGCGACTTTAACCCGTATTCCACATATTAATATGAAAGAAAGAGATACAGCATTAGATATACTTATTGATTATGAAAAGAATGAAAGTTATTTAAATATTACTTTAAACCATACTCTTACAAAAGACTTCTCACCATCAGAAAGAGGTCTTATTACAACATTGGTCTATGGAACTATCCAGAATCGTTTATATTTAGAATATCAATTAGAACCACATATTCATACACGTTTAAAGGTGGTAGAAAGAATGTTGCTGCTGATGAGTCTTTACCAGCATTTCTATCTAGATACACCTGATTATGCAATTGTGAATGAAGCCGTAGAAATCATCAAAGAAAGAAGAAACAAACGTGCAGGAGGCATGATCAATGCAATCTTACATAGCTGTTTTAAAGAAACAAGATCTTTAGATGATCTAGACCATGATGAACGTTTATCTATTTCTACAAGTCATCCTTTATGGATGGTCAAGATGTTTAATGCCCAGTATGGCATTGATACAACAGAAAAGATTCTTCATGCAGATAATGAAGTTCCTTTAAAAAGCGGTCGTGTGAATACATATAAGATATCTCGTGATGCGTTCTTGAAGAAGTATCCTGAATTTACTCCAGGCTATTTATCACCAGATAGTGTGTTATTAAAGGAAGGCAATATTGCGCATACTGAAGCGTTTAAAGAAGGCTTAGTGACTATCCAGGATGAATCTTCACAGATGGTCGCACGCATGCTTAACCCAGGTGAAGAAGACGATGTCTTAGATATGTGCGGGGCACCAGGATCTAAAACAACTCATCTAGGTACTTTAATGAACAATAAAGGAAGTATAGATGTTTATGACCTTTATCCTCATAAAGCGAAGCTTATAGAAGACAATGCGAAAAGACTCGGATTATCTAATATTCATGTACATACAGGAGACAGTACAGACCTCTCAATATTTAAAAAACAGTATACAAAAATACTTTTAGATGGTCCTTGTTCTGGGCTTGGTGTTCTTTCTAGAAAGCCTGAAATCAAGTACCATGACTCAAGTGCAATGGATGAAATCATCCTGATTCAAGCAAAATTACTAGAAAATGCATATTCTTTATGTATAAAAGGTGGTAATATAGTGTATAGTACGTGCACTATAAATAAAAAAGAAAACGAAAAACAGATTGAAAAATTCATAAAGAAGCATCCCGATATGCATGTGGTAGAAGAACGTACTATACTTCCATTTGAGTATCATAGTGATGGCTTTTATATGTGTCTGTTAGAAAAGGATGTATGATGAAATCAATTTATGACTTAACACTCGAACAATTAAAAGAAGAATTAAAAGCACTTGGACAGAAGCCATTCCGTGCAAAACAGATCTATGAATGGATTTATGTAAAGAATGTCTATGATTTTCATCAGATGACAAATCTTTCTAAGGATCTTCAGGAAACACTTTCTAATCATTTCAGTGATGCGCTTTTAACTATCAAGGAAAAACAGGTGGCTCGTGATGGTACAACAAAATATCTTCTTGAATTAGAAGATGGAGGCCTGATTGAAACAGTATTAATGATTCAGACTTATGGTCGTTCATTATGTGTCACTAGCCAGCTAGGCTGTAATATGGGCTGTTCTTTCTGTGCGTCTGGTTTATTAAAGAAGCAGCGTAACTTAACAAGTGGTGAAATCGTGAAACAGGTACTCACTGTAATGAATGATTTAAAGGAAAGAGTGACTCATGTCGTAGTGATGGGGACAGGTGAACCTTTTGATAATTATGATGAAGTGATGAACTTCATCTATACAGTCAATGAACCTCATGGTTTAGCTATTGGGGCAAGACATTTGACTATTTCTACATGTGGACTTATTCCTGGTATTGAACGATTCTCTCATGAACCAATACAGGTTAACTTAGCCATCAGCTTACATGCACCTAATGATGAAATTCGTAACGAATTGATGCCAATCAACAAGCGCTATAATATGGATGACTTAAGAGATGCGATTAAGACATATATTGAACGTACAAATCGTCGTGTAACTCTTGAATATATCTTATTGAAGGATGTCAATGATGATATTAAATACGCCCGTCAGCTAGCGCATTATCTACGTGGTTTAAATGTCTATGTGAATTTAATTCCTTATAACCCTGTAGATGAACATGGCTATAAGCAGTCTTTAGGACATACAATTACTGCATTTAAAGATGAACTCATTCGCTTACATATCAATTGTACATTAAGAAAAGAACATGGCCGTGATATTGATGGTGCATGTGGACAGTTACGTGCGAAAAGAGAGAAAGGAGCATAATATGATGATCTCCGCTATGACTGATATTGGAAATAAAAGATCAGTCAATCAAGATAGAGCAATCTATAAAATTAAAGACCATGAAATAGTTGGTGTATTATGTGATGGAATGGGTGGTCATCTTGCAGGTGATGTAGCAAGCACACTTGTAAGTAATTATATTATTGAACACTTCTTTGATCATGCGCCTTTTGTGGATGATGCCTCTATTCATGCTTGGATTTCTTCTTTATTATTGACAACAAATGATCTTTTAAATAAAGAAAGTGATCAGCATAGTGAATATGCAGGAATGGGCACAACAATCGTTATCTGTTATATGGATGGTCAGAATACTTATATCTCTCATGTAGGTGATTCTAGAGCTTATTTATATAATGATACACTTAAACAGATTACTGCAGATGATACTTTTGTGAACGAACTTCTAAAAAGAGGTATCATTAATGAAGAAGAAGCCTCTCATCATCCTAAAAGAAATGTCTTAGTACAGGCTATTGGTATTAAAGAAGCGTTACGTATTTCTTTTTATAAGATTGAAGAAGATTATCGTGCATTACTACTCTGTTCAGATGGATTATATAATTCACTCTCATCTCAACAGATTGAAGAAATACTACAAAATAATGATTCAGTTGATCAAAAGACTGAAAAGCTCATTCAATCAGCCAATGAATTTGGTGGATTAGATAATATTGGTGTTTTATTAATTGAGAAGGGAGAATCATAAGATGAGTGAAAAAGGACGAATACTTGCTGATCGTTATGAACTAAAAGAGCTTGTTGGACAGGGCGGTATGGCTGATGTCTATCTTGCCTATGATGATATATTAAATAGAGAAGTAGCCGTTAAAATACTTCGTTCTTCTTTAACAGGAGATCCTATTTATATCACACGTTTCCATCGTGAAGCGCGTGCAGCAGCTGCATTATGTCATCGTAATATTGTAGAAATCTATGATGTAGGTGAAGAAGATGATCTTTACTATATTGTCATGGAATATGTACGTGGTCAGACTTTAAAGGAACTCATTAATAAACGTGGTGCACTTCATTATGTAGAAGCAGTAGATATTATGAAACAGGTTGTTTCTGCCACTGCATTGGCTCATTCTATGGGTATTGTACATCGTGACTTAAAGCCACAGAATATTCTTGTGACTGATTCTGGTATTGTAAAGATTGCGGATTTTGGGATTGCCTCTATCCAGTCTTTATCACAGGTCACTCAGACAGATACAATCATGGGTTCACTTCACTATCTTGCGCCAGAAATCGCAAGAGGTGAAAAAGCGACACCACAAAGTGATCTTTATGCACTAGGTGTTGTATTCTATGAATTACTGAGAGGAGATGTCCCATTTAATGGAGAATCTCCAGTTAATATCGCATTGAAACATATGCGTGATGAAATTCCATCCGTGCGTGATTATAATCCAGCGATTCCTCAGTCAGTAGAAAATATTATTATTAAAGCCACTGCAAAGAATACAAATAACCGTTATCAGTGTGCAGATGATATGCTGGATGATTTAGAAACATGCTTAGATCGTCTAGATGAAGAAAAGCTCAGCTTTGATTCCATCAACAATGATCCTACAATCATTGCGACAGATTCACAGTTCTTTACTAAAACAGCACCTATTGATCTTGAAGAAACAAAGACAGAAATAGAAGAAATTGAACCACAGGAAGTAAAGAAGAAAGAACCTATGGACAAGAAAAAGAAGATTGCGATAGGTGTAGCGATTGGTGCAGTTGTTGTATGTCTTGCGATTGTCGCTGGTTTCTTCTTACTAAGTGGAAGTAAAGATGGTACAATGATGGACCTTGTTGGTAAGACTGAAAAGGAAGCCACAGCCTTATTAATTGATAAAGGCTATAAGGTTTCTGATAATGTAGACTATGAACTCAGTGATAAGTATGAAAAGGGACTCGTTATTGCGACAGATCCAGAAGCAGGACATACTATTAATGAAGGAGATACAGTAACACTTACAATCTCTAAAGGTAAATATATTGTCATGAAGGATTATACAGGAGTCTCTTATGATACAGCCTATAAGGAACTCACAAAGCTTGGCTATAAGGTTAAGAAATATGAAAAGTCTGATGATGACTATAAAGAAGGTGTCGTTATTGGACAGTCTATTTCTGAAGGAGAAAAACAGGATCCTAATGAAGATGGCAAGATCATCACATTAACAGTTTCTAAGGGTGTAAGTATTACAGTACCATCACTCTATGGACAGGATATCAATGCCGCCAAATCCACATTAGAAAGCCAGGGCTTCACTAATGTGAAATTATCTGTACTTCCTGCACCTACTGATACAGCCACAATTAACTCTATGTCTATTAATACAGTTGTTAAGCAGTCTGTTGCACCATATACTCAGGTGAATAGTAAGGGTACTGAAATCATCTTATATTATTATGATAAGAAACCAACAACTACTACAACACCATCTCAGCCTGACTTGCCAGAAAATGACGATGATGATGAAACAACTACGACTAATGGACAATAAGAATAGGAGAAAATATGCCTAAAGGTCAAATTATAAAAGCTCTTGCAGGATTCTATTATGTAGATACAGGTGAAAAGGTTGTCAGCTGCAAGGCCCGTGGTAAATTTAGAAATAGAGGACAGAAGCCTCTTGTCGGAGACTTCTGCACCTTCCAGGAAGAAAAGGATGGGTCAGGTTATATCCTAACACTCGAAAAAAGATTTAACCAATTAGAAAGACCACCTATCTGTAATGTTGATCAGGCTTTACTTGTATTCTCTATTGCTCAGCCTGACTTTGATCAGATGCTTCTTGATCAGTTCCTTGCAATGGTGGAATATGAGAAGATTAAGCCAATCATCATTATTACAAAGATAGATCTCAATAGGGAACTTGTCCCTGTGATTCAAAAGAAGTACAATGCATATGATCTCTATTTTGTATCAAGTAAAGAAAATGAGGGTATTGAAGAGATTAAACCACTTTTAAAGAACCGTGTTACAGTTGTCACAGGACAGAGTGGTGTAGGAAAATCAAGTCTTTTGAATGCCTTAAACATTGAACTGAATATTGAAACAAATGAAATTTCTCAGGCATTAGGTAGAGGAAAACATACTACAAGACATGTAGAACTCATTCCTATGTATGGTGGCTATATTGCAGATACACCGGGATTCTCTTCACTAGAACTTAAAATGGAACCAGTAGAACTCGCCTCTACTTATCATGATTTTAGAGAATTATCTCATCATTGTAAGTTTAGAGGATGTCTCCATGATAGTGAACCACAGTGTGCTGTTAAACAAGCTGTTGAAGAGGGAGAAATAGATCAAACAAGATATGTAGATTACCTGCAGCTATTAAAGCAGGTGAAAGAAAGGAAAGATAAACGATATGGTTAAAATTGCACCTTCAGTATTATCCGCAGATTTTGCGCATTTAAAAGAAGATATCGATACAATCTATGATGGAGGAAAATCATGGATTCATTATGATGTGATGGATGGACACTTTGTCCCAAATATTTCATTTGGTTATAGTATTTTGAGTAACCTACGTGCTGTCACTGATTTATTTATTGATGTACATTTAATGATCACTGATCCAGGTCAGTACTTAGATGAATTCATCAACGCAGGTGCAGACCTCATTACATTCCATATTGAAGCTGTATCAAGTGTACAGGAAGCACGTGTACTTATTCAGCGTATTCATGATGCAGGATGTCTTGCATCTATCTCTATTAAACCAGGCACTGATGTAGAAGCTATCAAACCATTCTTAGATGATCTAGATATGGTACTTGTCATGAGTGTTGAACCAGGATTTGGTGGTCAGTCATTCAATCCTGCAGCTTTAGATAAGATTACAGAACTTAAAGAAATCAGAAATGGTAGACGCTATCTTATTGAAGTAGATGGTGGAATCAATGCGAATACAGCCAACCTATGCCGTGGAGCTGGGGCAGATGTTCTAGTGGCTGGAAGCTATGTCTTCAAAGCAGAAAATAGACAGGAAGCGATTGATTCACTCAAATGAAAATAGGCTTATATGCAAGCATGAATAATGGGGATGTCTTTAATAAAGACATCCCTTATATTGCGGTTGATGGTGGTTTGGAACATCTACATCGTCAATCAATTCAACCATTATGTGCCATTGGAGACTTTGATTCATTAGAACATAAGGAATACTTAGAAGGATTAGAAGTCCTTAGTTTTCCTACACATAAGGATGAAACAGATACTGAACTCGCTATCAGTGAAGCACTTAAAAGAGGTTATGATGAAATAGATCTCTATGGTGTTATTGGTGGTCGTATTGATCATTTTTTGGGTGTACTCATCTATTTAAGACAGCATCCAGATATTAAAATCACTTTATATGATGATATCAATAGAATCTATCTCTTACCTAAAGGTCAACATCAAATAGACTGCAGAGAATATAAGTACTTCTCATGCTTTACTGAAAAGACATGTACTTTAACACTTAAGAACTGTGATTATCCATTAGATGGTTATATATTAGAGCCTCATGACCCTCTATGTATCTCTAATCAATGTCATGGTATTCTGACTATAGAAAATAGTGAAGATCTTATTTTCATTGAATCTCAAAGGAGGTAATATATGGAAGATAATAAAGATTTCTTAGCGACTGAACCTGTCGGTAAACTCTTAAGACAGCTTGCTTTACCTACAGTTATAGCTCAGTTAATCAACATGCTTTACAACATCGTAGACCGTATGTTTATTGGTCATATCCCTCAAACAGGAGCGCTTGCCTTAACAGGCGTGGGTGTCTGTATGCCATTAATTATGATTGTGACAGCTTTTGCTTCATTAGTGGGTAATGGTGGAGCACCACGTGCTTCTATTTATATGGGACAGGGTAATCATGAACATGCAGAAAAGATTCTAGGTAACTGTTTTATCACTCAGATTATAGTATCTGTAATACTTACACTTATTCTATTCTTTGGAAACCGTACCTTCCTACTTGCATTTGGCGCAAGCAGTAATACAATCTCCTATGCAGTAGATTATATGAATATCTATGCAGTTGGAACGCTCTTTGTCCAGTTGACACTAGGTATGAATATGTTCATCACTGCCCAGGGGTTTGCAAAGAATGGTATGATTTCAGTTATTATTGGTGCAGTATGCAATGTCATCTTAGATCCAATCCTTATTTTTGGATTTAATCTAGGTGTCAAAGGAGCAGCACTTGCGACAATCATCTCACAAGGATGCTCATGTCTCTATGTTTTAACCTTCTTATTTGGCAAGAAGACAAAACTTAAAATCAAAAAGAAAAACTTATCTTTAGACAACTCAGTGATCTTACCTTGTCTTGCCTTAGGACTCTCTACATTTGTGATGCAGTCAAGTGAAAGTGTCATTCAGGTCTGTTTCAATTCTTCTTTATTGAAATATGGAGGAGATATCGCAGTAGGTGCGATGACAATCCTAACGAGTGTTATGCAGTTTGCGATGCTTCCTTTACAGGGCTTAGGACAGGGTGCACAGCCAATCATCAGCTATAATTATGGGGCTAAGAATAAAGAACGTGTTCAAAAGACATTTAAGTTATTAGTCAAAGTGTCTCTTTTATTCTCTATGGCAATCTGGCTTTTGATTCAGCTTTTCCCACAATTATTTGTCGGTCTCTTTACGAATGCATCTGAACTATCACTCTTTACTACAAAAGCATTAAGAATCTATATGGCAGTGGTAGGACTATTTGGTATACAGATTGCCTGTCAGATGACATTTGTGGCCTTAGGTAATGCGAAAGCTTCTGTCATAGTGGCAGTAACAAGAAAATTCATTCTCTTAATACCACTTATTTATATTATGCCAGCATTACTTGCGGATAAGACGATGGCTGTTTACTTGGCTGAGCCAGTGGCAGATCTCTTTGCGATTACTTTTACAGTTCTCTTATTTAAGAAACAATTTAAGAAAGCACTAAATCAAATGGACTGAGTTACTTCAGTTCATTTTTTGCGGTTAAAAGTCAAATATGTTATAATTATGTCAATAATGTTGAGGAGATTATGACATGAATACAAAGGTGAATTTTAAAAATAATATATATATTATCATGCAGATGGGATTATTCACCTTCTTATTTTTAGGGACTGAATATCTCTATGTAGATGTCCTTTCTCAAATCTTTACAAATGATAAGACAGTCGTGCTCGCACAGAACTACGCCTTAGGTGCGAGTACAATCGGGTTCCTTTTGTATCCTCTATTTTATCGCTTGTTGAGTGATCATTCAAAAAAAATAGGTCTTCTATTTGTTGGTATAGTATCCATCATTGGGCTTATCCTCATGTCTTCACTGTTTACTTTTGTGACAGGACTCATGTTGTTCTTTATGCTGGGAATACTAGGAAGCTGTGTCTATTATCACTCCATGAGTATGATGGAAACTAATCAATATCTTGCAAGAATTGTAGGTATCTCCTATGCATTTGGAATCATCCTTCAATTTGTTTCTAATAATTTTATTCGTTCAGAGTTCATACAGTCCATCCTATTGGCTATTTCTTGTTTTATACTGATTTTTCTTTTGATTAATAATAGATTAACATCACTTCAAGTGAGTGAAGATAAACAGGATAAAAAATCAAATACAGTAGGAATTATTCTTATTATACTTGTCATGTTAATGACATGTATGTTCAGTACTTTAGATAATGCAGTCACATTAGTTCATGCAGGAGGACACATGGATATTGGTCAATGGCCAAGAATCCTTCTTGCCTTAAGTGGCTTAGTCTCTGGGTTTATCTTTGATTTACATAACAGAAGATATATGGGTATCACAATATACTGTATTATGGTCTTATCTACTATTTGTATTGCGATACTTAAATTTGCGGGACCGTTTATGTTAGGCCTGATGACCTTTTATTTATCTGCTGGTTTCTTTGCGGTATTCTTTATTACTGCATTTATGGAAATAGCACGTTATATGAAAATACCAGAGCTATGGTCTGGCATGGGACGTGCAGTTAATAATTTAACTGCTGCCATTATCGCAAGTCCAGTACTTACATTACTTTCTTCGGATAGTAATTTGTCTGCAATCATATTAATCTTAGTATTATTTGTGGCAGTCAGTATTGTTTCAGTCAACTACACAGTGCAGAAGAATGACTTTATTAAGACTAAGACAACAGAAGTCATAGATGAAAAAGAGAAGCTGAGACGATTCTCTGAACTCTATTCATTCACAGATAGAGAAGCTGAAGTCTTTGATCAATTAGTTAATACTGAAGATAGTATTCAGATGATTGCGGAAAATATCTATGTATCTAAAAGAACATTAGAACGTTATGTCTCAGCTATTTATGAAAAAACAGGTGTTAAATCCCGTATTGGTTTACTAAATCTCTATAACAAGTAGAAGCCTTTCAATTCAGAAGGGCTTTTTTTAATTGTTTAAAAACATAGAATATAACATATAAATTCTATTTGGCGGTACTCCGCCAAGGCAATTTCTTCATTTTGGCGGACTTCCCTTATATACTTACGCCTCTATGCTTTCTACAATAATACTAGCATTTGTATCAATAGATGCATGGAAGGAGGAAAGTCATGATTACAAGCCTAAGAATGCTTCCGTATACGAGACAATATGTGATTATAGCTATCTATGAAATACTAGAACGTCATGGAATCCCATATCAAAAAACGGACTCGTCAACAGTTGTATTCCATGGAAAAGAAGGCATCTATTCTATTTCTGTAAGTGAACAGGTAGAAGGGACACAGCTATTTGTCACAATGGAACAGGCAAATGCAGGCTTATCACAAACTGGTTCACAGCGTGCGATTAACGCTGTCACCAGACAAATCTCAGATTATATTGAAAATGAAACAGTCATGGCGAAGTATTCGCCAAAAAGAATTTTTAAGAGCCTCTTAATCGGGCTAAGGGAATGGAGGAAACATTATGAATAAGCTTAAAAAGGCATTAAGGATTGCAAGCATGATGCTTATTGCGATTATGATTGGAATGTCCGGTATGATTAATGCAAATGCTGCAACAATCACAACTAGTGGACAATATTCACTTATATTATATTCTGATCCAGATGGATGGAATCCTAACTTTGAAGGTGAATATAGTAAGATGGTTAAGTTTAACGTTGCAGAAGGAGAAACAACAGTTAAAGTATCTGAACTTACAAAAGGTATTACACCATTTAATGGAGAAAATGAATTCTCTCATTGGGAAACAATGGAAGGAGATAAAGTCGGTGATGAATTAAATATCTCTGATTTTACACAAGTGTTAAACCGCAAACTCTACCCATCTGATGACTGCAAATTATATTACCCTATATA
>OIXW01000165.1_pt1 | contig 19305 bp, 17 predicted proteins | sample 1587951 | NCBI WGS metagenome assembly OIXW01 (sample SAMN03283239) | human gut metagenome | biome: human-associated habitat; material: feces | host: Homo sapiens | place: Peru | collected 2012
CTTATTCGTGTCGAGCGCAACTTCTAATCGTTTTATAATAGAGATGTTGCAAGCCGTCAAAACCTATCAAACAAAAATAAAAAAACGAGACTTGGTTTCAGTTCTTCCCAAATCTCGCTCTTTTCTTAGCTTCTTATATTTTTTAGTCCTTTGTAATCTTAAAGCCCAATTTCAATATGAGTTTAATTGTTTCAACAGACGTATTGCGGTCGTATTCCTTTTCCTCTTCACTTAATTCTTCATAAGGTACAAGGCATGGATGTTTCTTCTCTGCATCATTGCGCTCCTCTCCATACGTCCAACCATCTTTCATACGTCCTGCCGACCATACCTCATGCACATTCTTGGCTATGTCCTCTGCCAATGCATTCAGTTTCCTCGGCAATACCACGTCCTTCGTATCAATAGGATGTGGTGTGTAGTTGTAGTTGTTCTTGTTCATAATTGGTAATGTTTTGTTGTTTTCTATATGAAGAGAGAGAATGTAAAGAGGAACAATCTATCATTTTATCCTTTGATATTATTTTCCATAAAAGCCAAAATATCGCTATAGAATTTATATCTTAATTCATCATGATTTCTATATTCAACATAATATTCCTGATGATAATTAAACACCTTTTTCTTTATATCTCTCAATCTTCTATTCATAAAAAGTTCAAATATGCGATTACGTTTACGAACATAAACAAAGATATTTGGAGTACCTGATTTTATTAGTGAATTGTAGGCAACATTAAACTCTTCTTCTGTAATTTCTCCAGCTGTCGAGTCGAATATGAAAACCACAATATCTGCTTCCTCTTCTATGAATTTGTTATAATCAGCTTGTCGTCCTCTGTCTCGTCCAGTCAAAGATGTCGCAAAATCTTCAAAAGTCAAAGAACGTATATCCATGTTCTTTGTATTTGCGACCTTGCTTAATTGTTCTCGTAACAAAGCACGTTCTCCATTCAGTTTCTTCGCCCCTGCAATAAAAACTTTGGTTATAGGTCTGTAATGTATTCTCTTTAGATTCTCCAATAAGCCATAGACATGTTCCTTAATGTTTATGCCTTCATTAAGATTAAATCTGAAATCTTGCGCAAGCGACATTATAAATCTGACAGCATCAATATGGTTACAGTTTGACAACTCTTTTAGATTCAACCTTGCATAGTTATCAAAATCATAATTTCCATCCGCTGTCATACCAACAATGAGTAATTCACATTCATCATAGTATGTAAACTCACCGTTAGATTTGTTTTCTAAATCTTGAACGATTTCAATAAAAATATTTTCGTCAAATGTAAGTTGTAAATTATGGTCGGCAGCATTATAAACATCGTCTAACTCTTCTGCTCTTTTATATCCAGGCATGACAAAGGTGACATCTCTTGTCATTTTATCAAGATAATTGATTCGAGACAGAATCTCTGTGATTATACAAGAATTGTTCTGAGGATGCGAAAGGATAAAAATATACAGATTTTTGTATGATTTTACATCAGGTACGATCATTGAATAATGTTCGTGTCCTCTATTCAATTCTTCAATTACATCTCTGAGTTTTGTCTTAAGATACTCGTCTAACCCTGCCAATTCCTTTACTCTACTTACAACATCCCCTTGCTGTTGTTTTATTAAAATTTCTTTGTATTCATTTATAATACAGTCTATATCGTTCTTGGCAGCAATTCTTGATGTGAATGGTGCATTTTTCAACTGCTTTAGAAAAGTCTCAATAATCCAAAGCTTTTGTTCATCAGAATAAGAGTCTATATTCCGAAAAAAATTTTTAATTTCTATTGTTTTTTGTGGAAAATACATACAGCAACCAATGATATTATTTAATAAATGTATAAACATTTTACCTTTCAATATTCTTTCGGATAATCAGCCTTAAACCTAATCCGCTTGTCTTTTTTGTATGATCAGAGGCATATCTTCGAGACACACGGCAATTCTTTTCTTTATGCCACCAACTTCCGCCACGACGGATAAAGCAATTGCCTTCAGGCTTAACATCAATTGAATATGAATGGGCTGGTGTTTCTGTCCACTCCCATACATTACCGCACATATCATATAAATCCAATTCATTTGGAAGTTTCTCTCCAACTGGATGGGTACTTTGATTTGCATTGTCTCGATACCAAGCTACATCTTCAATATTATCACTTCCTGCGAAACGATAATGCTTACTTTTTTGTCCACCACGTGCAGCATACTCCCATTCGCCTTCGGTAGGAAGTGAGAATTGTATGTTTGTCATTTTTGACAAGCGACGAACGAACTCTATGGCTTCATCATGCGTAATACTTTCGACAGGAAAATGTCCTTTGTCAGATTTTATATTCTTTTCCATCATTTTTTTTCCTATGACTCCTCCGATAACGCCTAAAGTTCCAAATACAGAAAATAAGAGCCCTAATTTCAAACTTTCTTTATACGGATTAATCTTTTGAGGCAGTGGAAGCTCTGCTTCTTTGTACTTGAAATGAGATTTATTATATCCCATAACAAGTTCCCATATATTTTGAGTTACAGGGAACTGTGCGATATAAAAAGTTGGAAGAGTGATAGTATGAGCAGGGTATTCATTATTTTCCGCGCAGTCTTCTTGTTCTTTGGTTGCACCTACTTCCAAAGAGCCACCTTCTACACGAATCATCTTGAACCTTATATTCCCTAAGCTTACATTATAAGTATCTCCACTAATTGGGGTGGGTTCAGGCCATTCTTGGTCAGGAACAAAAGGTTTATGTTCTGTCCATTTAATATCAATGTCTTTCTCTTCATCTACATCAATATGCTCTTTCAGTATTTGAGATTCTAAAGTAATTGAATTAATGCATTTAAATCGGTAATCACCTTTTCTTGGAACGGGAAGATAAAAAGGTTCGTCAGCCATACCTTCAAGACTACAAACCAATTTGCCTTCTTTCAAGACCTGACAATTCTCATTTGAATAGAATTTGAATACCGATGTTGCTTTGTTCACAGTTTGTGCTTCTGACGTGATATATCCATTCTCAACTAATTTGTTAAGATATTCTTCAAAATAAGAAAATGAAAACTCTGGAGCATTCTTTAGTGTCAGTTCTTTTAGTTCGTCGGGTAGATTTTCTGCTTTTGGCATTTGATAACCTTCAAGACGAATAGGAATGATGTTTCTCTTGTTTTTAAGCGCATGTGCAATTTCCTTGCAAAACCAATCTTCTTCCCATTTGTCTGTTTTACATGCATCAAGAGACCCCTCTTCAAGAATAACGAAGAAATCTTTTGCATTCTCTATGTATTTCAGTAGTTGAACATTGAAGTTATCTCTTTTCATTTCCTCCAAATCGAAGAACGTTGAATATCCTCGTGTAGTTAATCTGTAATAGAGGTTATTAGCAGTGGCTAAACTTTTGCGCTTATAGCTTATGAATATATCGTAAGTCATAATTTTTTATTTGCTTTTAGTGATGTTATATATCGGTATTCTCTCTAATCCTGGAGCATTTCCATCTTTGATTGTTGGTTTACCCATACGAGTAGCTAACCAGAGATACCTGTCTATATTTGCTTTTGACACCTTATATTTTAACGGATGAATCCATGAGCCAAGATTGATACAACTATCATTTTTAAGAGATGCTTTCACAAAATCTTCTAATGGATGTCCTGTAACTTCATCCATAGGGATAGACATGAATTTATCAACATCTATGTGGCCATTTATAAAGCAACTTGTAGCTTCAGCTGTTTGGTAAGATATGTCGTTCCAAAACTTTTCATGGAAAACATCGTCATTGGCATAACGCTCTATTTCGTCAGGGTCAGAATACATTTTAATCATATCGTCAATCATTTGCTTGCGTTCAGCTTCCTCTAATGTTTTGGGGACGCTTAACTCAAAGTTGGCTCGAAGGTTTTCAAGCATTTGTTGCTTCATGTCCTCTGTACTGTGTCGCATAAGATTGGCTATCATCTTCAGTTGTTTAACCTGTGCCAGACATTCTGGTCCCATAGTATCAGGACGAGTGTTTGAAAGGTATCTTGCCAAACGCTTATGTTGAGCCTCTGTTATATTGACGAGGTATTGTTGTGGTGTCGTCTCATAGAATTGTTGTTTAATCGGATTATAAACTTTCACCTTGATTTTCTTGGGGTTGTCAAAATTAATGTTTGCCACCATTATCATTTCTGCTATTGTCCACCAAGATTTAGTATAGTCTATTTCTCCTTTTGCATTACGACTCTCATACACCCATACCTCATTGACCTCTCGAATATGGTCTTCCAATAAACCAACAAGCATCCATCTTCGCATAGGGGTGTGCGCTTCATCAGCGCCACATAATGAAGCCGGAGGTAAAACTTTTAACTCATATTTTCCATTGCACCCTAATTTCTGACGTCTCTTTTTTGAAATGGCATCGGTGCCAATAACAATTGATTTGAATTTTTCTACTTCCTTGCTGTGATTGTTACGATAACTAATCATGACAGAAGTTTTTTTATTCTTTTCTCTTGTGCGTATCTCTAATGAAGCTCCAAGCATTTCCTCCATTTCCTTTTGGTATTTCAGAAAATCATTAATCATATCTTTTGGAATGCGGCTATATACGTCTTCTACAAGAGATTTTTCTATTTGTTTTGGTAACTCTTTCAATATATGCTCAATAGTAAATTTCTTACCATCCTTCTTTGGAAAAACACCTCTGAAAGGTGTAATGTTTAATGGTAGATTATTCTCACTCACAACAATTACGTGATTGAGAATATTAATTTGAGCTGTTAATGCAGGATAAACGCCACCATCATTTACGTCTGATGGTATTGTACAATCTACCACAACAATATCTGATACATGTACATCATAAAGAAATTGTTGCTGCTGTAAAGGATTAACATCTTTCTTTATAGTTACAAGTTTAAACTCTAAATTATATTTATTAGCAATATCCTTAATCCCTTCTGCAAAAGGGACATTGTTGCGGAATTCAGGGATGATTATTATTAATGATTTCATATAGACTCTGTTATATTAATTAAACTACTAAGCACACGAATATCAAAAGAAGGCTTATATCCTGCCTTTATAGTTGCAGAATCTATCAAGTTGTTTTGCAAGCATTCTCTATCATATGCTTCCCAATCTACATCTATATCGAATGTCATGCTACCCTTGGGTATTTCATAATAAATATTATGTGGATCATTCCTATAATTATTGATTTTTAATTTTTCTCCGTCTTCTTCAAAATATACATGATAAGATATTTTATTCCATCTACTCTCATTCTTTCGTTTTGCAATAAATATAAGTTCTTCGTTATAGCCAACATCCACTAAAGCTGTATATGAATGTTTGTTATCATCATTTATGGGTTCGTAATGTATGGGAGCGTTACCAAGTCTAGGAATTAGTATAGAACAATCTTCTATAGAAGTAAAAGCGATTTCGACCAAAAGCTCATCACGATTTTTCATCGCTATAGCTTTTATACATCCCTCTGGCATATCGTGATTGTAATGGATACAAGTATTTTTTTCAAGGATGTCATATATAATCGCAGGAATCTGCAAATTTAATATATCTTCCCTTTTGATATTGTCTACAATAAAAGGTATAATACTTCGCCTATGCTCCACAGCCAAACCGAGTTCATATAGCCATACATCTTTTGACTCGTCAACATTTATATGGTTTTGAAAATCCTTTGAAAATATGACAATAACATTAGTTGTGTTTGATATTGCATATTTTATTTTCTCTTTAAAGTCAGAGCCACATCCACCATGAACATCCATAAAAATACGTTCTTGGGGAATCCCTTTGTAAACGATGAGTGCCAAACGTAACATTTCCGCCCAACCCGATCCTCCATCTCGTTTGTAGCTTATAAATACGTCAAATTTATTTTCCATGTAGTTTTGATAGCAATGTGTCAACTTATAAAGCCTTTATTTCAAAAGAATAAATAATCCTATTTGACTTAATTTTTATTTACTTTTTATGTTGCAAGAGAATTTGCATCGCAAAAAATCTACAATCATAAAATTTATTGGACGGTAATTAATGGCTACTCCCAAAAGGTCGTCTTTTATACGAAGTGTATCTGTTGTGTAATCATCTTTAAGAATAACAACTTTTTTCACTTTACCTTTGTCTTTTAGTACCATTTTTCTATTAAAAAGTATAGAGTCGCATATATTCCAATCATTACAACTAATTAAAACACATGGTTTAGTAACACCTGCATTAATAAATGCAGAAGGCTTATTTAAGGTAGTTGTAGGGATCAACTTCACTATCCAACCAAAAGTTCCTCTTCTAAGTTTTTTAAATTCTTCATAACTAAGATTGTATTTGTTGTTTTGTTCCCCAATGCTCATATATGCATTTATGAGATATTTTTGGCAAACTTCAGAAGCCAATCCTTTTTTTTCGAGAATCTTTTTAAAGTAATATTTTGTTTTGTTTAGCCCATAGCATCTATCGTATTCGTCAAGATACATTTGTATGAAAGTCCACTTAAAACGCAAAATGTCATCAACCGTATTATCTGGTTCCCAGTAGTTCAGAAAAAGGTATAGTTGTGTTTTTTGAAGTGTACGGATTTTTTCGTTGAGAAAATATGACGCTGATTTCTTATTTGCCTTTATGAAGGAGGCATAATCTCTTACATAAGAATCTATTACTCCGATATTTTTAAATTTATGTAAACATTGTAGTCTTTTTAAACTGTCGGTTTCCATACCTGCTCTATATGATAAAGCAACAATTTTACACACATATTCATTGAATAAATTCATGTATGCTTCATTGACATGAGCATTATTGTTGCCCAATAACAATGCATCTTCTATGTCCTCCCATAAAGAAGGTTCGTGGAATACTGCTCTGTCAGACACAATGCTGTCTAAAATTGATTTGGCTTTCTGGTATTGCCCCATTTTAAAAAATAAGATAGCCTTATGAATTGTCGTTGGGGTACTGACCTCAAATTCTTCTTCGAAATCATTTAAAAGAATCATAGCATCAGAAAAGTCACCTTTTTGCTCTTTACATAGAATAACATTTCCTAAACACCATCTTCTTTCATTGTTATCACCAGCAATATTATAAGCTTCTTTCCATAAACCATAGGCTTTATCTAATGGCATTGGCTTGGCCAATGTTTTCATTAGCTCATTATATGTCAATTTGTTATTTTCTTCTTTCGCATCACTCCACCTAATCCATGCGATTAGCAGAATCAATACGAGAAAAAATATCCACCAACCACGTATCTTTATCTTTTTCATACTATTCTATAAAAATAGTTTCTTGTTGCGAGTATTTCTGAGTAACTACTTTTTGCCAAAACAATTTGGACTTCAATTGGTCGTGGATAGGCTTGGCAAATTGTTTTGGGAATAACATACGCTCTAAAGTGCAACCCAATCCGAATCCCGCTACTACAGATGCAGCCACTGCAACATAAGCCAAGACTGATTTGCTATTACCATGTGGCTTTAGTCTGGAATGAGTTAGTTCATAAATAAGACCAAAGGAAACAGTCCAAAAACCTGCTTGCGTTAACTGATTGGTTGAAACTGAAGCTCCAAGTATAGCAGTGTCATTGCCTTTAAACTGCTTAACTTCATGTGTTTTTGTGCTATAAATGTATGTTTCTCCAGGAATGTAATAAGCTAACAATCCATCACCTTCTTGCACATTGTCTGCAGCAACATCAATCTGTTCCTTTTCTGACATGAAGAAGTTATCATATACGTACATACCAATACCACCACATAGGGTTAAACATGTATATATTGTTAGTAATAATATCGGCATTTTAAATAAATTCCAAAATGTACGATTTTGTGGTTTCATGAATTCATTTAACTTTTCCTTGAATGCCGATGGATATTCAGGATAATATGAAATGCCATTCTTTAACTTTAAGCCTTTCTCTACTAAAATTTGTGGGAGGTTTATCTTGTCTACATTCAAAGAGTCAAATGTTATAGGTATTACTTTTAGATGCAAGTCAAAAGCCATTTTTATCTCATCTAAATAATAATCCTTTTCTACATTCTTTCTGAAACTATCATTGGATAATATGAGAATAAAAAACTCGGTCTCGTGAAGCGCATCCTTGATATGTTGTGGAAAATCGCCTTCATGTATACTATGAAGATCTAGAAAAATATCGCCCTCGGTATATCCTTGTTCTATAATAGCCAATTTGACCAATTGGGCACGTTCGGAACTGTCAGACCTTCGGTAACTAATGAATGCTTTATATTTCATCTTTCTCTTATTTGTTACTATAATTATTACCCTTCAATATTTTCCTTCAGTATTCTCACCATCGCCAGCATCAAGAAACAGTCGTATTTCTTGTTGCCTGGGTCGATGCGGCGAAGGTCGTGGTAGGAACAGAGGTTAATGTGGTGTCCTTTGTCCTTGAGCGTTTTCCTATAACTACTGCGTTCCGAGCCGAACTTCCTTGTATACCTCCATTGCTCTTCGGCAGTATAGGAGAAAAAGCCAAGGATAAGTTTCTCCACATTCCAACGGGCATGCTCACATTGGGCCAAAACCTGAAGATGTTTTTTTATATCGGAACTGAGTTCTTTCTCGTTGTTTTGAAGAAGTTCGTGGAGACGTTTTCTCTTGCTTTCATTAATTACCGACTTCATACGCGTGGAGAAGCAGTCAGAACAGAAAACGTTGGAGAGTTTGTTGCGCAAATTTATCTGATAAGCAAGGGTGTTATCTTTTTCTTTGTCAGAACATAGTTCTTCCCATTTTCTTTCTGTTTCAGCCTGCGGCTGTTGATAGCAAAAATAAAGCAATGCCTTTTCGTAACGCTCTGCCGTATTGGGGTCATCAGGAGGAAGGTTGTCTATGTCTGCACCAACCTTATATGCCATATTCACACGACGGGCTGTACGTATGTCAATTTCATGAGAGTATTCATTTTGGGAAATCTCCTGAAGTGTCTTGTTATTAACAATAACAGGCTTCAAACTGTTAGTTACCACTTCTTCCCGAGGGTATTTACAAAAGTCCTCTTCCTTATCGTAGGCAACTAGTTCCAATTCAATATCGATATAAGATTGGCCATTGATTGGAGTACCAATATCTTCTCCTGTATTGCCATCCACAAGCACGCATTTGCAGACATGGGGTAAATTGCAGAGATACTCTTCTTTCTTCAACTCCTCAAGAATGTCAGAGTGCTTGTTTCGGTTGTAGAGAATAGTGATTTTGGTGCAGTTCTCTGGAGCAGTCTCTTTCTCGTCGCCCTCCTTAAAGTTAGGAAAATGTGCCACCAATGCCACCTGTCGAGCTATATATAAAGCCAAGGGATTATTATTGTAATGAATAACCACATGTACATGGTCGGACGATGAAGGGTTAATACCTTCTGCTCCCATGTTTCTGTCCTGTTCCAGCAAATAGAGTACATATTGCCTCGCACGATACCACCCTTCTATTACATCTTCATCAAAGAGATTCGAGCATGTTTCGGTATCTCTCTGTTCGTATGGGGGCAAATGCCTCATTTCTTGAAAAAGAGCCTCCGTACATTTCGAGACTTCATTATTTGAGTTTGGCGTTTTCTTCATTTTTTTTATGGTAATCGGCAGTTTGCTGCGTAAGGTAAATATTGCTGTTGCTAGCGTCATATCCCGAAGGACTCTGATAGAGCTGTAGGTCAAACCATCCAAGAGCCTTCACTACATGTTCCATGATTTGCGACTGCTGCCATTCGAAGGCATCAAGCATAGTGTCGGTAAGATAAACGAAAAGTTGCAGGGGAAGTCCTTCACCGGTTTGTTCAAGCCAGCGCACTATTAGCCGTGGTTGCTGCGACACATGCGGATTGTTCATCAGCCAATGGTAAATATAAAGACGGAATACTTCTATATTTAGTTTGTCGCTCACCACTTCCTGTTGCTTGAATATTCTATCTGTATCTAAATGTTGATGTAGTCGCTTCACGTCATTCGTCGTTAATGGGTGAATCCACCCAGAATCTATAATGAAGGTCTTTTGCATCAACCTTCCCAACGTCTTGCCTTTTATCATGCGCTGACTATTTTTGAAATGTTCGGCATGTAGAATGTAAGTAGGGAATGCAGATGTTGAGGTGTCCCAGTTTTCTATCGTCACGGTAGTAAGAGATATGGTTCGCACAAACCCTTCTATGTTCCTCGACGGAACAGTAATCAGATCGCCAATCTGCAACAATCCGTTGGCACGCAAGTAGAAGAAAGCCGCCACGCTCTTAATGGTGTCCTGAAATATCCAACCGAGGACGGCACCGAAAACTCCGACAATAGCCGTGTCGGCAGGATTGTCCTTTTTCAAGTTTATACAACAGACTAACACGACAATCCAAAAGCCGAAAGCAGCCAGCAATACAATCTGGCTCCATGTGATATGCGTCTCCTGCTTACGCAGACTGAATATCTCGTTCAGCGTCTTTGTCACGAACCACACACACCACAGGATTAGTGATGCCAATGATACTATCATTATTTTTGACAGGAGCACCCATCCTGTCCGCCATAGCACATATGCGGCAAATGGGGTTACTAAGGCTATCGAGATAATAATGCGCTCATATCTGGTTTTTATTAATGCACCAAAAATCAATCTATGACATTTCTTCGATGACAACTGTCCACGATAATCAAACTCACATCCCGTAAACCATAGGATAAGTAACATAAACATGACAATTGACAAGACTATGTCGCAAAGCGGCAAGTCTTTTATATCTGTCAGAATATGGGTAAGCGTATCGTATTTACAAATTAATGATTTGATACCAAGAAAAGACGATATTGAGTTTATACTTATGAATAAGCATAAACTCCATAAAACGAGTAATGTAATCAACCATTTATTGGCTTTATTCCTGAATATCAGCATACTGTCACCTCTTCTTTATCTCAAACCCCAACTTCTTCACCAGTTTCAGTGTCTGCATAGCCATTTCCCTGTCATACAGTTTTTCACTTTCGGGCAAGTTGCAATAAGGCACCATGTCGGGCGTTTCCTTCTTTTGGTCGTTACGCTCTGGACCATACGTCCAACCTTGGTCGGTACGGGCTTTTGCCCATATCTCGTGAGCGTTCTCGGCTATTGCTTCTTGCAGTTCGCTGAGGTTATCATCGAGGGTGATATCATCAAGGCAGATGGGATATGGTTCGTAGACGAACTTATCGGTGGTGTTTACCACAACGAGATAGTTGTTGGATTGCGCCCAGGCATTTAAGAATAGAGATAAACTATAGGTGGTCAGTTCCTCCTCGGTGTAAGGGTTGAAAAGAGTTATCTCATCAGTCGATGAAGAAACAGAACTGATGGCAACAGCATGGTTGGGTTGTTTGGTATTTTCCACAACATCATGCAAAAGCATACTATTATCGATAACAGCAATCAGTTGGTTACCATTGTCCAAGAGGCGCACTATTTCTTCTATAGTTGAGTCGTAGCGACGACTGACTGAAAGATTGTTCTTCTCCAAAAGTCTACCTATATTATATAGTGGCATACCTTGTTCTTTCAACCAACAGTTACGATAAGCCTCATCGAGAAGTGTCTTGTGAGTCGTTTCTATACCAAACTGATGGAGAATGAATTCTTCACACTCGATGTCGCACAAATAATTTTCTTTTTTATGTGCAGCCATTGCAGTCATGGGGATATGCTTTATTTCGGGCTTCATCATAGCCAAGTCTTCATCCACTTCACTTGCAATGCGAATGATTTCTTGTAAATCCTTATCATGAGCCGCAGCATCCAATACACGCATTGTGTCTTCTGCGGATGTATTGCCGTCTAAAAAGGCAGACAACATTTCATCTGATATAATATACTTATCGTTCATAATGCTTCTTGTCTTTAAGTGCTACTTCGGTGAGAGCCTGCATTGCTCTGCGTTTGATATTATAGAGATTGTCTACGGTTACACATAATTGCTGTGCCACCTCTTCTGGTGTTTTATCTTCTATCATTAGCAAACGGATTACCAAGGCATAACGTTGGTTTTTCATCTGCCTTAATAATGTTTCGATATCCACTTGTGCTTGTGAATTTTCTGTTGTTGAAAGTTCACGATAGCTATTATTAAGAGGTTCTTGGCTCTCATCATCTATCACTTTTGTCTTATTCTTTAGCAACAGACAATGTCTTGAAGCCGTGGTCTTAAGCCATTGATAGAGTGTGCTTTCAAACTTAAACGAGCGCAATTTCTTGGCATCGTTTTCCATAAGTAGTATATACAATTCGCTGATTATCTCGTCGTAATCAACTATCTGTGTCCCAAACACTCGCTTAATGATACTAAGGAACAACGGACGGCAATCCTTGAAAAAGAATTGTACCGTTACCTTAGGGTCATGGGCGATGAGGGATGATATTATTTCTTGGTCGGTCATTATTATTTTTTTCTATGATGGTTAGTATGTATTATATCTATCGATTCATGAATTAACCTTAATAGATTTGACAATCTCTTATGTCCAATGGCAGGAAATCTGAAATATTGTCTAAAGAGCAATTAAAATTAAATGATTGAAAATGCCTCAAGCTAATAGGAAGTTCAGAAATGGTGAATCCTATAATGGTAATAATATTTCCCATTTTTCTTCCTGCTCTTTTTTCTTCAATAAAAGAACGCCATTCTGATTGTACATAAGGAGAATTTATGTATTCAAACTTAGAAGCAATAATTATCATATGTGTTGCAGAATCCAAAGCCTCATCAATAACCATTCCGTATTCAGCAACGCCTTTCTTTCGTAACTCAGTATCAGCTAAAAAGACATTAAATTTTTGCTCTCTTAAATACTGATACACCTCTCGTGCAAAAGGGTAATCTTCACTCTTGCAAGAGATAAAAACATCGTATTGCACTTTTTTCATACCATTTTCGTATGGAATCATTGTCTCTTTTGGGGATTTTGTTCCACATCTTTTCTCTATTTCGTGTAGTAGAATAGTCTTTGCACTTGCAATATCATTCAGATTGAGACGTATGATAGGTATATTTAATGTTAATCCTTCTATTCTATCTAATGATTGTGCATTGTCTATAACTATTGGAATAACTTTATTTGCGTCCTTTTCTTTTAAAACGAAACGTAATTCTTCTTGAGTAAAATATGAAGAAGAAGTATTTACAGACAATATACAAAGAAAAACTTTAGAACTAATTATTTCAGCTCTTGTTGTTTGCTCAAAATCTGATACTGGTTGAAAACTTTGTCTATCATCAAAATATGTATATCCCGCAGAATGCAAAATATTTTTTATTTTGGAGACAACTTCATAATCTCTTCTGCTTGCGCTAATGTATATATCGCAGTTCATATTTTATACCAATCTTTATTTAAATCTTCACAGTTGTAAGTAATTCAATGTTTTAAATTCAGCTGCAAGGATAGTTCTTAATAAACTAAGTCATAATTTGAGTACTTAACAGATTATTTTTGGGTCTTCCTGCCAACCTTAGTCCTACATATTGGCTTCCTCTAGTCAAGTCAATCTTTGCACGTGAATAAACCTTGCAATCATCAGCAGAACTATTAAAAGCTCCTCCTCTAATGACATAATTCATATCATTTCCATATTCTTGGCATATTTCCCATATATTACCACTCATGAATAATAAACCTAATTCGTTGGGATGTTTAGTACTTCCATTTTCACCATAAGCACTTCTTGGGAACATCATTTTTTTACTATTATCCTTATACCATGTTATTTCTTCTAACACATTAGAACCACTATATACAAATCCTTGACTATTAATTCCACCTCTTGCTGCCCATTCCCATTCTTCTTCAGTTGGTATGTAAAATTCGAAATCAGATAATTGATTTATCTTCTTTATAAATTCTTCAATTTTTTCGATAGGTATATTTACTATGGGACGGTCTTCATGCATCCCTTTTCCAGAATCTCCCATGATTTTTCTCCATGCTGCTCTCGTTACCGTATTTCTGCACATATAAAAATCATCAACTTTTATATCGACATTAAAACTTGGGGATCCCATCATGTATTGTCCACCTCTTATTAATTGCATTGCAAAGCCAAATCCTTCACAAATAGTAGCAATTCTAGTGGAATTTTCCATTGTTGTGTAAATATCCTTATTATTCTTTGATTCGTTCGCTATTTTATTAATTCCTTCTATTATGTCTTTTATAATCAGATCATCATTTCTTTCTATATCGTCAATTCTAATACTATTTTTATATATGACATCTGAAGGTAATAAAACATTACCTAATAAAACAAGACAATATATGGTATTGTTGTCTTTGTTAATATGTTTGTATATGGTTTTAAATTCGCTAAGATTATAATCTTCGGATAATATAGTCAATATAAATCTTTTTCCATACAAGATATCAAAAGAATTCTTTAATCCATTGCTATTTATTATTTCATTGAAATTTTGAATTGAAGAACGATTGCCAATTTGTTGTAGTGTTTGAGATAATTGTCTAACAATTCTTGAGTTTGAAATATTGTAAGTTATAAGATAATTACATGTTTTTTGTAGCTCTTTCCTTTGTTTCAATATAAATTGTCTATATCTTTCTTCCTTTTCAATTCTTTTTTTAAAAGCTTTTTTTTGGTGTTCTTTAAGTTGTACTTCAATATAATCAATGTATTCATTATCTGGTATAGTATAGTCCATGTCCATTTTTATGTCTTCATCATCTATGCTTTCAAAGCGAAGTTTATGCCTTCCTTTGCGTAATCTGAGAATACTTCCGTATTCCCCATCCTTCTTTTGAGCAGTGCCAATCCTACGTCCATAACTATATACAACACATGATATGTCAGTTATCACATGAATGTCTGCACCTATATTTTCAGACTCAATAATCTTATTTTGAGGATAAACATCTTCTGGTAAGTTTCTCTTTATTTGATATTCAAAAGTAGTATCAAAATTTTCATGAAAATCTATTGACGCACAATTGGTTTTTACTAACGAAGCTATTTCTAATGGCAAATTTGGAACCTTAAAAAGGTCTTCGTATTTTTCTATATCACCTTTCGGAAAAACAGGAATAATACTATGTCCACATTTTATTGCATATTCCAATTCCTTACGTACAAAATCTTCTTTATAGACACATCTTTCAAAACAATCTTTCGATAAAACAAGAACGACAACCTTAGAAACCTCAATAGCTGATTTTATAATAGTTTCAAATTGACCACGTAAAGCGGTGTCATGGTCAAAGAATACTTTATACCCCATCTCCTTTAGTTTTTTATTTACCAACCTTGCTTTATCTTCGCCACCGTCCCGTCTATAACTAATGAATATATCGTATTTCATAATAATGTTCTCTTATTTATATGTTGTTTTACAGAAAGAGTACATATACACATACTTTTCCTATTGTAGCAACGTTCCACACTCCGAGCAAAACCTCTGCCCATTTTTCACTTCACTTCCACACTTCGGGCATTTCTTTGCATTCTTTGCTCTTTCAATGCTTCCGTCCTTTTTAGCTTGTTTGTAGGATGCTTTTCCTTCTTTCACCATCCCCTCGATATCCGACTCTTTGATGATGTTACGAATGATGTGCTTGGTATCATCCGACTCTGAAACCTTAAGTGTACCGTCGGGTTGCATCAGTTTTGTGATAAGTTTCAGATAGATGATGGCGGAAACATAAACGATGGTATAACCAAGTCCTGCATTTAAGGCAATGGCTGCAGCTTGTCCAAAAACAGGAACAATTGAGAGAATAGAAGAACCTATAAGTACGGCAACAAAAGCACCTGCTGTTGTTACTAAGTTTGTGACAATAGCAGAACCAATAAACTTTGCCGTATTCTCAGACATAGAGATGTCCAGTGTTTTGTTAATCTTGACATATGTTGCCCATACAAATCCTGCTTGTGTTAGAGCTGTAGCAACCCCAGCAAAACCAGGAGCTATGCCCGCTACACCACTTGCAATAGCAGCAGCTATTGCATAGTCACCGATTGTGTCCTTTATCTGCTCTATCTTTGTGCCGTCAAGTGAATGGCGCATTGATTTGTCAAGGTCTTGTAAAGCCTTGGCTAATATTCCAGGATGTATAATCATAATAATATTTTTTCGATTATAGTTTATGTCCGCAATGCTGGCAGAACTTCCATGAAGCGTCTATCGCCTTGTGGCAATAAGGACATATAGGATTATTCTTTATCATATTCTGATAATCTTCACTCTCAGTCCATTTCAACATTTCTCTAACACGAACAGAAGTGAAAGGATGGTCTTGATCCATTACGGCATAGGTTTGCAAAGTCTTGTTCCATAATCCATTCTTGCAGAAAGCATCATAAAGGTCGGCTTGTTCAGCAAGTTCTTCAAGATTGAGTTCAAACGTGATTGATTGCGGACCTCCAGCCAAGCGTGCCAGCATCGATGCTGTTGCTCTTGGGCCAACTATATAGGCTGCTGCACGGTCGCAACTCAACTCACTCTTACGTTGCCAATACATTAAAGCATAATGAATAGGTACGGCAAGCTTTGCTAACGTCTCGAACATTCCAGAGGCATTAGCTATTACTTGCGCCAATGTGTGATAGAGCATATGACGACAAGCTATATGTCCACACTCATGAGCCACTACGCCTATGAGTTCTTCCTCAGACATCATGTCCACCAATGCCGAAGTAATGGTAATGGCTGTTTGCGTGTCGCCAAAGGCATAGGCATTGGGTAATGGATTCATTTCTAAATAGAACTCTGGCTCCTTGATTTCTAAACGTTCGCAGATAGGAGGCAGAATGTTATAAAGTCGTGGCAATTGTGTGGGTGATAACTTCACCTTTGAAGCCATGTTTAATCCTGTTTGTAACTGTTCTGCTCCTATGTCCATTACTTTCTTCATAATCGTTGAAAGAATGGGAATGGATTTCAAAGTCTTTAAGGCTGCGGCATCCTCAGGATGTATAAATTCTGTATATTGCATTTTGTTTTCTGTTGTTTCAAAAAGTTTCAATGATTTCAATAAAATTCTTTCGCTCTGAGGAATAAGTAAGCTTCTTTTTCACTCGCTTACCCGAGTTTTTGTAAAAAGTCGTTGGGTATGTAAGCTGTTGCTACATTGCACATACCTTCAAGAATTATAAAAACGCGCTGTTGTCCTGCTGCTCTCCCTACACGTCCAACAACTCCAGTGAATGCACCATCAATAACTCTTACCAAGTCACCACTCTTGAAATGGCAACGCTCTGGTGGCAACACCATTATATGCTCGCTATTTACACTTGTCAACTTGATAAAATTGAGCATATCGTTATCGGAAATAATGACAGGAGGATTTTTACCAGTTTCTTTTTCTATAGGTTTTGTTTTGTTTATATAGTATTTAATCCATTTGGCAGTAAGAGCAGGTTCTTTTACAAACTCGTGCGTCTTTTTGCGGGTCATTCGTGCAAAAATAATATTGGGAAACAAAGGTTCGTGCACGAACTTCCGCTTCCCATTTATCTCTTTGACAACATAATGCATAGGCAGATATGTCTCAACGTTTGCAGCTTGGAATATTTCAAGAGCTTTCTCTGTTCTCCCATAAGTGGCACGCAAAACGAACCATTGTTTCTTTTCACTATCACTATGGGCACTATCCGAGGACACCCCAGTTTGTGAGTACTCTGCTGAAAGGCTTTGAACTTCGGGGGAGGTGTTAGAGGTAAGTCTAACACTGGAGGGATTATTACCGCCTCGTCGGATATCTGCATTAGGCAATGCTGATGTATTGTTTTTAGATTCTTTTTTCATAATCTAAGGCACTTCTTCATTACAAACTTATGTCATACAAAAGAAACTGATGTTTCATTTATTATAACCTAACAGAATAGCATTTGCTAAACGTATCTTGCAAGTCTGTTAATAAAAGTCCGAAGCAAAGATACAAACTATTTTGACAAACAACAACTTTTCGATGAATGTTAGACAAAATTTTATCAAAAGCGCCGTAAATAGTCAAAAAATGATGTTTTATACTCACTTTTATTAAATACAAACATACTTTTTGCTTTATAAAAGAGGTGCGACTTCTAATTGTTTAATAATAAGCTGCTGTAAGCCTTCAAAACCTATCAAACAAAAAAACGAAACTTGGTTCTCGTTTGTCCCAAATCTCGTTCTTTTCTTACCTACTTAGGTCTTTGTAAAAGCTGCACAAGTTATTTTTTTAGTCAAAAATGTCCATCAATGAGCCATAAATGTTCATGAATTATTATTTTTGAATTTCCACAAACACCCCCTTTCGGGGTTGGGCTGGCGCGTGAAGCATTGTTTAGTAATATGCAAAAAATAACTTGTGCAACTTTTAATGGGTACTCCTTAATGATAGCAAGTTCTTATTAAAAGCTGCACAAGTTATTCATTTTTTAGTCAAAAATGTCCATCAATGAGCCATAAATGTTCATGAATTATTTTTTTGAATTTCCACAAATAACCTCTTTCGGGGTTGGGCTGGCGCGTGAAGTATTTTTTGCATATTCCTAAAATTAGCTTATTCTGTCTTGTTCTGTACATATCTTGTGTCAGCCGCATGCCCCTCTCTCCGAATTTCTCCCATTTTAATCAACTCATTCAACTTTGTGACAGCTGTACTGCGCTTTAAGTTGAAATGTTGGGCAAACTCAGAACTTGTGAACGAGGAATGAGACTGCATAAAGACTCTTAGCTGTGGAAGCAAGGTGGTGGTTGAGGCTACAACGATTGCGGCATTGCGTGCGGTGAGGCGGAATGATGGTTTGCCTACATTTTGCAGTAGTGTGTCGCTCGGCTGGAAGTTGATGCCACGTACACGAATGCTTTGTGTGGAATTGGACGTTTCAAGAGTGACAGCGTTCTCGGTTCCTAACGACAGATGAAGGCGACCTAATGAGGAAAGGTCTATCTCCTTGCCCTCGCGTAGCAAGGAAGCGATAACGTCGGTGAGGTCTTCAAGGACGTGCAACACGGTGCCTCTTGACAGATTGCTGTGGGTGGCAAGAAGAGTTGCCAACTCGTTATCGTCTACCACTTCTTTGTTGACGATGCGCGGAAACAGACGCGGCTTGTTGTCGGTACTGTTTTTACGTCGTGGCACGGACTGCCATTCAATATCTATTGCCATGATATGTTGTTTTGTATATAAAGGTTATTGAAGCGTATGAAGTCTGCATGTAGTATTACTTTGTCGTCCAGCATATTGCTGGACGACGATTTATATCAATATACTTTGCCTTTTAATATATATTACTTTGTCGTCCAGCAATATGCTGGACGACGATTTAAGTTA
>OIXW01000166.1_pt1 | contig 19076 bp, 19 predicted proteins | sample 1587951 | NCBI WGS metagenome assembly OIXW01 (sample SAMN03283239) | human gut metagenome | biome: human-associated habitat; material: feces | host: Homo sapiens | place: Peru | collected 2012
TCGGTATTGTTGGATTGATTTCAGGTATCGCACAGGGTAAGACAGCAGCGGCTTCTATCGGAATCGTAGCAAAGAAGCCAGAGCAGTTTGGTAAAGCAATGCTGTTCCCGGCAATGGTTGAGACATATGCGATCCTGGCTCTTCTGATTTCCTTCCTCGCAGTAAGTGGTATCCAGCTGTAAGAAATAAATAAAAAGGAGAGCGTGGAGATGAGTGGACTTGACAAAATGAAAGCGCAGATAATCGCAGAGGCGCAGGACAATGCAAAAGAGATACTCGCACAGGCACACGCACAGGCGGATTCTATAATTGGGGAAGCACACGCACAGGCAGAGAAAGATGCACGGAAGATTGTCGCACAGGCAGAAGCCAGAGCAGAAGATTCTGTGAAACGCCTGGCCTCTTCATCAGATATGAGAAAGCGCAAGGCAGTACTTGAGGCGAAACAGGAAGTGATCAGTGAAGTTCTAGAAGATGCTTACAAAGCAGTCGGAGAGCTCGATGATGCAGCTTATTTTGCAATGCTTGAAAAGGTTCTTGAGAAGTATGTACTTCCGGAAGAAGGAACCATCTGCTTTACAGAGAAAGACAGAAAACGTATGCCTCAAGGGTATATGGAAAAAGTATATGAAACAGCGAAGAAGAAAGGCGGAAGCCTGGAACTTACAGAGACAGTGCTGGACGGAATGGATGGGGGATTTATCCTGACCTATGGCGGCATCGAAGAAAATTGTACGATCAAAGCGTTGTTTGATGCAAAAAGAGAAGAGTTATCAGATAAAGTGAACCGGCAGCTGTTTACAGCAGTGTAGCCGCAAGGAGGGATAATCTTGAGTAAGACAAAATATACCTATGCGGTTGCCAGAATCCGTGCACTGGAAGTCTCTCTTTTAACGAATGCAGTGATCGAACAGCTTCTTGCGTGCAAGAGTGCAGAACAGGCTCTACAGCTTTTGGTTGAAAAGGGCTGGGGAGATCTGACAGCAGGAACGTTGGATGCAGATGAAGTTCTGAATAAGGAAGAAGAGAAGATGTGGCAGACAATCCGTGAGGTGGCACCGGATATGCATGTATTCGATGTTCTGTCACTTCCAAAACTTTATCACAATCTGAAAGCAGCGATCAAAGAAGTGTGTACGGAAGTAGAGAATAAAAACATTTTTTACGATGACTGTGAGATTCCTGGAGAAGAGATGTTTGCACTTGTCCAGAACAAAGAATTTGATAAGCTGCCGGGTAATATGCCAGCAACAGCAAGAGAAGCATTTGACACTCTGCTTCACACAAGAGACGGACAGTTGTGCGATCTTATTATTGATCACGCAACACTGGAAGCTATGCTGGAAGCAGGGAAAAAATCAGGTGAGAAGATCATTGAAGAGTATGCACAGACAGCAGTTGCAATCGCTGATATTAAGATTGCAGTAAGATCTCAGAAGACAGGAAAAAATGCAGAATTTATGAAAAAAGCAATGGTAAATTGTTCCGAGATCAATGTGGATCAGCTGACACAGGCAGCATTGGCCGGTGCGGAGGAGATCGCACAGTATCTGGAAGGAACATCTTATCGTGAAGGTGCCGATGCACTGCGTATATCACCGTCTGCATTTGAACGCTGGTGTGACAATAAAATGACAGATTCTATGAGGTCACAGAAATATGAATCATTTTCCGTTGGACCGCTTCTGGCGTATCTGTTAGCCAGACAAAATGAGATCAAGACAGTACGGATTATACTGACCGGAAAGCAGAATGAATTTCCGGATGAAGCAATCCGGGAAAGGATAAGGGAGATGTATGTATAAGATTGCAGTAATGGGCGATTATGACAGTATCTATGGATTTGCCACCCTCGGTCTTAGCATCTGCCCTGTGAAGGACCGGGATGAGGCGAAGACAAAGCTTCGCCAGCTTGCAGAAGGAAATTACGGCATTATCTATATTACAGAGGCTGTGGCTGCACAGATTCCGTCAGAAATCAACAAGTATGGTGAGCAGACATTTCCGGCGATTATTCAGATCCCGGGTGTGTCGGGGAATACAGGAGCCGGAGTTGAAGGCGTGAAGAAGACAGTTGAGCAGGCCGTCGGATCAGATATTCTGTTTGGAGGAGTAAGCGAATGAGCACAGGAGTGATTAAAAAAGTCGCAGGACCTCTTGTTATCGCAGAGGGAATGCGTGATGCGAATATGTTTGACGTTGTCCGTGTATCGGAACAGCGTCTGATCGGAGAGATCATTGAGATGCACGGTGACGAGGCATCCATCCAGGTATACGAAGAGACATCAGGTCTCGGACCTGGAGAACCGGTTGAATCTATGGATGTTCCAATGTCTGTAGAATTAGGACCTGGTCTGATCGCAAGTATTTATGACGGAATCCAGAGACCACTGGATGATATTATGAAAATTTCCGGAAATAACCTGAAAAGAGGAGTTGAAGTTCCGTCTCTTAAGAGAAATCTGAAATGGGAGTTTGTTCCTACTGTAAAGGTTGGAGATGAAGTAGAGACAGGAGATGTGATCGGTACAGTTCAGGAAACAGTTCTTGTACAGCAGAAGATCATGGTTCCTTACGGAATTAAAGGAACAATCAAGGAAATCAAAGAAGGCACATTTACAGTAGAAGATATTGTAGCAGTTGTTGAAACAGAAAAAGGCGAAAAAGAATTAACTATGATGCAGAAGTGGCCGGTTCGTCGCGGTCGTCCGTATAAGAAGAAACTTCCACCGGAGATGCCGCTTGTAACAGGACAGCGTGTTATCGACACATTCTTCCCAATCGCCAAGGGCGGTGTTGCGGCCGTTCCGGGACCTTTCGGAAGTGGAAAGACAGTAATCCAGCATCAGCTTGCAAAATGGGCTGAGGCAGATATTGTTGTCTACATCGGATGCGGAGAGCGTGGAAATGAGATGACAGACGTTCTGAACGAGTTCCCTGAACTGAAGGACCCGAAGACAGGACAGCCTTTGATGCAGAGAACTGTTTTGATCGCAAATACATCGGATATGCCAGTTGCAGCTCGTGAGGCATCCATTTACACAGGAATTACAATAGCAGAGTATTTCCGTGATATGGGATATTCTGTAGCACTTATGGCAGACTCAACATCCCGTTGGGCAGAGGCACTTCGTGAGATGTCAGGACGTTTGGAAGAGATGCCTGGTGAAGAAGGATATCCGGCTTATCTTGGAAGTCGTCTGGCTCAGTTCTATGAGCGTGCCGGACATGTAGTTTCTCTTGGAAAAGAAGGAAGAGAAGGAGCACTTTCCGTTATCGGAGCAGTATCTCCTCCGGGTGGTGATACATCTGAGCCGGTATCTCAGGCTACACTTCGTATCGTCAAAGTGTTCTGGGGACTGGATGCTTCCCTGGCATACAAGAGACATTTCCCGGCAATCAACTGGTTGAAGAGTTACTCCCTGTATCTGGATGATATGGAAAAATGGTTTAACGGACAGGTTGCCGAAGACTGGATGGAAGGCCGTCAGAAGATGATGACACTGCTTCAGGAAGAAGCAGAACTGGAAGAGATCGTTAAGATGGTAGGTATGGACGCACTTTCACCGTCCGACCGTCTGAAGATGGAAGCTGCAAGATCGATTCGTGAGGACTTCCTGCATCAGAACTCTTTCCATGAAGTAGATACGTATACGTCATTGAAGAAACAGCACATGATGATGGTTCTCGTTAACGAATTCTTTGACAGAGCAACCGATGCATTAAAAGATGGTGCATCACTTCAGAAGCTGATCTCAATGCCGGTCAGAGAGCAGATCGGACGTTTTAAATATGTGACAGAAGATAAGCTTGACGAAGAATTTAAACAGGTTGATGAGACATTAAGTGCTCAGATCGCAGCAGCATTTGTAAAGGAGGAAGGTTAAATGCCAAAAGAATATAGAACCATACAGGAAGTTGCCGGACCTCTGATGCTGGTGCATGGAGTAGAAGGCGTAACATATGATGAACTTGGAGAGATCGAGTTGGCGAGCGGAGAGACTAGAAGATGTAAAGTTCTGGAAGTGAACGGAAGCGATGTCCTTGTACAGCTGTTTGAAAGTTCAACAGGTATTAACCTCTCCAACAGTAAAGTCCGATTTCTTGGACGAAGCATGGAACTTGGCGTATCAGAAGATATGCTTGGACGTGTCTTTGATGGACTTGGTAATCCAATCGATGAAGGTCCGCAGATCCTTCCGGATGCCAGAATGGATATCAATGGTCTTCCGATGAATCCGGCGGCCAGATGTTACCCGGAGGAGTTTATCCAGACAGGAGTGTCTGCGATCGACGGACTGAATACACTGGTTCGTGGACAGAAGCTTCCAATCTTCTCAGCATCCGGTCTGCCGCATGCACAGCTGGCAGCACAGATTGCCCGTCAGGCAAAGGTACTTGGAACAAATGAAAACTTTGCGGTTGTATTTGCTGCTATGGGTATTACTTTTGAGGAGTCTAACTTCTTTATCGAAAGTTTCCGCGAGACAGGAGCCCTCGACAGAACAGTATTGTTCGTCAACCTTGCAAACGACCCGGCGATTGAGCGTATCGCAACACCACGTATGGCGCTGACAGCAGCGGAATATCTTGCATTTGAAAAGGATATGCATGTCCTTGTTATTCTGACAGATATCACAAACTACGCAGATGCGTTGCGTGAGGTATCAGCAGCCAGAAAGGAAGTTCCTGGACGTCGTGGATATCCGGGATATCTGTATACAGACCTTGCAACACTGTATGAAAGAGCAGGACGTCAGAATGGTAAGAAGGGAAGTATCACAATGATCCCGATCCTGACAATGCCTGAGGATGATAAAACTCATCCAATCCCTGACCTGACAGGATATATCACGGAAGGACAGATCATCCTAAGCCGTGAGCTTTACAGAAAAGGAGTAACACCTCCAATTGATGTTCTTCCATCTCTGTCCCGTTTGAAAGATAAAGGAATCGGAGCAGGTAAGACAAGAGCAGATCATGCCAATACGATGAATCAGTTGTTTGCCGCTTATGCGCGTGGTAAAGATGCAAAAGAGCTGATGGTTATCTTAGGAGAAGCAGCACTGACAGAAATTGACCTGAAATATGCACGTTTCGCAGATGCATTTGAGAAAGAATATGTATCTCAGGGATATCAGACAGACCGAAGCATTGAGGAAACATTGAATATCGGATGGAAGCTGCTTCGCATGCTGCCGCGTACCGAACTCAAACGAATTGACGATAAATATCTGGATGAATATTACGACAAAGAGTAAGAACAGACAGAGTGATCGAAGATAGAAAGAGGAGGTGGCGGTATTGGCTGCGAAACAAGTGAATCCAACCCGTATGGAACTAACCCGTTTGAAGAAAAAGCGGATTACAGCCATTCGTGGTCACAAGCTTTTGAAAGATAAGCGTGATGAGCTGATGCGCCAGTATCTGGATCTTGTCCGAGAAAATATGGAAGTGAGACTTCGTGTAGAAGAAGGAATTCTCTCTGCGAACCGTAATTTTGTTATTGCCCGGGCCGGAATGTCAGAGGCAGCACTGAATACTGCATTGATGGCTCCGAAGCAGGAAGTTGGACTTATAGTTGATGAGAAGAATGTTATGAGCGTTGAGATTCCGACCTTCACATCCAAAACAAGAACAGCGGATGAAAATGATATCTATTCTTATGGATTTGCATTTACTTCCAGTGATCTTGATGGAGCAGTGAAGTCTTTATCAGATATCCTCCCAGATATGATCCGACTTGCAGAATGTGAAAAAGCATGTCAGCTGATGGCGGCAGAGATTGAGAAGACAAGACGTCGTGTAAATGCACTGGAGCATGTTATCATTCCAGAGACAGAGGAAAGTATCAAATACATTACGATGAAACTGGATGAGAATGAGCGTAGTACACAGATCCGACTGATGAAAGTGAAAGATATGATGCTCGAAGAGGCGCATCATTACAAAGAAAAAGAGGCGTAACTATTAAAAATAAAAAAGAACATGACCAGAGAATAAAAGCTTCTGTTTAAGAAGTCTTGAAACTGTGGTGCATGTTCTTTTTCATGTTAAAATCTAAAAATGCAAGCATTTTACATCTTTTTTTTGAAATTTTGCTTGGCTCTGAACAGTTACAAATGCAAAACATTATACAAGAATTTTGGATTGCAGAAGATCTGTTAAAAGTTGTCTTGCTCCGGCCTGAACCTGTTCTAACGGTACTTTTGATGTATAAGACTCACTGATAAATCCGAACAGACCAAAGCAGATGAATCCGGCAATCTGTCTTGCAGAATATTTTAAAGAATAAGAAGCTTTCAGCTTATCTGTATGAGATTCTACCGTGTCTAAAAGAATCCGATAAAATCGAAAAGCCAGGTAAGGATTTGTCTCCGGTACGACATGCCGGAAAAAATCATAACGTTCATAGTAAAGAGACAAAATACTGTCCAAAACGTTCAGGTATCCCTGTGTGAGATTGTTTTCAGGATTGTTTTCCTCTTGTCTGCGATGGTATCCTTCTTTTCCAATAATCAGCATATCATTGAAAATGTCGTCAAGGAGGGCAAATTTATCTTTATAATGTGTGTAGAAAGTGATCCGGCTGACATTGGCAATCTTACATAATTCAGTGATTGAAATTATATCAAAAGCCTGTGTGGTTAAAAGCTCCAAAAGAGCAGACTTTAAAGCACGTTTTGTTTTGGTGATACGCTTATCCTCCATTGCGGATATTCTCCTTTCTGTGTTCTGTGGCAGATCATACGAATGCGGTGATTGCTTATCTGTAAAGTTATTTTAACACCTGTAAAGAAAATGGTCAAATACGGATGGATGGGGATGCATTGCTGGTCTCATGCAGTGTGAACAGTTGTGCAGGATAGTGAGTAACAGAAATGTAACATTTTTCGAATAATTCTTAATGAATCATTACTACATATTTAAGAAGTATGGTTTATAATATATATAATTATGCGGATATTGTATGCGAAAGATGCTGGAAATAGTGATGTCAGTAATATCCGTAAGAAAAAGAGCGTTGTTTACAGTAACGCAGAAGGATTGGGAGAGAGAATGCAGCAAAAGATAAAGGAAATGTTGATAAAGATAAAAGATGTACTGGTGAGTGTCTGGCATAGTTATAAAAGAATGCGTCAGGAGAACAATATTTATTTCAACATACTGGTAGGTCTTGTGTTTTTTGCGATTGTCGGAACAGGTGTATGTATGGTGGCAAATGCGCGGGAAGCAGCAGCTTTACGTCAGGTAGAAATACAGAAAGAGAAAGAAGCACAAGAGAAGAAAAAAGCCGAAGAAGAGGCGAAAAAAGCAGAAGAGGCAGCAAAGGCAGAAAGAGATAAGTCCATGTCTCTTCAGCCGGGAGTTGCAGTTGGAACCATGGATCCGCAGGATGATGAGAAAGTCGTTTATCTGACATTTGATGATGGTCCGTCTGCAAATACGCAGCGTGTGCTTGATATTCTGGATCAGTATGATGCGAAAGCTACCTTTTTCATTACTGCCCAGCAGCCGGATTATTTTCCTATGATCAAGAAGGTTTATGATGAGGGACATACAGTTGGACTTCACAGCTATACGCATGAATATGATCAGGTCTATGCATCTGTGGATGCTTATTTTGATGATCTTGAGAAAATAGGAGAGGTGGCAAAGGAACAGCTTGGATTTGTTCCGTGCTTTATCCGTTTTCCGGGAGGCGCATCGAATTCTATTTCAAAAAAATACTCGGCAGGCATTATGACACAGCTGACACAGCAGGTGTTGGATAAGGGATACCAGTATTATGACTGGAATGTGAGCAGTGGAGACGGAGGAACAGTCACGGCAGATCAGATTATCGCACAGTCAGAGACGGATGAGTATACCAAAGTAATGCTCCTGTTCCATGACACAGAGGCGAAGGAGTCTACCATTCAGGCACTTCCGACGGTAATGGAGTACTATAAAAATCTGGGGTATTCTTTTAAGGCAATCGATCGGGAAAGCCTGGTTGTGCATCATTCAGTGAATAATTAGAAGATAACAGAGAAAGAAAAGCAGGAGTTGACTGTAAAGAAGAGCAGTCGACTCCTTTTCTTTCCTATGGTATAATTGAAAAACGAGAAAACAATGAAAGGGGCAGATTTTATGGGGAATAACTCAGAAAATAAGCCGGACAGATATATAAATATAGGTATTGTAGCGCATGTGGATGCCGGAAAGACGACATTGTCAGAAAGCATGCTCTATCATGCCGGAGCAATCAGGAAGCTTGGCAGAGTGGATCATAAAGATGCGTTTCTAGATACAGATCAGATGGAAAGAGAACGTGGGATCACTATTTTTTCCAAGCAGGCAGTATTCCGGTGGAAGGATCGCACGATCACACTTCTTGATACACCGGGACATGTGGACTTTTCTGCGGAGATGGAACGCGTTCTGCAGGTTCTGGATTGCGCGGTGCTTGTTGTCAGTGGAGCAGATGGTGTGCAAGGACATACACAGACATTATGGAAGTTATTAAAAAGATATCACATTCCGACCTTTCTTTTTGTGAATAAAATGGATCAGGAAGGAACGGATGGTGAAAAACTTCTGAAAGAACTCCGCAAGCGTTTTGGGGAAAATGTCGTTCCATTTGTGGATATCATGACAGAATCCGACTGTCCGGGTGGAAAAGTATATTTACATACGAAAGAGAGCGTAGTGGAAGAGGTGCTGGAAGAGCTGGCTGTCTGTGAAGATGATATGATGGAAGAATATCTGGAAGAGGGAAGAATCTCTCTGGATAAAGTACAAAAAGCAGTTGCAGACCGTCAGGTGTTTCCATGTTATTTTGGTTCGGCACTACATTCTCAAGGCGTGGAAGAACTTTTGGATGGACTTGATTTGTATATAAAAGATAAGACTTATCCGGCAGAGTTTGGGGCAAAGGTTTATAAGATTGCAAGGGATAATCAGGGAAACCGTCTGACCTATCTGAAAGTGACAGGTGGAAGACTGAAAGTAAAAGATGTAGTGGAAGAACTGAATGAAAAGATCAATCAGATCAGGATCTACTCCGGTGAGAAATTTGAGGCTGTCCAGGAAGTAGAAGCCGGAAGAGTATGTGCAGTTACCGGATTGGAAAATACAAGACCCGGGCAGAGAATCGGAGCAGAAGAAGAGTCGGATTTACCGGTATTAGAGCCGGTGTTGACATACCAGATCCTTCTTCCGGATGACTGTGATGTACATAAGATGCTTTTGAACCTAAAGATTTTAGAGGAAGAAGAACCAGAACTTCATATTGTATGGGAAGAACAGACTTCTGAGATTCATGTACAGTTGATGGGAGATGTGCAGATCGAGATTTTACAGCGGATGATAAAGGAACGTTTTGGTGTGCTGGTAGAATTCGGTGAAGGGAGTATTGTTTACAAAGAGACAATCACAGCACCGGTAGAAGGTGTGGGACACTTTGAACCATTACGTCATTATGCAGAAGTGCATCTGCGTCTGGAACCGGGAGAACGTGGATCCGGAATGCAGTTTGCAGCAGAGTGCAGTGAAGATATTCTGGACAGAAACTGGCAGCGGCTTGTTCTGACACATCTGGAAGAGAAGGAACACAAAGGTGTGCTGACAGGTTCACCAATCACGGATATGAAGATTACGCTGACTTCCGGACGTGCACATCAGAAACATACGGAAGGCGGAGATTTCCGTCAGGCAACTTATCGTGCAGTGCGTCAGGGATTAAAGAAAGCAGACAGTATTCTTCTGGAGCCATATTATGAATTCCGAATGGAACTTCCATCAGAAAATGTAGGACGAGCTATGACAGATATCCAAAATATGTCCGGCAAATTCGGAACACCGATGATAGAAGAAGAGACAACAGTGCTGACAGGAAGTGCACCGGTGTCCCTGATGCGTGGATATCAGAAAGAATTCACTGCCTATACAGGTGGACGTGGAAGAATGGCAGTTTCGTTGAAAGGTTATGATATCTGTCATAATCAGGAAGAAGTTCTGGCAGAGTCAACCTATGATTCGGAGGCAGATCTGGCGAATCCGACAGGTTCTGTGTTCTGTGCACATGGAGCAGGATTTGTTGTAGATTGGGATGAAGTTGAAGAATATATGCATATGGAACATACATTGGAATCAGGAAATGATGATGAAATGGATGCAATGGAGGTGACACTTCCAAAACGCAGGCACTCCAGTATTGAACTGACACAGGAAGAGTTGGATGCGATCTATGTCCGTACACCGGATCCGAAGAAGGATCGTTCTACAGGTTCTGTAACTGTCCGGGCAAAGGAAAAGACAAGAGAGCCTGGAAGCGCTTACCAGGATCCGAAGTGGGAAGCGCGCCGGAGAGCGAAAGCCGGAACAGAAGAATACCTTCTGGTAGATGGTTATAATATAATTTTTTCATGGGAGGAACTGAAAGAACTTTCAGAAAGAGATATTGGTGCAGCAAGAGGAAAGCTTGCAGATATTCTAAGTAACTATCAGGGATTCCGCAAATGTACCCTGATCCTTGTGTATGATGCTTATAAAGTAGAGGGGAATCCGGGTGAAGTGCTGAAATATCATAACATTTATATTGTCTATACGAAAGAAGCAGAAACAGCAGATCAATATATTGAGAAGACAGTCCGCAGGATTGCGAAGAATGCAGATGTAACAGTAGCCACATCAGATGGACTTGAACAGGTGATCATCATGGGACAGGGGGCTCACAGAATGTCTGCACCAGGTCTGAAAGAAGAGGTTGAGTTGGCATTAAAAGAACTCAGAGGAGAGCATCTGGGCAGGCAGGTAAATCTGAAAAATTATCTTTTGGATTATCTTGATGAAGAGACTGCAAAACAAATGGAAGAAATCCGTTTGGGAAAAGAAAAGTGTTAATTTTTAATGAAGATATATGTTTTTTGGTGATATTAATGTTATGATATAAGAAATAAAGTCGCAAAACGAACAAGTGAGCAAATTGGTCAGTGCTCTGGGAAAGTGAGAATTGTGACTTACGAAAGCGAGGTAGAGATGATGAGATGTATGAACTGTTATCAGGAAATATCGGATAGTTGTAAGTTTTGCCCGAATTGCGGGGCGAAGCAGCCGGTACAGAAGATGGAACCTGTATCACAGGTAAAGGAAGAGACAATAGATAACATAACAGAAGATACAGCAGAGGTACAGCAGCCGACAGAAAAAGTGCAGCCAGAAGAAGATGTGCAGCCGGCAGAAAAAGTGCAGTCAGAAGAAGATGTGCAGCCGACAGAACCAACACAGTCAGAGGATGTGGAAGGTTCATATCAGAACGATCCATATAAAAGAGTGACTCAGGAGCAGAATACTGCGAGTCAGAATGATCCATACAACAGCACATATAATCAGCAAAACCAGTATGGCGGTTCGCAAGATGCAACCCAGGGAAACTCAAATCCGTATGGAGGCGAAAATAATTATCAGTATGGACAAGGTTACGGACAGCAGACACAGAATTATGGACAGCAGTATCAGGGATATTATCAGCAGGATAACTTCAATGGAATGAATCAAAAACCGGTAAACTGGGTTCCGTATCTTGTATTATCAATTATTTCAACATTGTGTTGCTGCCTCCCGTTTGGTGTGGTAGGAATTGTATTTTCAGCGAAGATCAACTCTTCTATGACTGCGGGAAATCTTGAAGAAGCACAGAATAATGCGAAGATGGCAAAAATCTGGATCATTGTATCCTTTGCAATCGGTATCCTTACATGGCTGATTTATATGATCCTGATTGTGACAGGGGCAGTTTCAGGTTCAGCTTATTACTATTATTAAAAAGTGAGCAGATGATGATTTGGAAGATAAAAATGCGTGAAGCATTTCAAACAAAAAGGTCGGCCAGGATCATCGCAATTTTGACAGGGGCAGTGATTGCAGCGGCAGCTGCGGGTTATCTCTATTTTCATAATCCGCATCAGTATCCGTTGCCCTGCCTCTTTCATATTATTACCGGACTGTATTGTCCGGGGTGCGGTGCCGGGCGGGCGAGCTATTCTATTTTGCATGGAAGATTTTATGCGGCATTCCGGTATAATCCGATGTATGTGACATTACTCCCGTTTCTTGGTGTGTATATTGTAGCACGATTGATTGACTGGGTTTTGACCGGTGGTAATCATGTGGATCAGAAGATTAATCAGAAAGTCCTATATGTGGTATTAGTTATAGTGGTGGGGTTCGGAATCGTGAGAAATATTCCGATTTATCCATTTACATTGCTTGTGCCGGCGGGATATTAAAAAATAAAATCAGAGAAACGAAGTTCTTTCAGATTCTGTTTAAATGAGTGACAGAGAAAGAACTTCATTTTTCATTTTTTGATTTATTAAAAAGCATGACTAGGAAAATTCTCAAGAATATGGTATTATGAAAAATGATATATTGTGATGTAAGTGTCAAAAGTAAATTTTGCCACTCACTGATGTAACCGGATTGCTCCATTGCTATGCAATTCCCGCAATCCTCGAACACCTCAAACTCCCATAAAATGGCGTGTTCACACCATTTTATTCCGTTTTCGGTGTTCGGCGTGTCAATAAGTATAAATTGCTTATTTGTGCGAGCACAAACGCAATTTATACTTTTGACACTTACATCATATTGTGCGTAAAGAAAAGTAACGCGTCAACCTGAAGGAAAGACCGAAGGTTATCATTCATCGGTGATCCGATGAAAAGTAACAGGATATGGAGGAATGAAGAATGATTAATAAACTGGTAGAGAAGATCAAAAAGACAGGTGCACCGATCGTAGTTGGACTCGATCCAATGCTGAACTACATCCCACAGCACGTACTTGATAAGGCTTATGCAGAGTATGGTGAGACTCTGGAAGGAGCAGCAGAGGCAGTATGGCAGTTCAATAAGGAGATCGTTGATAAGACTTATGATCTGATTCCGGCAGTAAAACCACAGATCGCAATGTACGAGCAGTTCGGAATTCCGGGACTGATGGCATTTAAGAAGACAGTAGATTACTGTAAGTCTAAAGACCTTGTGATCATCGGAGATGTAAAGCGTGGAGATATCGGTTCTACATCTGCTGCTTATGCAACAGCACATCTTGGAAAGATTAAGGTTGGAAGCAAGGAATATACACCATTCGGAGAGGACTTTGCAACAGTGAATCCGTACCTTGGATCTGACGGAGTGAATCCATTTGTTGACGTATGCAAGGAAGAGAAGAAAGGTCTGTTCATCCTTGTTAAGACATCCAATCCGTCCAGTGGAGAGTTCCAGGACAGAATCATTGATGGAAGACCGCTTTATGAGTGGGTTGGAGAGAAGGTTGCCGAGTGGGGAGCTGACTGCATGGGAGATGAGTACAGCTACATCGGAGCTGTTGTAGGAGCTACTTATCCGGAGATGGGTAAAGTATTAAGAGAGATCATGCCGAAGTCTTACATCCTTGTACCGGGATACGGTGCACAGGGCGGACAGGGAAAAGACCTTGTTCATTTCTTTAACGAAGACGGACTTGGTGCGATCGTAAACTCTTCTCGTGGAATTATTGCAGCTTACAAGCAGGAAGCTTATGCGAAGTTCGGACCGGAGAATTTCGGAGATGCATCCAGAGCAGCAGTTGAAGCAATGGTAGCTGATATCAGCGGAGCACTTGCAGCGGCAAAATAATTTACCATAGAAATTGAGAAATCCGCAGATCGTGTTTCTCATAATTTCAAGAAAGGAATTGCATAAGTTTATGGCAAAGCAGAAAGAAAATGCAGTAGTACATTCCCAGGAACAGCTGGCGGATGGAATCTACAGCATGTGGATCAATACAGAGGTAGCAAAGGACGCAAAGCCGGGACAGTTTATCTCCATGTATACAACAGATGGAAGTAAATTACTTCCGCGTCCGATCAGTATCTGTGAGATTGATAAAGAGAACGGAAGACTTCGTGTTGTTTATCGTGTGACAGGACCGAAGACAGGAACAGAAGAATTTTCTAAGCTGAAAACAGGAGATATCATTCCGGTGATCGGACCTCTTGGAAATGGATTCCCATACGAGAAGGCTGAAGGAAAGAAAGTATTTCTGATGGGTGGAGGAATCGGTGTACCGCCGATCCTTGAACTGGCGAAGCAGATGGACTGCGAGAAGAAACAGATCGTAGTAGGATACCGCGACGCACAGACATTTCTTAAAGAAGAGTTCGAGCAGAACGGAGAACTTTATATTTCCACAGAAGATGGAAGTGTCGGAACAAAGGGAAATGTTATGGACGCAATCCGTGAAAATGCTCTGGAAGCAGATATGATCTATGCCTGTGGACCGACTCCGATGCTCCGTGCGATCAAACAGTACGCAGAAGAGAACGGAATCGAGTGTTATATCTCACTGGAAGAGAGAATGGCATGCGGAATCGGTGCCTGTCTGGCATGTGTATGCAAGTCCAAAGAGAAAGACGCGCACAGCAATGTAAATAACAAGCGTATCTGTAAGGATGGTCCTGTATTCTTGTCTACGGAGGTGGAAATCTAATGAACATGAGCGTAAATATTGCCGGAGTAGAATGGAAAAATCCGGTAACAGTTGCATCAGGAACATTTGGCTCAGGAGAAGAATTTTCAGAATTTGTAGACCTGAACCGTCTTGGAGCAGTGACAACGAAAGGTGTAGCAAATGTACCGTGGGCAGGAAACCCGACCCCGCGTGTAGCTGAAGTTTATGGCGGTATGATGAACGCCATCGGACTTCAGAATCCTGGAATCGATCTGTTCTGCGAGAGAGATATTCCATATCTGAAGAATTTTGATACAAAGATCATCGTAAATGTATGCGGACACGCTCCGGAAGAGTATCTTGCAGTTGTAGAGCGTCTTGCAGACGAACCGATTGATATGATGGAGATCAATATTTCCTGTCCGAACGTCAATGCAGGATTTCTTGCATTTGGGCAGGATGCACATAATGTAGAAAAGCTGACAGCACAGATCAAGAAGATCGCAAAGCAGCCGATCATTATGAAGCTGACACCGAATGTAACAGACATCACGGAGATTGCAAGGGCAGCGGAAGCCGGTGGAGCAGATGCGGTGTCTCTGATCAATACACTGACAGGAATGAAGATTGATATCAACAGAAAGACCTTTGCAGTAGCGAATAAGACCGGAGGAGTATCCGGACCGATCGTGAAACCAGTCGCAGTGCGTATGGTTTATCAGGTTGCTCAGGCTGTTAATATTCCAATCATTGGAATGGGCGGAATTTCCTGTGCAGAAGATGCAATCGAATTCCTTCTTGCAGGTGCAAGTGCAGTGTCTGTAGGAACAGCAAACTTCCACAATCCGGCAGTGACACTGGAAGTGATCGACGGAATCGAAGCTTATATGAAGAAGAATGGCTTTGAGAATGTAAAAGATATGGTTGGTATTGTAAAATAAACCCGGAGAGAATTAATAAGATAAATGAATGAAAATGAGTGGAAGGACTGAAAACATTGACAGACTTCCACTTTTTTATTTACGCGAACAACGAGCCAAAGTCCGTGCTTGCACGAGACCTTGGCGACTGTCGCGATAACTTGAGAAACTCGCGGAGCGTGTTTCTTATAGTTTATGGACTTTAGTCTGTTGAGTCCATTGGAGTTTTTCGTTGATCCGAAAAATGTAGATGGACGAAACAATAAACCACCCGCTATGCGGGTGCGCGTCGATTGTTATACAAAAGAAATTACCTTTCCGTGTACAATAAAGTTGTTCAGGCTATATTGTAGAAAGGAAAGGTAATTTATGGCGAAGAAAGAATATTCACTCGCACATACAAAATGGATGTGCAAATATCATATTGTCTTCACACCAAAGTATAGACGAAAAGTAATTTACAATCAATACAAAGAGGATATTAGAGATATTATAAAGCAATTGTGCAGTTATAAAGGCGTTGAAATTATTGAAGGACATCTAATGCCAGATTATATCCATATGTTAGTAAGTATTCCACCAAAGATAAGCGTATCACCATTTATGGGATATTTAAAAGGAAAAAGTGCACTTATGATATTCGATAAACACGCAAACTTAAAATATAAATTTGGAAATTGTCATTTCTGGGCGGAAGGATATTATGTTAGCACAGTTGGATTAAATGAGGCAACAATAAAAAAATATATCCAGGAACAAGAAAAGCACGATATTGCAATGGATAAGTTAAGTGTAAAAGAATATGAGAACCCTTTTAAGGGTTAATGCCAAGTAGTAACAAAGCCCCTTAAGGGGTAGCGACGAGTTAAGAGCAATATGGCTTGAACGGAGCTGTGGGAAGGCTGTGTAAACAGAATTTCCATAGCCTAAAGAGAAAGCCAGCGCCTTGAGACGCGGGCCTAGTAACAAGGGCTTATAGCCCTAGAGCAAACCACCCGTTGGACGGGTGGTGGTCTTTTTTTGAAATAGCGGTACTACTTTTCTTTTCTTTTTAAGGAAACAATAATAGTAATCCATAATGGGATAGAAAAAGCATAGCACCTTACCAGTATGTCAAGGATATTCGTCTTTCCAATTACCTGAATCAAAATCAGTAAGATAATTCCAATCATGATTCCGATACTTGTTATGATAGCCGATAAATGCTTTTTCATAAATTCTTTTTCCTTCCTTTAATTCTGTTACATTCCACAAGATTTCTGGCAACACATATATCTTTCTTAAAAATAAATATTTTACACTACTTTCCTATATTTTTTCGATGTGAAATTAATATGCCAATGGATTCTCATCCTCTCATAACAAAGAATACTCGTTTTTATTGTAATAGTATTATATTATATATTCAGACAACTTTCAATAGACATTCATACTATTCTGACATTTTAGACAATTCGTTTTTCCATAATATTATCTTTCGCAGCACTGCGGTTCCTGCAGATAAAAATTTATTTGGCTTTCCTTACCGCTTATATAACTAAAATTTTTCTTATGAATAAGTTGTTTTTCTGCCGTTTTATTTTTTATGATGTGGGTGTCAAAAGTTACATTTTCTGTGACTGACAACTGCACATATTTTTTGTCCTTTGACAACTGAATAAATCTATGTTTTTGGTATTTCGATTCCGCGAAAGGGCGATTTATCATCCCTATGCCAGCTCAAAAGTTCTGCACTTCAGCTTCCCTTTGGTGTATCTCATCAGTTTAGTGATATTTAGGGAAGCAACTTTAAAGCCGAAGAACTGTTTGGTTCTCAGCGTTCCTCTGACCGGCATTTGATCTACCAGATATTTATTTCGGATGACTGATGGAACAGTCTCCACTCCATTTCGGATTCTTCCAATCCATGCCCAGGTGGCATCGTTCCATATTTCTGATGATTCTAAGATTCGTCTTCTTGATTTTAACGGAACCATCATGACTGCTGTTCTTTCTTTTATTGCAGGATTGCATTGGTTTTGGTATGGGCATCCTTCACACTGGTATCTGTAGAACGAAGCTCGTATGGAATCTGTTTGTTTAATATAGGAATTGCTCTTTGGCTTATTTCCAGCAGGACATTCGGTAATCTGTGTTCCGGCTCCGTTTACCTGAATTTACGGATATTTTCAGAAAGAGCTACAATACAGTCATGAATCAGATCTTTTCCGGTGGTCAGTTCATAAGCTGCATTTCTTTCGCGGAATCTGCTAAACGTCCGATTACTCAAAGGCTGGTTTTCATAACTGGTTGTATGAAGAGCGTACTGATATCGGAAATCAAACTCACACTCTTCAATAATCTCGTCATCCGTAAGTCCATTGAGTTCCTTAAGGATTAGGGCACCTACAATTACATTTACAGGTGCATTCGGACGTGAATTACGCTTATCACTATAGAGTGGGGCAAATATCATCTCATCAATGTTTGAAAAAATAATATCTGAAAATGGTTTTGCCCAAGATTTTTCCAGAATTTTCTGCTTTCTTTTAGATTTCAACTTTTCGGATTATATATACAAAAAGGCCATCACTTCTTATTATGAACTGCTCCCCGTCAAGTAGACAATTGAAAAAATATAAATTTTTCCTACCAGCAGAAATTTATCTGCTGGCAGTTTTTATGCAGCTTGCAAGTAAATTTCATGTTTTTCCATTGGTGTTAAAATTCCAAGATTCCTTTGCAAACGTTTGTTGTTGTAGTAATCTATATAATCTTCGATCATTTTTACGAGAGTACTTCTATCAGTGAATCGTTTTCCATAGTATCGCTCTCTCTTCAGAATTCCCCAAAACCCTTCCATTGGTCCATTGTCGATACATTTAGCAACTCGCGACATGCTTTGTATTATTCCAGCATTTACAAGTTTTGTATGAAATGTCCTGTTCGTATATTGGAACCCCCTGTCACTGTGAAACAGTGGCTGCGCACCAGGATTTCTAAGTAAAGCATTGTCTACCGTATCAAACACCAAAGCATTGTTGTTCTTATCACGAATAACATACGAAACAATCCGTCTATCATATAGATCCAGTATTGCACTTAGATAAACTTTATGCTTTTCCATTCCAATATAATAATGGAATTCTGTCACATCAGTGAGCCATTTTTCATTTGGTGCTTTGGCAGTGAACTCCCGATTAAGTATGTTTTCCGCTATATACTGAGGGTTTGCAGCCTGTCTTGTGCATCCGTTGTTAGAATACTTGATAGTTGATTTTATATTAAGTTTACGGCAAATGCGTAGCACACGTTTATCGTTTACATCAATACCATGATATCGTTCCAGATCATCTCTGATCCTTCGATAGCCTTTATCCGGTGAGTCTGTATGAATCTTTTCTATCTCGTCAGCAATAAGCCTATTCTTTTGCTCACTTTTAGGAATTTCTCTGTGTAGCCATTTATAATAAGCTGCTCTAGAAACATTACCAAGTTTACAAAGTGCAGCAACTGAATAATTATGATCTTCATGTTCTTCTTTGATTGCCTGATATATATGTTCATGACGGACCAGGCTTAGCCCCGCCTCCTCTCTATTTCTTCGAGTTTTTTTAAAAAAGATGCCTCCATTTCAGCACGTTCTTTCTCTGCTTTTAAAATTTTAACTTCAGCACGCAGCTTTTCTAATTCACTCAT
>OIXW01000169.1_pt1 | contig 18918 bp, 17 predicted proteins | sample 1587951 | NCBI WGS metagenome assembly OIXW01 (sample SAMN03283239) | human gut metagenome | biome: human-associated habitat; material: feces | host: Homo sapiens | place: Peru | collected 2012
AAATGAATGAATATTCATTTCTAGCCGCACGATTTTCATCATTTGTCAACAGTTTGACGAAAAAAATAAAAAAGCCTCTCTGATTTTAAAATCAAAGAGGTTTTTGGCATTTAGTCGCTTAACTTAATACCATTGCTGCTTTATGATTCACAGTTACTTGTAACGTGTCTTGGAAACACCTATTTTGACAGTTCTCTCATGATTTTTTCAAATGTATACATTAGAGGAATATTTGAAATGACTTGATCAGTCATCACAAGACCATCTGATGTAAATATAACTTCATCACATAGATGTTCTAAGACACCTACATCTTCCGCTGTTACCGCAATGACTGAACACTTCATTTCTTTGTATTTTTTTACTTCTTCAAAGATAGTTTTGTCCACTAATTTATTGTATCCAATGATTACAACTGCACTTTCTCCAGAAGAGAGTTTAGGCATTGGATAATAGTTATCCACAATACCATTACATCTAAAACCTATATGAGAAAATGATCGTGCTAAAAATTTCGCAAGATCACCATAAGGCCCTAAGAATGATATAAAGAAATAATCCGCTTCCTTAATATAATCTGCAGTTTTTTTAATAGATTCTAAAAATTTTTGAGAATGTATATGTTCTGTAAAATCTACAAATGAAGAGACTGCAATCTGATCTTTATATTCTTCATCAGTGATAACTTCCTTTAATTTGTATTTTAATTCTATAAAACCTTCGCACCCGAGCTTCTTACAGAAACGTACAATAGTAGCCGTAGATACATGAACATCATTGGCTAATTCACGAATGCTTTCTTCTAATACTTTTTCTTTGTTTTGCATCACATAATTATAAATATGTGCTTCCGTCTCATTTAAACTGTTGACCTGAGTGTATGTAAAAGCCAAAGAAACCCCTCCTTCTCCCAAATGCTTGTCATTAGAATATACCTTAATATGACCGATATCAATTATATTTTTATCCCCAACCTACTATTTTTCTATTTTGGTAAAATAGTGATATATAATACGTAAATCTCAAGTAAAATTCAATTTATATGTTAATAATATATATAACTATTTAGGCGCTTAATACAAATAAAAAGCAACTGCCTGATACAGCTGCTTAGCTCAACAATTCTTTCATGATTCTCTCTAATGTATACAAGAGAGGAATACCTGAAATAAGTTCTCCCATCATTACTTGTCCATCAGATATATAAACGACTTCATCACATAGATGTTCTAAGACACCTATATCTTCAGTCGCAAATAAAATAATTGTATAATTTTTAGCTTTATATTTTCTGATGACTTCAAAAATGAGACTTTCTCTACTTTTATCATACGCAGTAAGTACTACTGATTTTTGTCCTTCTGGTACTGCTGGCATAGGATAATACTTATCCACAACCCCAAAGCAAGAATAACCTATTTGAGAGAATCTACGGGCAATATGTTTTGCATATTCACCATGACCACCTATTCCAAGTGTAAAGAAGGAATTAGCCTGTTTGATTAAGTCTGCAATTCTTTGAATGCTTTCTAAATATTGATCTGAATTCACAAAATCCGCAAATTCAAAAAATGAAGATGCTTCTACATATTCTCTATGTTCTTCTTCAATAAGAGATTCCTTTAATTTATATTTTAATTCTAAAAACCCCTCACATCCTAGTTTCTTACAAAAACGTACAATAGTCGCTGTAGATACATGTGCATCATGAGCTAATTCCCTAATACTTTCATCTAATACTTTTTCTTTATTATTTAATACATAATTATAAATATGCACTTCAGTTTCATTTAAACTACTTACCTGAGTGTATGTAAAAACCAATGAAACTCCTCCCTTCCCCAAGCAAGGTCTTGTTTTTATGATATAACTAAATGTTAAGGTTTTCAATGATATTTAGGTTAATAGGGAGCGTTTTGCGTTTTTCGCAAACAATTTATATAATATATGTGTAATTTTCAAGTAAAATAATTGTAATTATTATTCAAAACACCAAGAAAGATAGATCAAACAAATCACAAAATCATTTAGAATATTACTACATAAAGATTTAATGAAGCGGCATCACAGATGAATTCTCCATATCCATCTATGATGTCTATCGTATGCTTACCATCTGTCATACGCTTAAACTTTTTACCTATATACATACGTTTCTTACCACCAGTACTATTTGTAAGAATAACGGCGAGTCCTGTTTCATATGTCCAGCCTATGACATCAGGATCATCTATATAATCATGTCTTATTCCTTCTACATATTTTCTTCTTAGCTTCAACATATGATCGAGTAGATCCTTTTTAGGATTAATATGATCATGAGGTATACCATAATAGTCTCCATAGAATATACATGGATAGCCTTCTCCTCTTAGTAAGATACAGGCATAGGATTGTGGTTTGAACCAATCTTCTATAAAAGAAGCAAGTGCCTGTCCTGGCTGCGTATCATGGTTATCCACAAATGTGACAGCATACTTGTCATATCTTTGTACTAACGTGTTATTGAAGAGTTCTCGCATATCATAGTATCCATTAGAATGACTGGCATCATAGAAATGATAGTGTAAAGGAACATCAAATAGACTCATACAGAAATGAGTAGATTCTAAGTAGTGACATAAATGATCAATATCTCCCCAATATTCTCCTACTGTAAAGAGTTCTTTTTTAGAATGCTTGCGCATTGTGGTAATCCAATGTTCATAGAAAGATGAATCTATATGTTTAATCGCATCACATCTAAAGCCATCTAGATGGGTGATATCCTTATACCAGATTCCCCATTGAATAGCTTCTTCGACGACTTCAGGGTTATTGTAGTCTAGATCAGCCCCCATTAAGTAATCATAGTTCTCATATTCATCATCCACATTCTCACTGAACTGTTTTCCTTTAAAGAGATAGAGACCATTCTGATGTTTAGAGGCATCATAATCCACACTTGTGAAGTGTTTTGAATTATATATAAAGTCGGAGTATTTATCTCTTGATGGAAATGAGAAGTATGTAGAAGCACGGATCACTCTTTTTCTTCTGGATACTTTATGTCTATGATAGGCATCTACTTTATAGGCAATCACCTGTTCCATGGCATCTGCACCCATAAGATGATTGAGTACTATATCTGCATAGACATCTATTCCAAATAGATGAAACATCTTAATACACCATAAGTATTCCTTCTTTGTACCATACTTGGTACGTATTGTGTTCTTGCTGTTGAACTCTCCTAAGTCATAGTGATCATAGACACCATATCCTGTATCGTTGATGCCAAATGCACCTTTATAAGCAGGAGGAAGCCAGATAGCTGTAATACCTGCTTTTTTAAGCTTATAGGCATTGATTCTTAGTATTTTCCATAGATGAGGACTAGATGGGAGATACCATTCAAAGCCCTGCATCATTACACCCTTCTTCATATGATCACCCCCTGCCTTTTATTATAACAATTTCTCCCACGTTGTGCACAAAGGGAATGATACATATGTATATTAATTGTGCGGACAATAAGAACCGCTTACAATTATTCTAACGTTGTATAAAGAAATAAAAGAACTATAATAAGAGGAAGAGGGAGTGGTGTTATGAAGAAGAAGTATGAAGCATTGGCTATTAGCTTCTTATTTGTGAATTTGATATATAGTCATGGTGTGGTCCATCTACAGCCTTCTATTGGGGATGAGATTGTAGGGATGTTGTATAATTTATTTCATTTATTTGAGTATAATACGGTTATTCTACCTTTTGGGTTAAGTGCCTTCTGTTTCCTTATTGGAATGGCTGGTTCTTTTGTGATGGCTATATGTGGTATTCATTCACATAGTTCTATTTCTATATTCCAAGGAATATTAAGTTTAATACAGGGACTACTTGGTGCGATTGTGATGACAGTCTTTATTCATGATCGTCATTTGATAGAAAAAGAATTAGTAGGTTCTTTAGGTACACTGACTACAATCACAATACTTGTTGTATTATCTAATGCGATATTGAGTGTTCTAGTAGAAATGGATGTAAGAAATCATATACATCTATTTGATCATGCTTTACTAAAGCCTTTGATGAGTAATTTACCACTTTCAATGTTGTTTCTGATCATGACACTCGTTGCCTATGCCACAATGTATCTTCTACCAATCAATAATATATGTTATATGTTTGGATTGAATTTAGTTTTATTAACTGGTGTACTTGGATGTTTTTCTATTGGTATGAGCGCATTATTGAGAAAAATCAATACGATGTATATGCTATGTGGTAGTCTTATGGTTCTTATATGTTTAGTGAGCTTTATGAGATTTCATATCATTGCATGTATATTAGCTGTGATATGTCTTATTATGTGTGTTAAAATCAGGATCATTAAGGTATGAGGAGATGATCTCCTCTTTTGTTTTACATAAAAAAACCTTCAAGATTGAAGGCTCTTATGACTTAAGTGCTAATCGATATGAAATTTCATCCAACATTACATAAACAGGGATAGGATACCGTAAGCAACGGCTGTATAACTTCAATTAATAATGCAGTAATTTTGTATTTCATATAAATATATCCTCCTCTATTTATGAATTGCCTATATATTAACATGCTTTTGCAAGCGTGTCACTCAATATTATAACAAAAAAATAGAGAAGCATTCCTGCTTCTCTATTCATCGTCTTCGCTTGTAATAAATTCATCATAGATAGCTTTAATAGCTGGCTTGAAGTAACAATTTCTTACCCCTACAATGATATTTAATTCTGATGAACCCTGGTCAATCATCTTAACGTTGATGTTTTCCTTCGCAAGTGCTTTAAATACTCTTGCAGAAGTACCACGGCTGTCCTTCATACCACGACCTACAACCGCAATTAAAGCAAGGTCAGATTCTAATACAATATAATCTGGCTGTACAGCACGATGTAAGCCTGCAAGGATGGCCTGTTCTTTTTCAATGAAGTCATCGCTATTTACGATGATAGTCATTGTATCGATACCAGAAGGCATATGTTCAAATGATAAGCCTTGTTCTTCAAATACCTGAAGTACTTTACGACCAAAGCCGATTTCACTGTTCATCATGTCTTTTTCAATCATGACAGTCGCAAAACCTGTTTTACCTGCAATACCAGTAATAACATGATCTGGCTTATGACAAGTACTTTCTACAATCAAAGTACCTGCATCTTCTGGACTATTTGTATTCTTGATTAAAATAGGAATACCTTCATTTCTTACTGGGAAGATGGAATTCTGATGTAGAACACTCGCACCCATATAAGATAATTCTCTTAATTCTTTATAAGTGATTGTCGCAATTGGTTTAGGATCCTTGACAATACGTGGATCCGCAATAAGGAATCCTGATACATCTGTCCAGTTCTCATAAAGATCTGCACAGGCACATTTCGCAACGATAGAACCAGTGACATCACTACCACCTCTAGAGAAGGCTTTAATACGTCCTGATTCATCATTTAACTGTCCATAGAATCCTGGAATGACTGCATAGTCATGTTCAGATAGAGCTTTTGTTAAGGCAGCATCTGTTTTCTTTTCATCATATCTACCATGCTTATCAATATAGATGACATCTGAAGCATCAATAAAGTCAAAACCTAAATAATTAGCTAATACTTTACCATTTAAGTATTCACCACGTGAAATTGTATAATCAAAACTATTCTGTTTCTTGATTTCTTCTTTAATGACTTTAAAGTCTTCTTCTAAAGAAATATCAAGATCTAATTCAGTAATAATTTCATTGTAACGTTCTTTGATTCTGTCATAGATTTCATCAAAATCATCTTTGTTGTGATGTGAATAGGCAAGAATCAATAAATCTGTTACTTTTGTATCTTCTTTATTTCTTTTCCCAGGGGCGCTGGGAACCACATAATGACGATCAGTATCTTCTAGAACGATGTCATGTACTTTTTTAAACTGAGTTGCGCTGGCTAACGATGAGCCACCAAATTTAACCACTTTCATATCTTTATTCCACCTCACACTTTTGTATAAAGATTACATGATTTGGCTAAATTAATCAATATATTTTTTGCTTAATTCGAATATTTTTTCAAAATAACTTCGATTTTCTTATAAGAAACGAATGTGATAATAGAAATAACACCATATTTGAATAGATTGAATGGAACAAGTGATGCAATAACCATTGTAGTGATATCTTTTACAAATGGATTGACTGCAGATACCATACCAACAATCTGCTGCATAGACATACCAAATAGCTTTGCATACATTGGAAACATTACTAAGATATTTGAGAAGATTGCTAGTACACTTGTTGCAACAGTAGCAAGTAACATACCTATTACAGCGCCCTTTTTAGTACGATGGTTTCTATAATATAAGCAAGCTACTCCCATATAACATACACTTAATATAAAGTTAGATGCTTCTCCTACAAACATAGTAGTTGTTGGTTTAAAGAGTAAATTTAATACAATCTTTAAGAATGCGATTAATACACCAGTAACTGGACCAAATACAAATCCACCAATTAATACTGGGAAGTCTGAGAAATCGAATTTAATAAATCCAGGTGCCAGAGGGACATTAAAGTCCAATACCATTAAGATTGCAGCTAATGCACCAAGAAGTGCTGCCATTACTAATTTCTTTGTTTTCATTTTTGCCTCTTTCTATGGCGAAAAAAAATCTCCTATAAATATCTTATAGGAGATTGAAAAAGTCATTTCAAAAAAACGCCATCTTTTTCCATCCGGACTATACCGTCGGTACTGGAATTACACCAGTTCATGCTTTACGCTCGCGGACTTTTACCGCCGATCAGGAATTTCACCTGCCCCAAAGATACAATCAATATTATAGGAGTGTTATGAGAGGTTGTCAACATATAGAAAAAATAAGGGAGTGACCCCTTATTTCTTTCTTCTCTTTATGAATAATATGATACCAGAAGAGAGTACAAGAATAGAACCTATCGTATAGATGAGTGTTGTACCCATACCACCAGTACTAGGTAATAATGACCCATAGTTGTTTAATACTTCTACTTTCTCTACTACTTTATCATCTACCTTTACGACACCCTTACCATCCGTGTCAGATGTTACTATAATCTTGATAGGTGTTTTCATTAAGTTATACCCTTTAGGGGCTTCTATTTCTTTCAGGTAATATGTATCTGCTTGGATTCCATTAATATTGATTTTTCCATCATCATAGGATATTAACGTCACATTTCCCTTCTTGTTGTAATCATAGTTACTTCCTGATTGAATGAATTTCAATGCATTGTCTTCAGTTGGGTTTTGATTTTTAGATAGGATAAACTTAGCCCCAGCAAGTGCTTTATTATACCCAGTATATTTAAAAACAGGGATACGATAAGTAAATGTTTCTGTTTTAGATTCTTCAGTCTTAGAATTATTACCATATGTTAGATAGGATGTATTAACCAAAGGTGTATCAATAGGTGCATCATTTTTCACTGCAGCCAAATACTTAATATAGATCTGTGTTAACTTACCTGAATCAATATCTGCTTGATACTTCTTATAAAATGAGTCAGTAAAGGTTACATGGAAATTACAGCCATCACCTGTTTCTGTAGTTGAATTATAGTCTTCAAATTTCTTTAAACTCTTACGTTTTAAGCTTTCATTTTTTTCATTACTATAATAGGCAATACCATCTTTAAGTACTGAATTATATGTTAAATTTCTATCCATATAGTCATGTAAGACATAGTTTGTGACATGTGGCTTGACATTAATAATCGTTTCAAAAAATACATTATCTCCACGATTCATTGAATTTCTTTTTTTATTATTACTTATAGTTCCACCATTCGCAACAAGCTTACTAACACTTGGAGACGCATGTTTATCTCTTATTTCTACTTCCGGCCTTGTTGTATCAATACTGCAAGCTGTCCCTGCACTGGTTTCTACTACATAATATCCAAGTGGTAAATGATCAAATACAACTTTCGCATTTGTCTCATTAGATGCTTGAGCAGATGCAGTTGGTGAAATCTTATTATTCTTCGCATACTCTATCGCAAGAAGGCCAAAATTACGTGCACCTATTTCATTATTCTGATCATCTCTAAAAGAGACATATCCATCATTATTTGTTTTTATATACTTTCTTGCACCATTGGTGTTAATGAATCCATCCCAGGCATCACCATTTCTTTTATATGAATAAGTCCCTTTGTCTTTATCATAGCTTTCAAGTGTTAGGATCTTATAAATATTATATGTTTCTCCTGCTTTCGCATTAGTAACAGTTACTTTTCCTATGTTTTGTGCTGATGTTTCTACTGCACCAACATAACTTGTCATTGAAATAACCATCATGAATATACACATAATGGCTACAACTTTCCTTATTAACTTCCCCATCTTTTAATCCCTTTATGTTCTTCATATGATTTTTTAATTATTAATACCATAAATATATAATCATAACTCCCTATTAGATCTATACATTATGAGTAATTCGCGACATTAATATAACGCTTTTTATTGGATATTTCAATAAAAAGCCTTCTGTTTCAAAAAGAGTAACACTGTTACATCACAACAACTATAGAACTTCACTTTTTTACCTTTAAAAACAATAATATATTCGATATAATGGAAGAGAATTAAAAAAGGTGGGTACAATATGTCAGATAAACAAAATAGCACGCTTGAAGAAGAAAGAGAACCTCTTTCTAAGGGCTGGATTTTCGCAGGTATTGTTCTTTTTCCACTGATTCCTTTTGTGCTGATATATTTTAATAAACATATAAAGAAGAAAATGAAGATGATTTTAGCTGTTGTATATTTCTTTTTCTTATTTGGTGTTTATCAATATGCATGTGTAGCACAGGGTCCAGTGTTAAGTAGTGTGATTATTCCTGATCAGTATGTCACAGTGAAGCAGGGAGAAACATACCAGATTCATTACAAAACTGATCCTCAGAAAGTGAAAGTAGAATATACACATTATTCATCTCAGTATGCCAATGTGGCAAGTGTTGACCAGAATGGTTTAGTGACAACTATTACTCCTGGTAAGACACGTATTACTTTGACTGCAGGAGATAATCATCATACTTATAAGAAGAAATATCTTACAATCCATGTGATTGAATAGAGCGTGTTTACGCTCTTTTTTTGTTAGGGGGAAGGATTATGAGAAATAAAGATGTATATATCATTACATGTGCGAAATGCGATAAAGAGAATAGAAATGAAGGTTATAGCTGTGTAGGACCTGACCAAAGAGAAAGTATTATCGATGATTCTATTATGACTTATACTTGTCCACATTGTGGAGAGAAAACTTTCTTAAAGCATCCTTTGACTTATATAGATCCAGTTCATCACTTTATTGTGATGTATGGACAGGACAAAGAACAGTTCTTTCATGGTGTAGAACAGTTACGTACGACTCCTATTTATCAAGATTATATATTCCGTTATACAGATTCATGGTTAAGTTTCAAAGAGAAGATCATGATTCTAGAGAATAATAGAGATGATCGTTTAATGGAGCTCTATAAGCTTGCATTAAAGAATGAACTCAATGAAGAAGTTCCTTCTTTATTCTTATTTAATAAAGAAGGAGAGAACGAACTCATGATTGCGTTAAGTCCTCAGGATACACGAGCCTATATCTTTAATAGAGACTGGTATGATATTAAGGAAGAAGATCCTCTTGTGAAGAAGATATTAAAGTATGATACAAGCTTAGTGGTAGATAAGAGCTGGCCTGAGAGATTATATGATTATCGTATTAATGTTTCATTATGTGAGGTACAGACTAGGATACAGGTGAGAACATACTTAATTCCTTCATATGTTCATATAGATGTAGGAGATCCTGTTTATGTATACGAGAATGGAGAAAGAGTATTAGGGCATGTTATGACAAAGAATATCAAGAATGCTGCGGATGTCCCTGATCATCTTCATTTTATTGAAAAAGCACTTCCTATAGAAACAGAATATGATGAATATATCAAACAGGAATATAGAGAACTGTTCCCTATTAGGGAACAGAAAATAGAATCATTTCTAGATGTTTTAAATGATTTACGTTTCTATTATTATATAGAGGAAATAGATGAGAATGCCTCTAACTATACAATGGATATAGATGGATTACGTTTAATGCCTCTTTATATTGATCAAAAGGAAGCGATAGAAAGAAAACCAGAGAACGGTTATGTGTTAGCTGATTTATTAACAGATGTATTAAAGATGACATTTGATAAAATTGATGGATACATTATTAATGAAAATAGATTATTTATATTAGATTCTCATTATATTGATATGTTCCTATCTTTCGCAAAACGTAAGAAAGCCGAGATCAATTGATCTCGGTTTTTAGATGAGTTCTACTTGATGGTCTTTAAATAGTTTAATTTGTGCGTGGTCTAGTTCTTTTTCACATATATAGCCTGTGAAATCATCAAGTGAGGCATAGGCATAATTGCCATCCTGATTGAGTTTTACACTTTCTCCTACCATATAAGACTGCTTACTTGCATTGATGGCAGTCTTTTTAGTGATACCATCATTTGTTTCATATGTTGTGATAACGTTATGGTCTAAGTCAATCCCTACTACACCAATAAATGAAATATCAAAACGATATTTTCTTATAAGGTGATTTGTGAGTGCCCCGACAAATCCATCTCTTGCCTGATTGAAGTCTCCACCTAAGAAGATCAATCTTACTGCACTATTTTGTCTATAAAGCTGCATGATATCAATCATATTTGTCACAATAGTGACAGAAAGATTTTGTTCGAATATAAGCTTTGCGAGTTCTAGGTTGATTGTAGATATATCCAAGAAGATTACATAACCCTTCTCTATAACATCAAGCGCTTTAGAGGCAATGATTTTCTTTTCTTTACTATAAAGTTCAACACGTTCTGAGACATTGGTATGATGTAAATTAACACGGATATTTACTGCTCCGCCATGTACTCTTTTGAGTTTTCCTGCCTTTTCTAGAATAGTGAGATCTTTACGGATACAATCTTCAGTGACATCAAACATAACAGCAAGTTCCTTGACAAAGACCTGTCCTTCAATATTTAATTTTGTGATGATTTGTTGGTGGCGTTTTTTCTGAGACATTCTATGCTCCTTTAAAATGATTTTTACCTGTCACCTGTTTCAATGTAATCTTATAGACATGGCATGTGTCTATATAATCCTTATTATAAGGATATGTTTCATAACCACAATGTGTTAAGATTGCTTCCATTGCTTCATTATAAGATTCATGAGGAACAGGTTCTATAATACCTTTACCTATAATAGATGAATAAGAATTAGAGACTGTTTTATCTGGTTTACAGAAATATTCATATAATGTTTCTGCCTGTACACCTACATGAGGATTTTCTTTGATGAGGTGAGTCATCTTTCCTTCTCTTGGTGTATAAATATAAAGCACAATCTTTTCTTCATCATCTCCGATACCAAAGTTCATTGGGACTATATAGGGATACTCCCCGTCCTGAAATGCGATATGTAATGTATCAAAATGATGAAGCATCTCCCTTAATTGATTTAAATCTTCTACTGTTTCTGCCATTTCTCTCTCCCCTTTTGTATCTATTTTAACACATTAGATGAAAGAAAAACTGTAAGCGGTTAAAAATATTCCAAAATAATATAAGAAAATACTGATTATTCCTAAGAATTGGACATTGTTTTTCTTAAAGAGAACAAGAAGTATATCTGATATAAGATAGAAAATAAACCCTACTGCCATCATCTTGAAATTAAGGGTATTAAGACTTATAGCTGTAAGAATACTTTTTGTAGTCAGCCAGACAAGCGCAAAAATAGAGCTAGTAAGTTCTGTTTTGTAGGTTGAAAGATCAATAATCTTAAAATATGTAAGTATTTCTAGAAGTATCATAGCACATACAGGAACGATTAATTCTATATATGTGAATGGTTCAAAGTGATAATAGAAGAATAAGAAGGCTATATCACCAATTAAGAAGGCATTAAGACCATATCTAAATAGTTCCTTCTTACATAAGAGTATATCTCCAATCATATAACCTAGTAGTGCTGGGAGAATAAGAAGAAATAGTTTTGTCTGATGAGAAAAATAGGCAGTAAGGATAAAACCTAATGAACATAATCCTTTGGTATAAATATGATAACGTGTACGCCATGTACAGATCATTATAAGAAATAATAAAATATATAATACAATCATAACAATTTCCTTTCTAAAATAGTCTACCACATTTCAAAGATGTGTGCTATAGTTGTGCACAAAGGGGGAAAAGACACATGATCAAATTAATTGCGACAGATATGGATGGAACATTCCTAGATAATAAGAAGCAGTTTGATAAGTCTTTTATTGATTTATTTTTTGAGATGAAGGAACAGGGTGTACTGTTTGTAGCTGCAAGTGGGAACCAGTATGCAAGACTTTATCAGAAGTTCTTACCTATGAGTGAGGATATGTATTTTATCGCAGATGGAGGCAGTTATATTGCGAAGGGACCAAATACATTAGAAGTGTTTGATATGGACCGTAAGAAAGCATTTCTTGCGATAGAGAGAGTCAAACAACATTATCCTGATTTTAAGATTGTAGTAGCGGGTGAAAAGTATGCGTATGCAAGAAAGAAAGATCATCTTACTAAAGAACTCACTACTTATTATTGTTCAAATAAGTTGATTGATGATTTTGATGAAATTGATGAACCTATTACTAAGGTTGCCATCCTTGACCCTCAAGGTGATATTAAGAAGAATGCAGGAGATATTACACGTATCTTACCTAGTGGGTTACAGATTATTACATCTGGTAATGAATGGATGGATATTCAAAGAGATGGTGTAAATAAGGGTCTTGGTATGCGTTATATCCAGGAACATGAACATATTTCTAGAGATGAATGTCTGGCTTTTGGTGATCAGATGAATGATTATGCTTTATTAGAGTCTGTTAAGTATGGTTTTGCGATGGAAAATGCGGTGGATGAAATCAAGAAGCTGGCTTATGGTATTACTGATTCTAATGAAGATCAGGGATGCTTAAAAATTATTAAAAAGGCTCTTAGAAAAAATAAAGAACAGGCCGCTAATGACCTGCTTTAAAATAGAAATCACAATAATTTTGGATATCAAAGGTAGAGAAGTATTTCTCTTCTAATGGTATCCATTTTTTTGTGAACATATTAAGAGATTCTTTCCCGTTTCTTTCTTCTATACGTTTAAGTCTAAGTGTTTCATCTATATCTACAAATATAGTTATATCATACGTATCAATAAGTTCAGGATGGCATGAATAAGAACCTTCTATAATATTAATAGGTTTATAAGGATACAGAGTACCTTCACTTATAGACATTGAGGAACAATCAAATGGACGATAAAGAACATCCTGATGATTTAAAAGAGGTTCTAATACTTCTTTCTTAAACCTTTCTCTATCTACATTACCCCCTGGCTCATTATATCTTTCTTGTGTACGCTGACACGCCTGAAGATAGAAATCATCCATATGAAATATATGACAATCCAGATATGCCTTAAGCTTATTCGCAAGGGTAGTTTTACCACTTCCACATCTTCCATCTATCGCAATAGTAACATGTCCGTTCTGTTTATATATCTTATGAATCACTTCTAATAGTTCTTTTTCTTTATAAGGGAGATATTTAAGTCCTTCTACTAGATAATGAGCCTGTAAGAGTTCTACTTTTATATCTTTTGTAGAGACTTCTTGAAGTGTTCTATCCCCTTCTACTGCTTTTCTTAATATAGTGATATGAGGATAGAAAGGTTTATCATCAAAAGGAATATCATGTGCCTTTAATACATTTCTTAATGTAGTGACATATTTCTCTAATACAGGATTGTCTTTGATCCCTATCCAGTAGATCTTCTTGAAATGACCAATACGGTTCAAAGTGATGGTGATTTCAGGAAGAAGAATAGATTGTATGATTTCCATAATCTCATCCTGTCTATTGGTTTCACCAAAGAAGGCTAAGGTCATATGGAGGTTATCTGGATCATAATACTTACCTTCTATATTTTCTTCCTTTAAAGAATCCATAATATGAACAATTTCTTCTTTAAAAGAAGAATTGAATGTAAGAGCGATAAATTGTCTCATAAAATCATCCTTTCTATGATATAATAAACAAGCTATGTGCATGTAGCTCAATTGGATAGAGTATCAGACTCCGGCTCTGAAGACTGCAGGTTCAAGTCCTGTCATGCACGTCAAATATAGAAAAGAGGCAGCGAAAGCTGCCTTTTATTGTACGCTATGTCTGATTCTTTCTATATGTATCGCAAGATAACCTATTTCTTCATCTGATATCTTTTCAAGAATCAGCTTTTCTATATAATCTGCTACACGGCATGCCACTGCATAGCTTTCTGGGAACTTTTCTTTTGTATAGTCAGTCATAGAAACCTGTACATCTTCTTTACGGCTTAAACGTACCATCAAGAACTTGATGTGATTGACTAAACGAATATACGCAACAGAGTCTTCATCAATCACTATATTGAATGTTTCTTCTACATAAGTGACTGTCTGATGAATAATACTGGCAACCTGTAATGAACGTGCAGGTGGCTGAGAACTCAAAGCTGCATGAATATGAAGAGAAATATAACCAATCTCATCATCTGTGATTTCATAACCTAATCGTCTCTTGATAATCTTTCTTGCTTTTTTAGCCACTTCATACTCATCTGCAAATAATAATCGTATATCACTAGTCAAAGGGTTAGAAATGACCATATCATTCTTAATACGATCAATAGAGAATGCGATATGATCTGCAAGAGGTAGAAGAATCTTAGTATCAATGTCTCCAAATTCTTTTTCTGCATAACGGATAATTTCATTGGCTATTTCTAAAAAGATAGGATCAACGCCCTGTAAGACATTCTTACCTGTATTCTTCTCTAAACTATAGCACTTGATATTCTTTCCTGGATTTTCAATCACATCTCCAGCTTTTCTTTCAAAGCCGATTCCCTTACCGAGTAATATGACTTCTTTATTGAGTTCATCTTTGGCGACAACTCCATTATTGTTTAGCGTTCCAATGACTTCATAACGCTGTTTCTTCACTTTATTCTCCTTCATGTAATATCTGTTTTATTTCTGATACAATAATGACAACATGTGGACCATAAGTAATCTGAATACCTTCTCCACGTAAATATATACCTGCAGCACCTGTTGCCTTTAAAGCTTCCTCATCGACGAGCGTCGGATCTTTTAGGGTTGCACGCAGACGTGTTGTACATGTATCAACATCTAATATATTAGGAATACCTCCTAATGCTTCTACAATAGCATGAGACACAGAACTATCTACGTCAAGACTTTTCTTTATTGAATAGTCTTTTTTTGTATGTAGCTGTGTATCTTCTCCTCTACCGATTGTTTTAAAATCATAACGCTTGATGACATACTTAAAGATTGTGTAATAGAGTAAGAAATAAATAAAACCAATAATAGGGACAAAGACCCAGTTTGTTTTACTATTTCCTTGTAGTATACCAAGCAAGAAGAAATCAATCGCTCCTGCACTAAAAGTAACACCAATCGAAATATTTAAAGCCTGAGCCACAGCATATGTACTTCCTGCCAGGATGGCATGAATCAAAAAGAGCGGTGGTGCTTGAAATAAGAATGTGAATTCAATTGGTTCAGTAATACCCGTTAATATAGAAGTCAGTGAGGCAGAAAGTAGTAAACCTCCTGTTTTTTTACGTTGACTTGGTCTTGCACAATGATACATTGCAAGAGCTGCACCAGGCAGGCCAAACATCATAAAGATATATTCTCCTGAGAAGAAGCGAGTGGCTTCTACACTAAAATGTTTTACATGAGGTGAAGCAAGCTGAGCAAAGAAGATATTCTGAGCTCCCTGAATCAGATGTCCATCTACTACCATACTGCCACCAAGTCCTGTTTGCCAGAATGGAAGATAGAACACATGATGTAATCCAAAAGGAATCAACATACGCTTTACAAATCCAAATAAGAATGTACCTGCATAACCGCTGTCTCTTACAAATACGCCTAAGTAATAGATGGCTTCCTGAACTGGTGGCCATATATAATAGAACAAGATACCTACAAAGAGGAATGCCACAGAACTGATGACTGGCACAAAACGTGTACCTGCAAAGAATGACAAGAAATCAGGTAATCGTGTCATATAGAACTTATTATGAAGATAAGCGACCCCAAGTCCTACAACCATACCTCCAAAGACACCTATATCCAAAGATTGTATTCCACAAAATATATTGATCGTACCAAGTCTGACAAAATCAGCCACCTTGCCATCCACTATAAAACCATTAATAGTAAGTAAGGCATTAATAGAAGCATGCATAATAAGAAAGGCAACCAGTGCAGAGAAAGCTGCAGTGGCTTTTTCATGTTTTGCCATACCCATCGCAATACCTACCGCAAATAAAGCAGGCAGGTTATCAAAGATGATATTACCCGCGTTACTCATGATAGTGAATAATACATAGAATGGCGTTCCCTTTCCTAATATAAATTGAAGATGGTAAGCCTGAATCATTGTTTCATTTGTAAGTGACTGTCCTATACCCATCAATAACCCTGCCACAGGTAATACGGCTATAGGAATCATAAAGCTTTGTCCTACACGCTGTAATTTACTAAATAGCTTACTAAACATGATTCTACCTCCTTCTTATTGTATTATTTATTTTACCATTATATAGTTTGAAAATCTAATCATTTTATTCAAACAGTTTTTTAGTTTTTCTTACAAAACAGGCCAATTTGTATAATTCTTAAGTTATTTTTAAATATTTCTTAATCCATTTTTATACGTTAAACACTACATATTTTGATACTTCTTAAAAATTTCTTAAGATTTTTCTTTATTTTTTAATATGAGGTGTTATAATAGAGCCTGTCGAAAGACAAAAGGAGAGAGAAAAATGGATAAGAAAACAAAAGAAATCATGAGTTTCGTATCTAATAGAGTAAGAACTCAGAAGACAATGTTCATTCCTGTGTTTGCTATTTCCGCTTTCGCAATCGTGGGTTATACAGCTGCTGATAGAACAGCACCTGTTGTACATTCAAATACAATTGAAGTTCCTTATGGAACTGTCTTAAAAGCAAGTGATTTTGCTATCTCTGATAACAGAGATAATACTGATACATTAAAAACTAAGATTCATTCTGAGTCTTATGAAAAGAACCAGTTAGGCACTTATACTGTTAACGTAACAGTAAAGGATGCCTTCAATAATGAAACAACTAAGACTGTTAATGTTAAGGTTGTGGATAATGAAGCGCCAGTTCTTGAATCTAAGACTGATGATGGATTTGTCATCAATGTTGAAGCCAATGGCAGCAATGATTTAAAGGAATACATCAAAGCAACTGATAATGTTGATGGTGATGTAACAGACTTTATTAATTTTGATAAAGAATTAGATACAACTCAGTTAGGTGAACAGGTAATCAATGCATCTGTTGAAGATAACATGGGTAATATCGCTACTAAGACATTTACATTTAATGTAGGTGATACAGTAGCACCAGAAATGAACTTAAAGAATGGTAACTTCGTAGTTAACTATGGTGATAACTTTGATATCAACAACTATGTTGAAGCAAAGGATAACTATGATATGAATCCAGTTTTATCTGTAGAAGGTGAAGTGGATACTAAAAAGTTAGATGGTACTCAGTCTATTAAGGTGACTGCAACTGATGCAACTGGTAATAAGACTGAAAATACTTATGATGTCACTGTTGCTGATATTGCAGCTCCTGCAATTACATTAAAGTCTACTGATATTAATGTAAAGAATGGTGATTCATTTGATGCTAAGTCTAATATTGCATCTGCTATCGATAATCTTGATGGTGATGTAACAAGCAAGGTAAATGTAAGTGGTTCTGTAAATACTTCTAAAGCTGGAAGCTATACAGTTAACTATACAGTGACTGATAATGCTGGTAATACAGCAAACACAAGTGCTAAAGTTACTGTAGGTGCTGCTCCATCTAGAGGTGGATATAATGCAGGTGGTACAAGTGTTAAGGGTGGACATAGTGGTATTGTTGGAACTGGTTTATCTAAAGTAGGTACTGCTTATGTATTTGGTGCTTCTGGACCAACAGCATTTGACTGTTCTGGATTCACTTCATGGGTATATGGACAGAATGGTAAATCATTACCAAGAACTGCTTCTGCTCAGTATAGCGGAACTACAAGAGTATCTAAGGAAGGCTTAAGTGCTGGTGACTTAGTATTCTTCGCAGGAACTTATAAGTCAGGTATCTCACATGTAGGTATCTATATCGGTAATGGACAGTTTGTTCATGCTGCTAACTCAAGTACTGGTGTTACAGTATCTTCATTAAATAGCGGTTATTATGCATCTCATTATGCAGGTGCTGGTAGATAAGAAGATCAAAAGATCTTCTTTTTTTATAAGGAGATTATATGAAGAAAGTATTAAAGGTGATTCTAGGAATCGTATTAAGTATAGTATTAGTCATTGGTTTACTTTATGGTCTTTTTATCTACATGATTAAATATCATGTAGAGACAGTAGCTAGAGAATCTTATTATGAATATGAAGTCGTGATACAGTCTGTAGGTGCTCCCCTATTCTTTAGTAGTGCGGATGGTCGTTTACTTCTTAAAAAGAATGATACGATAATCAATAAGATGGACTTTACATTATCAGATGATGGTGGAAGTATTCGAGAAGAAGTATGGAGTGTAAGCTGGTATAAGGATCATGTAGGTGTTGTAATTCAAGGAACTGAACAGGATGATACTCTTTATAATCTTTATTATAATGGTAAGACAAATAGTTCTGTTGTGAATGGTCAGGATGAAATAACAAC
>OIXW01000175.1_pt1 | contig 18664 bp, 17 predicted proteins | sample 1587951 | NCBI WGS metagenome assembly OIXW01 (sample SAMN03283239) | human gut metagenome | biome: human-associated habitat; material: feces | host: Homo sapiens | place: Peru | collected 2012
AATAACGATGAAGACTCATCGTTAGATTTAGATATTTCTGAAATAGACTTCTAGACTATAAAGAATCACGGGGTGACTTTCACCCCGTGATTCATAATAACTAAAATATAGGAAACCCCTAGTTATTTTAAATTACCTTAAAATCAAAGAGGTTTTTGGCATTTAGTCGCTTAACTTAATACCATTGATGCTCGTGCATTCCTTTTTACTGACTACTCCCACGGGCAATCCCGTGGGGTTCTTACTATCAAGTTTAGCTTGTAATCGTACATCATTTTCAGACTTTGGAATACAAGTATAAATCTATTTAAGTAAGAACTTCTATTACCAAGCAGTCCAACGACCACATTAACGGTAAATTTCTATCTTTCGATAAGGAAGTATAGTCAATCTCCCTGATGTTTATTTTATGCTATTTTGATTCCACTATTTAATACTTTGATTCTATTAATCTTAATTCTTTTAATTATGTGACTTTCATCCCATAAGCAAGCCTATGGGGTTTTCGACACTAATTAATAACATCTTCTTGCCTGGTAGAATTCTCTTTGCCAATAGCTATTTCCTAATGTTGCAACCTGTACTGGTTTACCACTTGAAGGAGCATGAACCATACGGTTACCACCAATATAGATACCTACATGGTGTACACCAGAATATGAACCATTTGAACTGAATAAGATAATATCGCCAGCCTGCATAGAGCCACGATCTACCTGTGTTCCTACACTACATAATGTCTTAGTTGTATTTGATCCAATATTCACACCAGCCTGATAATGAGCCCAGTTTACTAGACCTGAACAGTCGAACTGAGTCCAGTTAGGGTTCGCAATCTGACTCATAGAATGACATCCACCCCATGAATACATATAACCCTGACGAGTTAATGCCTTATTTGCAATTGCAAGTCCCCTTGAAGACTGATCTGGACTAGGTGTTGGTGTTGGAATAGTAGATCCTCCACCACTATTTGATGAGCCACTGTTGTTTGATGATCCTCCACTATTAGAAGAACCACTATTACTTGAAGAAGAGCTACTGTTGTTCTTGTTTGGTGTAGCCTGTGTCACACCACTGACCTTAGATTCTTCAGAAGCTTTGTTTAATTCAACTAAGTTCTGAGCAATAGTGCCGATACTTGTTTCATTATCGGATAAATCACTCTGCTTATCCTGTAAAGCCTTCTGTTCAGCTTCAAGCTTAGCAACCAATGTTTTCTGTAATTCTTCAGCCTGACTCTTCTGTGCATTAAGTGCAGTCTGAGTATCTACAAGTGTCTGTTTCTGAATTTCTAACTGCTTCTGTTCTTCCTTGATTTCATTCATTAAATCTGTTTCATAAGCAGTTAAATCCTTAAGAGTCGCTGCTCTTGAGAAGAAATCTGAGAATGAACTTGCATTGAATAAATAATCAACATAAGCATTAGAATTCATCTGACTCTGCATAGAATAAATTCTATCTTTCAATAAAGCCTTCTTCTCATTTAGATTGTTTTCTGCATTTGTGATTGCAGTATTCATATACTCAATCTTCTGATTGGCTTCAGCAATCTGACTATTTAAGCTATTGATCTTATCTGCTGCATCTGCAATAGATAGCTTTGCACTATCAACGCTATTCTGTTTACTGCTGATTTCACTTTTTAAATTTGCACTCTTAGTCTTTAAATATTTATTAAACTCTTTACAAGTATTCTGATTCGAACGAGTAATTGTCTTAGATGCACAAAGCTTATAATACTTTGTTTCCTGACCTTCAAATTTATTAGCTGCCTCAACTGTATTCACGTTTGATAAAGCAAGCGGTGTGATCATTGCAGCAGCAATAAGCAATGATACAATTTTATGTCCTCTTTTCACATAATCACCTTCCTTTACGCACACATAATTATAACACAACTCTTTTTAAAACCCAAACTCATATGAAAATTCACATAATCTTAAGAAGTTTTAATCTTTTGGATTCTTCGTGCTTCAAAACCGTCTTTTCGAGATAATGACTCCAACAATCTGCATCTTTGATCAGTTCACTATAAGCATCATCCATACGTTCTTTATGTGAATGATTACTGATAGCTGTTAAAATGATACTTTTTTCTTCATCATTAAATATTGGACCAAGTAATTCTTTCGCAAGTTCACTCGAACGAGTGGCATGCTGGAAACTAGAAGAATAAATAGGAACCGCTATATCATGTAAAAGACCAATGATAGCACATAACTCTTCATCAAGTCCTCTTTCTTTCGCAAGTAATAAGCATAATGTTTCTACCTGAAACATATGTGCAATTGCATCTCTTTTATAATATCCATGACTCTTTTCATCTAAAAGATGTAAGACTTCATCACGTAAGCTAAAATAACGATTCATCGTCTGAGTCCCTTAGGAAATAAGTTTTTCACCTGATTGCTTTCTTTATAGAAAGAAAGTGGGTAGCCATCTACAAAGATGACACCAAAGCCTTTATCTCCTGTACCTTCTAATGTTTCACCATGGATATACTTCTTGATTTCTTCACTTTCACTTGGATAGTCGTAACTTCTTTTGACGTCTTCTTTAGTGAGAGTTAAAGCAAGAGAATAGCTAGGTATAAATCTATTCTTTCTCACTTCACCTAAATAAAGCCCATTACGTAATACTCTGATTCCTTTGAGTTCTGGGAAATTCTTCTTTATCGCATAAAGGTGTCCATTATTTTCTATAATGTAAGAAGGTACTTTCTTATTAAGGTTTTCCTGATAGAAAGCTTTTAAAACCTTTAAGTCTGCTGGATTGACTGAAGGTTTTATTGTGCGTACTTGTTTTCTTGGACTATTGCCTGGTTTTCTTAGTAAAGCAATAAAATGCCCTTCTCCACGATAATGATGAGGATAACATCTCACAACTTCATCTAGATCAACACCTGGACATAAACCATGTGATTTAGTAAGAGGAAGCAATTCAAAGCCAAGTTCATCCACTGCATAATGAACCATGGCTTCATTTTCTTCATAAGAATAAGTACATGTAGAATAGATAACCATGCCACCCTGCTTCAACATATCATAAGCACCTTTTAATAAGTTCTTCTGGATATGAGCACATTCTAATACCTTTTCTTCACTCCATGTATCCACTGCCTGTTCAAGTTTTCTAAACATCCCTTCTCCACTACAAGGGGCATCTAAGACAATCTTATCAAACGCTTCCTGAAATTGTTTAGTGAAGCGCATTGGATCCACATTTGTGACAATTGTATTATCTAAACCAAAACGTTCAATATTCTCACTTAAAATACGAGCACGAGAGGCCTCTATATCATTCGCAATTAATACACCTTCTCCTGTTAATCGAGATGCAATCTCACAGCTTTTACCTCCTGGAGCTGCGCACATATCTAATACAAAATCATCCGGTTCAATAGGAAGTGCATCAGCTACAAGCATGGCACTTGGTTCCTGAATATAATAGAGTCCTGCAAGAAAATAAGCACTTCTTCCTGGATGATAGTTTTCATCATACAGATAACCATTTTCTACAATAGGATGATGTTCTACATAGTTCTTATCTAATACTCTTTCTACGTTTTTCTTATTTCTATTTAAATATAAACCTTTAACTGGCTTTTCTAATAAAGCTTTCTTAAAGTCATCATATTCATCTTTTAATAAAGACTTCATACGGGCATCAAATTGTTCCATAAATTCACGTCCTTTCTGAACTATTATACAAAAAAATAGATGTGTTGACTACTTTGGATATGCTACAATGTGAAAAGGAGGATTATTCTATGAGATGTTCATGGGCTAAAAGTAAAGAAGCAATTGAATATCATGATCACCAATGGTGTAAAGAAACACATGATGAGAGAATGTTATTTAAGATGCTTGTTTTAGAAGGCATGCAAGCAGGCTTATCCTGGGATACTATTTTAAAGAAGGAAGAAGCTTATAAGCAGGCTTTTGATGATTTTGATTATCAGAAGATTGCATCTTATTCTAATGAGAAGATAGAATCTCTTAACGAAGCTGAAGGGATTATTCATAATCGATTGAAAATCAACAGTATTATTAGTAATGCGAAAGCTTTCTTAAAGGTACAGGAAGAGTTTGATAGCTTTGATCATTATATCTGGTCTTTTGTAGATTTTAAGGTGATTGATCATTGTTATGTGGATGAAAAAGAAATACCTGCAAGTGATGCACTGTCTACTAAGATATCTAAAGATTTAAAGAAACGTGGCTTCAAGTTTGTAGGTCCTGTAATCATCTATAGCTATTTACAGGCTATTGGTATTTATAATGATCATCTTATGGATTGTGAATGGAGGTAAAGGATATGACACGTATTGAAGAAACTATTAAGAGACATGATAAGGGATATAACTGTGCACAGGCTATTGCATGTACTTATTGTGATCTTGTAGGTATGGATGAAGAAACAATGTTTAAGGTAGCTGAAGGCTTAGGTCTAGGTGTAGGATGCATGGAAGGTACTTGTGGTGCGATTACTGGTGCATGTATTCTTGCAGGATGTAAGAATAGTACAGGTGATTTAAATAACCCTACTAGTAAAGCAAGTACTTATAAGCTATCTAGAGAAATCATGAAAAAATTCAAGGAAAAGAATTCTACAACTACATGTAAAGTATTAAAAGGTGTAGAAACAGGTAAGATGTTAAGAACTTGTCCTGACTGTATTAGAGATGCTGCAGCCATTGTAGAAGAAGTATTATTTAGTGAGGAATAGTCATCTATTCCTTTTTTGCGCACAAAAAAAGCTGAGAATATATCCCAGCTTAGTCATCAATCATTGGTGCCCTTGACCGGACTCGAACCGGTACGGGTTTGAAGCCGGCAGATTTTGAGTCTGCTATGTCTACCAATTTCATCACAAGGGCATTGACAACGGTATTATTATAGTATGCATACGTAATGTTTTCAAGAAAAAAATGGTTTATTTTGATGTGCTTCTCATGATTTTTTATAGCAAATATACTATTTGAATTTATTTTTACTCATATAAATAGCATAAAAGGAAATATTTTTATTTTTTTCTAAATGTATTCGCTTACTTTATAAAAATGATTGACATTTGTATTTAAGACTCTTATATTAGACTCATATACAAAAAAGACAGCGAGTTGAAAAGAACATTCAGTTTTTGGATTTACAGAGAGTTCCTGGTGCTGAGAGGGAATGATCCATGTGGATGAAATACATCAAGGAGTCGGGATATTGAAATAAAGTAGGTATCCACGGGTACGACCGTTATATCGTCAGAGTATGATAGTACTCACAGAGGTCTATATAGTGATATATGGATAAAATAAGGTGGTAACGCGAAGTCCCTCTCGTCCTTATAATCGAGAGGGACTTTTTTTTATATATCCGGAGGAAGAAATTATGATTATTGTATTAAAACCAAAATGTGATGAAAACGATATTAAGAAAGTAACTGACAAGATTGAAAGCTATGGTTTAGAACCACATGTATCTACTGGTCATGAAACAACTATTATTGGTGTGATTGGTGATACAACCAAGGTAGATCCTAGAGATATTGAAGTATCACCTAATGTAGAAAAGGTTATGAGAGTTGAACAGCCTTATAAGCTTGCAAACCGTGCATTCCATCCTGAAGATACTATTGTAGATGTAGATGGTGTTAAAGTAGGTGGAGGCCATATGGCATTAATTGCTGGTCCTTGTTCAGTAGAATCAGAAGAACAGGTTATTGCGATTGCGAAGGAAGTAAAAGCAGCTGGTGCTAATATGCTTAGAGGTGGCGCATTTAAGCCTAGAACTTCTCCATATGCTTTCCAGGGATTAGGTTCTACTGGTTTAGATTACTTAGTCGCTGCAAAGAAAGAAACAGGTTTACCAATCGTATCAGAACTTATGAGTGCGGATGATATTGATGAATTCAATGAAAAGGTAGACTTAGTTCAGATTGGTGCTAGAAATATGCAGAACTTCACTTTACTTAAGGAAGTTGGTGCAAGAGTCAAGAAGCCTATTCTTTTAAAGAGAGGATTAAGTGCAACTTACCAGGAATGGATCATGAGTGCAGAATATATCATGGCAAGTGGTAATGAGAATGTCATCCTATGTGAAAGAGGTGTAAGAACATTCGAAACATATACAAGAAATACTCTAGACTTACAGGCTATTCCAGTACTTAGAAAAATGACACACTTACCTGTAATCATTGATCCATCACATGCTGGTGGTAAATGGTGGTTAGTAGAACCAATGGCTAAGGCAAGTGTTGCAGCAGGATGTGATGGATTACTTATTGAAGTACATAATGATCCTGAACATGCACTATGTGATGGGGCTCAGTCATTAAAGCCTAAAAAATATACAAAACTTATTGAAGAATTACGAGAAATTGGTAAAGTAGTAGGTAAAGAAATATAAGTAGAAAGGAAGTATAGTTATGGATTTACACGGGAGAAGTTTTTTAACACTTAAGGATTATACTAAGGAAGAAATCTATTATCTTCTAGACTTAGCTAAAAAGCTAAAGGCTAAGAAGAAAGCAGGAAAGATTGGTCATTCACTTGAAGGCAAGAATATTGCGTTACTATTTGAAAAGACATCTACACGTACAAGATGTGCCTTTGAAGTAGGTGTTCTTGATGAAGGAGGACATGCTACTTTCTTGACTCAGTCACAGATGGGAAAGAAGGAGTCAATTGAAGATACAGCTAAAGTATTAGGTAGAATGTTTGATGGGATTGAATTTAGAGGATTTAAGCAGGAGAATGTAGAAGCGTTAGCTAAGTATTCTGGAGTACCTGTATGGAATGGTTTAACAGATGTTGACCACCCTACTCAGACATTGGCTGATTTCCTTACTATTCAGGAACATCTTGATAAGCCTTTAAATGAAATCAAGTTTGTATTTACTGGTGATATTAGAAATAATGTATGTTATGGATTAATGTATGGTGCATGTAAGGTGGGAATGCATTTTGTATGTTTAGGTCCTAAATCATTAGAAATGGATCCAGAAGTTGTGGCTTATTGTCAGGAAGAATGCAAGAAGTCAGGTGGAACTCTCACTATTACTGATGATACAGATGCAGTTGATGGTGCTGATGTCATCTATACTGATATCTGGGTTTCAATGGGTGAAGATGAATCATTGTATAAGCCAAGAGTGGAATTATTAAGTCCATTTAAAGTAACCAAAGAATTAATGAGTAAGACACATAATGACAATACATTATTTATGCATTGTCTACCATCTTACCATGACTTTGAAACAGAAACAGCAAGAGTTAAACACGAACAGGGATTAGATGTTCGTGAAGTGGATGATGAAGTATTCAGAAGCAAGAACTCTGTTGTATTTGATGAAGCAGAAAATAGACTTCATACAATTAAAGCTGTTATGGTTGCAACTTTAGGTAAAGAAGACTAATGAAACATTTATTTACATCTTACTATAATGACAAAGGCATGTATGTCATTTATAACGAAGAAACAGCAAATGCGGATAGTGTGATTGAGTATGTTGTTGTGATGTTAGAACAATTCATCAATACACTTGCAGAAGAATCTGATGAAACAATTGAGAATGTGATTGATATTGTAGGCAAAGATTTTAATGATTTTGTTTCTAGTTATTATGAAGGAAGCTATGAACTGCTTGTTTCACAGGCAGTGGATCGTGGTTTTGCGAATGAAGAACAGGAATTAGTGGGAGTAAGAGATGAGAATGCGATTGGTATAGACTTAGAATTAAGTAATTATAGTGATTTGTTCTTATTGATGTCATTGGCTGTTCTAAGTTGTGATTATAGTGATAACGCGAAAGATATCATGACATATCTTGAAAGCATGAATAAAAACAATTCACTTAATTAACTGGAGGATTCCTCCAGTTTTTTTTTGCGCAAAAAAAGAAGAGGATTACTCCTCTTCTATCGCACCATCATAGGCTTGATTGATTGTTTTACTGATCTTATCTTTAGATATTGCAAGATCCTTAAGGCTCTTTTCAAGAGTAGCTAAGTTCTTCATGACTCTTTCATAACGATCATCTAAACGATTTGTATCTTCTTTAAGTTTAATAATACGTTGTTCTATTTCTTTAATATTCTCAGAACGATTAAAGTCCTTAGTGATATTAATAAGTGTGAAGACAACTCCCATAAGTGTAGAAGGAGATGTCATTAAGACCTTCTTATTATGGGCATAATCATATAAATCAGCACATTCATCACATAAGTATAAATAGATGGCTTCACTTGGAATAAACATTACTGCTTCTTCCAATGTTTCCTCGGTAATATATTTATGAGATATATCATCGATATGCTTCTTGACATTCTTCTTGAATTCATTGTGATAAGAGAGATCCTTTGGATTATCTACTATCTTTAAATAGTTCTCCATAGGGAACTTAGAATCAATAATAAGTACTTTAGTATTACCTGGTAAATGTAAAGCAGCATCCCCTATCTTACCATTGTTTAAATGATATTGTGATTCAAAGATATGTGAATTATCACCACAATAAAGAGATAAGATATGGTAGAGTTGATACTCTCCAAAAGTCCCTCTCTTTTTTGTATTAGTCATAATCACATTAATATCATGCATATCATTGATCATCTGGTTGATCTTCGTATCAGATTTACCAAGTGATGTACTTGTATCATTTAACATAGTAATAATAGAATTATATTGTCTATCAAGTGATGAACTATTCGCTTCTGTCTGAACCATCTTCTCATGAAGCTTTATCTGTGTTGTATAGAGAAGATAAATAACAACAACTAATAATACAATACAAATAATACTTAATACTATTTCCATATTACTTACGCTTTAAATCTACAATAATTTCTAAGCGAGGTGTATGTGGTTCTTTATCTAGTGAGATAATAGTGTTCACATCAAACATTTCTTCTAACTGATGTAATGTCTTTGCTAGAGTACTCATATTATCAGATACAATAATGACATGCTTAATACCTGATAATGTAATAGACTTTAATAAATCATCAGTCATACCATCAACAGTTTCATTGATGATTAAAGCATCATAACTATGATTCTTTAAATGATGTGCTGCCTGATCATTGACATGACCTGCAATAAATAACTTATTGTCTAATTCTAATCTCTTCGCATTTTCAGTGGCATCATGGATACTTACCTTATTGTCATCAATCGCAACAACCTTGTTTTCTAACTGTAATTCCATGATTCCTGAACCACAGCCCATAGATAAAACATCCTCCTTCTTATCTAATAAAGAAGCAATCTGTCTTGTCTTTTCATCATCCATTTCTGGATTAAGGATCATATCAGAACGTACTGAAATCTTGAAATCCTTGTACTGTGCATGTGTCTGACCATAGATTCTCTTGAATCCCTGTTCATAGAAATCCTGATAACGAGATGTATTGACTGTATAATATAATGCAGTTACTTCATCTAATGCAGCGATTTCTTTAGTCACAGTCTGGCTAATACCATCCTGCCCAGTAACGAATGCAACCTGCATTTCTTCACCAATCTGTCTAATGATTAAGAATCTTAAGCCCTTCTTGAACTTATCATTATAATCACGACATTTATTTGCATTAAGAATATCTTCAATCTTTACAAGTAAAGAATTAATCTTCTGTGTCTGAAGAGGACAATGATCCATTAAAGTAAGGAACTTTGTTTCACGCTGGTATACGCCCACACATAACTTTCCACTGAAATAAGTAATTGGGAAAGCAACAATATGACGATAATGTTCTGGCTCTTTCATTCCTACAACAGGCTTGATATCCAAGTCCTTTACAGATAAATCTGTATATTTATGAAGTGTTTCTTTTAATAATTCACGTTTATGCACTAACTGGTCAGCATAATTCATATGCTTTAAAGCACATCCCATACACTGATTGTACTGATCACATTCAGGATCCTTTCTTGCTGATGAAGGCTTCTTATATGCAGTCACATGACCTAACATATAAGTCTGTGTCTTCTTATCGATTTCTACTTCAACCATTTCTAATGGTAAAGCATTCTGTACGAAGATAACCTTCTTCTTGATATAACCAATACCTTCACCATTAATACCAAGCTTCTTGATATTTATTTCTTCTCTTTCTTTTCTTGGCTTTGATGAGAACTTTCTTGGTTTTGAATCAAAGTCTCTTCTTGGCTTTCTTTCAAAATCTTTTTCTGGCTTTGCATCAAAGTCTCTTCTTGGTTTCTTTTCGAAGTCTTCTCTTGGTTTCTTGTCAAAGTCTCTTCTTGGTTTTCTGTCGAAATCTCTTCTTGACTTTGATTCTGAGTCTCTTCTTGGCTTTCTATCGAAATCTCTTCTTGGCTTCTTATCAAAGTCTTTTCTTGGTCCTCTATTTTCTTTCTTATAGCCTTTATCAGACCCCTTGTTGAACCCTTTACGGCTATCCCTTCTAGGTTTTCTGTCTTTGTCAAAGCTTTTTCTTCTTGGTTTACTCTTTCCAAAATCTTCTCTTGCCATTGTGCGTTGTTCCTCCTTAAGTATGCAATATGAGTTAAATACATTCCTACATAGAAAATCTCACTTGCCCAATCAAATACAAATAAGATAACACAGATTGAGGTAAGTGGTCCATATAAAGATGTAAAATCCGCATATTTAAAATAATAGTTTAATGCAATATATAAAATCACTATCCCACCAGAAGTAACAAAGGCTCCCTGGAGGGCTTCATGATATGTGATACGTTCTCTAGGCACTATCATATAGATAGCCATGAAGAATAGGACCATAATAAGAAATAATAGGACAAAGCGAAAAAAAGCAATGCCATATAAAAAATGAAATACTCTAGATATAGGTCCTGTAGCTAGTAATACAATAGAAATCAATAATGTACCTAAGAGTAGCATTGTCACCTTAAAGACATAGATATACCAGGCAACTACTGATTCACTTCTTTCTTCTATCGCAAACATCTTCTTAGAGATATCATAGATATTCCCTACACCTCTACTTACAGCATAGAAAGACCAGATAAATACTAATATAGAGACTGTATTTAAAGAGCTTCCTTTTAATGTATCAATCAGCATTTCTGCATAAGCAGGCTGAATAAACTCTTTAATACCCATCTCTAGAATATCTACACTAATATGTAAAGAAGATGTTACAACTGCAATAATAGTCATAGAAGGGATCAGCAGGATGATCAAATAAAATGATAAAGCAGCACTAGAGAAACTTGGTACATAATAACGATAGTCATCATATATGGCCATTGCTTTATTATATATATCTTTCATGACTGCTCCCCTCCAAAAGAAAAAACACTTTAATCGTGTTTTTCTTCTTTTTCTTCTTGACTTTCCTCTTCTGGGATAATAAGTCTCAATAATTCGATTCTGTTTTTATCAATCTTTTCAATAATAAACATACAGTCATCTACATAAACCTTCTGATGAGCGTTTGGTGAACCATTCACCTGACCAAGAACTAAACCACCAATAGATTCAAATTCTTCTGAAGCGAATTCTGTACCGCAACGGTCATTGACTTCATCTATGTTGAGACTGCCATCTACTAAATAGACATTCTTAGAAATTTTCTTTACTTCTTCACTATTGTCATCATATTCATCATCGATTTCACCAACGATTTCTTCGACAATATCTTCCAATGTCACAATACCAGCCATTACACCATATTCATCTAATACAACTGATAAAGAAACATGTTCCTTACGCATAGAAGCAAATACATCTGAAATATGATTAAATTCATAAACGAAATTAGCATCTCGCATATAATCCTTCACCTGGAAATGTTCATGATCAACAGGCTTCATTAAGATATCTTTGATATGTAATACACCAACAATCTCATCGCCTTCTTCTGAAAGAACAGGTAAACGAGAATACTGTGATTCCTGTAATACAGCAACCACTTCATCATAAGTCGCATCATAATCAACTGTAGCCACGTGAATACGTGGTGTCATGATTTCTTTGATATCAGTATCACCAAATTCAAAGATGTTATGCATCATTTCTTTTTCTTCATCTTCTAATACACCTTCTTCATGAGACACATTTACAATTGTTTTTAAGTCTTCTTCAGAAAGTGTAGGCTGTGGATCAATATTACCACCTAATATATGAATCAAGCCATGAGACACAGCTGTTAAGATAACGACAACTGGTGTAAATATGAAATTTATTAATTGAATAAAGCGACAGAATCTATAACATAATGCTTCTGCTTTACTAACTGCTAAAGTCTTTGGTGTAATTTCACCAAAAATAAGAATCATTAACGTAACAAATCCTGTTGCGATTGCAACACCTGTTCCTTCATTACCAAATACACTAATTACAAAAGATGTAGTTAATGAAGAAGCTAAAATGTTAACAAGGTTATTGCCCACTAGAATTGTACTTAATAGATGATCTGTATCCTCTAGAAGTTTTGAAACAATTAAAGCCTTGGCATGATGAGGATCTTCTTCATCCTCACTTACAGTCTTTACTCTAATCTTAGAAACAGACATAAATGCAGTTTCTGCACTAGAAAATAAACCTGACAATCCTATCAATATAATAAAAATAACAACCAGCATTATCTGACTCGAGTCCACGACACTATCATACTCCTTTAATATCCTGTATTGAGTGCTATATACAAAAGCACAAGTCTATTATACATTTTTTATAAGAAACATCAATAAAAATTAAAAAGGAGGAACAAATGTTCCTCCCGATTAATGACTATTATTTAAGTAATGATCTATATAATGCTTCAATATCTTCAACTGAAGTATCTCTTGGGTTACCTGGACGGCAAGCATCAGCATATGCATCCTTAGCTAACTGAGGAATATCTTCTTCCTTAACAACACCCTTAAGAGTCATTTCGATACCAACATCTTCACCTAACTTCTTAACAGCATCTACAGCAGCTTTACGGTATTCTTCCTGAGTCATACCATCTACACCTTCAACACCCATTGCCTTAGCGATGTCTTTATACTTTTCACCAGTATATTCAGCATTGTATTCCATAGTTGTTGGAAGTAAGATTGCACAAGCTTTACCATGAGGCATATCATAGTAAGCACTTAATGTATGAGCCATAGAATGGTCAACACCTAAACCTACGTTAGAGAATCCCATACCAGCAACATACTGACCTAAAGCCATACCTTCACGTCCTTCAGCAGTGTTTTCAACAGCACCTCTTAATGAACGAGCGATGATTTCGATAGCTTTAATATGGAACATATCTGAAAGTTCCCAAGCACCTTTAGTGATATAACCTTCGATAGCATGAGTTAAAGCATCCATACCTGTAGCAGCAGTTAATCCTTTTGGCATTGAAGACATCATTTCTGGGTCAACAACAGCAACTACTGGAATATCATGAGTATCTACACATACGAATTTACGTTTCTTTTCAACATCAGTGATTACATAGTTGATTGTAACTTCAGCAGCAGTACCTGCAGTTGTAGGAACAGCGATGATTGGAGCACAAGGGTTCTTAGTTGGTGCAACACCTTCTAATGAACGTACATCAGCAAATTCAGGGTTTGTAATGATGATACCGATTGCTTTAGATGTATCCATTGAAGATCCACCACCGATAGCTACGATACAGTCAGCACCTGCTTCTTTAAATGCAGCTACACCAGTCTGTACGTTTTCGATAGTTGGGTTAGGTTTAATGTTGCTGTAAAGAACATATTCAATACCAGCTTCATCTAATAAATCAGTTACTTTCTTAGTAACACCAAACTTTACTAAGTCAGGGTCAGAAGCAACGAATGCCTTTTTAAATCCTCTCGCTTTAATTTCTTCAGGAACAGCTTTGATAGCGCCTGCTCCATGATAACTTGTTTCATTTAACATGAACTTATTCATAATTATCAATCTCCTTTGTGATTCATTTTCTTAATTCATGGTATCATTGTAAGTGTTATCATTCAAGTGACAGATAAGCCAATCTGTCACTTTGTGAATATTTTTACAAAAAAAAAAAAATTAATCAATGGTATTAAGTTAAACAAAACTAATACCATCAGGTAATTAAGTTAAGGTGTCAGCTATAAAAACGGCAGACACCTTTTCTGCTATTACTAAACACATTTGAAAGAATTATGATTTAAGACGTGCTTGAAAAGAACTATCACATAGTTCTAAAAAAATTTATTGTTATCCTAAGACAACAGTGTATAATAAATTGTGTTAGGACGTTCTATAATTTAACGGCTTACATGATTGACCTTTTATATTACGTTCATACGATCTTTCTGGTCTTTGCGCGACCAGAAATTTTTTTATTCTCAGAATAAGTTCCCTCATGTTTATCTTCTTTCTGAGATAAAGTCTTATATTAGTTACTGCACTGCTGAAATTGGGTTTATAATCATATTCCAATTCCGGCTTTTTATTTTTCTTCAAATATATGTTTCTGATGATTACTTCTGAAACATTGTACATTAGAAAGGCTGCATTTATCTCCTGTTGTATCAGTTTTCTCTTTCTTGCATGAAAGTATACAAGGCCGATTGTGTATTTCAGCTTATTAAAAGCAGTCTCCTCATTCCATCTATAATGATAGAGTTCCTTGAAATCTTCAGTCTTGAATTCCTCTTCAGAAAGATTCGTGACAACAGTCTCATAGGTATCTTCTGATATCTTGAATCTTACAGCTCTGAAGGATAGATCATATAAGTCTCTTGTTTCGTCTAAGAAATCAAAATTGGAAGTTGAAGGGACGAATATGTATTTTTCTTTATCAGCCTTGATCTCTTTTGTCTGAAGACTAGTTAATGTACGGGTTACCCTTATATCAAAAGCACCTTCTTCAGTCTTGATATTTGTCATCAGACCGGTCTTGGTATGAATATCTTTGACTCTTATCACAAATTTAATGTCATTCTCAATGAAATGAGCCATAAGATTATAACTTTCGTATCCTCTATCTGCTGTAAAGATAGAATTCTGAGGATAATTTCTATCTTTCAGGATTGAAATAAGAGCGTTAACTTCTCTTTTCTTGCTTGCTGCATCTATACTCCAGTCATAGAACACCTTATTAAGACAGTCATATAATGCATTGACATGATACTGGCAGAAAGACTTTGCATCATGCTTTTCGATTTTTGTTTTATCATCCATAAAAGGAATATTTACATCTGAGCCATCCTGAGCAAGTATATGATATCCATTAATGGTTGTATGATCATCAAACGCACTCACAAATAGATTATTTATGCGTTTAAAGATATCAGGGTCCAGTAGTTTTCTTCTTTGCGATAGTGCAGAAGCCGAAGGCATTTTACCATGACCCTCAAAAAAGTGAGATAATTCACCTATTGAGGAGTAATTTGAAAAGCTCATGATGCATTCAATGAGAGTACGAGCAGGAAGCTTTCGACAACGAGTGAAGTTGGAAACAGGGTCATTGCAGTAGCACTTCAGACTATCAAGAGCCACATCAATAGAGCGTTCAAGAATAGTCCTAACCTTTTTAGGTGAGTAGTAGATGTTGTGTTTGCTTTGTTTCATAATAGTTTACCTCCTAAAAAAACACATCTACTAAAAAGGGCTAGAAATGAATGAATATTCATTTCTAGCCGCACGATTTTCATCATTTGTCAACAGTTTAATAAAAAAAATAAAAAGACCTCTCTGATTTTGAAATCAAAGAGGTTTTTGGCATTTGTTCGCTTAACTTAATACCATTGAACAATTAATCCGCCTTTTACTGTTTCTGAAACTATAATGAGTTATTTACCCGTTATAGCCCCTACGTAATAACTAAAATTTAGGAACCCCCTAGTTATTTTAAATAACCGAAAAAAGAGATACGGATTTTGTCCTTATCTCTCTATCGCAGTCAAAGTTTCTAGAACCGCATGACTAATTTAATTTAAAACACCTTTAAATAGCTTCTTAACAACTGCTCGAAAATAGATTTAGAATGTTTCATGTGATTAATTAACTTCCTCAAGTTTAAAGTTCATACTGTTTTCTTGTTGATTAATTGTTAATCGATAATGAGTAGTTTTATTATCAAATATGTAATCAAATTCAATTATTTTTTTATCAATACTTGTAATTTTTGAATTATTACTTAAAGAACCATTATTATCTGGGTCAATGCCTATTCTATAGAATTGATTATCAATACTGATAGCAATGCCATGTCTACTTATAATTTCTTTATCTTGGTATAGAAATGCAGCATCTACAATTCCACTACTTTTCTTAAAATCAATAAAATCAGTAGCAGTAGCCTGTTTATACATTGAGTTATCAAACTCTAGATCACTAATCTTATTCTGCAAATCTAGAATAACAGTTTTTTTTGAATTATTATCATTTAACAAGAAAAGAGAAAGCGATGACAAGCCTAAAAATAGCACTAAAATAACGGTAAACTTAACATACTTTTTATTCATACATATCACCAAGTTTTATTCACGAAGTGCATGTCATCTTTTAGTGGTACATAAGACGTACTAACTGTAATATAATTTGTACTAATTACATAATTGTCAGCTGTGTTCGAATCAATCAGTTGATCTTTCATTCTTCCTGATGTTTTCATGGCTGGAATGTAACCTGTAATAGAACCATTCTTTCTAGGAGGTACATAAAAAGAAGCAGAATAAGTTTTTCCTTTTGTGTATGAACGAGATTTTGTTAAACTTGCTGATGTACTTTTTTGAACTTTCGCAAACAATGCATCCACCTGTGCTTGAACACTTCCGCTTATACCAACAGAAATCTTCACAGTTCCAGAATTTTGTACCTCATAACCTAGATAACTCTTTGATGAATTTCCTGTGTTATCAAGTGTTACAGTCCCAACATTCCTATACGTATTATATCTAGAAGTTGAACTAGGCTCATAAGTATATCTATGAATATACATTGGTGATCTTGGTTGGGCTCCTCTGTTTTCTTGAATATTAACAGTATTAGAAGCACTTACTGGACTAGTAAAAACAAATAATAAAATCATTGAAAGTAATATTGCAAAATATCCTTTATCTTTCATAAATTAATTTCTCCTTTCTGAAATATTGCAACATTCTTTACCTATTCTCTTTATTAAATTATAAACTATGTAATTATGATTCGTCAATCTTTTCATTAACGTAATTTTATTACCTCTGATTCCAATGTGATAATGTCTCAATGTATCCAAGTTGATAATGTCCCAATTGGGACATTATCAACTTGCCGTGTTAAACTATAACCTCCAGGGGAGGTTATTATGAGAAAGGTTGAATTGAGAATGAATGAACAGAATAAGTATGAAATAATCAAGAAACTTGTAGAAACAGATGGAAATAAGAAGAGAGCAGCTATTAAGCTTGGTTGTACACTAAGAACAATCAATAGACTTATCATTAAATACAAGGAACAGGGAAAGAAGGGATTCATGCATGGAAACCGTGGAAGACTGCCTGCTTCAGCAGTTCCTTTAGATATAAAGAATAAGATCATCTCTCTTTATATTAATGATTTCTCTGACGCAAACTTCACTCACTTCTGCGAGATTGTGGAAAGTGACTTTGGTATAAAGATAAGTGATACAACACTCAACAACTGGATGAGAGCTGAGGATGTGCTCTCTCCAAAAGCCAGAAGAAAAACAAAGAAGGCCTTGAAGAAAAAGCTTAAAGAAAGAATGAAGGACACTGCTTCTGAGAAGGTGAAGAATGAGATAAAGGAATCAATCAATATACTTGATGAACAGGATGCACATCCAAGACGTCCTAGATCAAAATATGCAGGTGAGATGATACAGATGGATGCATCATCATTCCATTGGATTGAAGGAGAAGTGTGGCATCTGCATGTTGCAGTTGATGATGCAGACGGAAAGATTGTAGGAGCCTATTTTGACCATCAGGAGACCCTTAAGGGGTATTATGAAGTGCTTCATCAGATTCTCATTAATCACGGCATACCCGCTATGTTTTATACAGATAGACGTACTGTATTTGAATATAAAAGAAAAGACAGACCTTCAGATGCTGAGGATACATTCACTCAGTTCTCTTATGCCTGTCATAATCTGGGAATTGAAATAAAAACTACGAGCGTACCCCAAGCAAAAGGGAGAGTCGAAAGACTCAACCAGACGCTCCAGTCACGATTACCAGTCGAACTAAGGCACGCTCATATCAGCAACATAGAAGACGCCAATGAATTTTTATATCACTACATAAAAAAATTCAATGATCAGTTCGCTCTATGCCTTAATAGTACCAAATCAGTATATGAGAAGCAACCATCTATGGAGGAAATTAATCGTACTCTTGCAGTACTTTCAACTAGAACTATAGACAAAGGCCACTGCATCAGATTCCAGAATAAATACTATTTTCCAGTAACTGAAAATGGTGACAGAAGACTCTTTGCAGGAAAGACTGACTGCATGGTCATTGAGACATTTGATGGACAGCTTCTGGCAAATATCGCTGATGAGCTTTATCTGATGGAGGAAGTACCCGAACATGAACTAGTATCAAAGGAATTTGATGCTCCTAAGGAAGCACCTAAGAAAGAAAAGAAAAAGTATATTCCTCCAATGAATCATCCATGGAGAAAAGCTAGCTTTGTCAGTTATGCTGCAAAACAAAAGCACCGTTGTGGTGCTAATGTTTGATTATTTTTGA
>OIXW01000177.1_pt1 | contig 18644 bp, 14 predicted proteins | sample 1587951 | NCBI WGS metagenome assembly OIXW01 (sample SAMN03283239) | human gut metagenome | biome: human-associated habitat; material: feces | host: Homo sapiens | place: Peru | collected 2012
ATATCAATCGCTGTTGACATAGGAACACCTAACTGAGACAATACTTTTTCTGCCCGCTCTTTGACAATTGGGTTTACTCTTAAATTCAATGTTGCTGTTTTTTCCATGATCACACCTCCTTGCTTCTTATATTGTAACGTTTTTGTCGTTACAATTCAAGTCCTATTTCTCACATGTATCCACTTCATAATTTTTCGGTAAAGAATCGCTTAAAATATTTAAATATTTTCTCAAAAAAGAAGCGCTCATACAAGCGCTTCTCCTTACCACATTAGGACTTTGATCAAAAGTTAGTGAGCCACAAAGTGGACCATTCTTCAAAAACTTACAGGAATGCTCCTATAAATCCTTTATTTCAATCTCTCGTTTCCATCAAAACAACTTTTCCAAACACAAAAGAGATCTTCACTTCATCTTCACCTTCTGCGAACTCATTACTCACGCACAAGCTGTCTCCTGATGAGAGCAAATGATTCTGCAATGGATATTTTGCACCGCTGATACAGAAATCCTCAACCGGAAGTTGCATCGGAAATACTGAAAAATACTTTCCGAAAGCTTCTTCTCTGCGAATTGCGATTCCATGATCAAGCAGACGAATTCTATTATGACTGTCTAAGATCATCGCCTGAGATCCTGCTTCAAGTGCAATATTCAGGCACTGAACATTAGCCCAAAAATGATCCAGACGATTTCCTGTTCCTCCAAGAATCCAGATTTCTTTTCTTCTGAGTCCAAGACACATACGAAGTGCAATCTCCGTATCAGACGCATCCTTTACCGGATTGAACTCCCGGATCGGTACACTTGCTTCTTTTCTATAATAATCGATCACTTCTTCCGGTACACTGTCAAAATCTCCCACAATGTAATCCGGCTTGATCTTATGTTCATAAAGAAATGCGAGTCCTTTATCTACTCCGATAATAAATTCTGTCTCTTCTGCCTCAAGAATTGGAAGGACAAAATCTTCTTCCAGCATTCCCCCGCTCACAATAACTGTTCTCTTACACATTGCCGTTTAAAATCTCCATAAACTTTGCTGTATTATCTTTGATATCACCTTTAAAAACGCCTGAACCTGAGACCATTACATTCGCTCCGGCTGCAAGTACTTCTGCCACGTTTTTATGATAGATTCCACCATCTACTTCAATATCAGTTGTAAGTCCTTTTTCATTCAGAAGGTTTCTCAATTCACTGATACGCTCCAGTGATTCCGGAATAAATGCCTGTCCGCCGAATCCCGGTTCTACAGACATGATCAGAAACATCTCTGCCTGATCCAGATATGGAAGCAGTACATCAACCGGTGTCTTTGGTTTAATAGAAATTCCCACTTTCGCTCCTGCTGCATGGATTTTATCAATTGTTGCCTGCAGATCTTCACATGCTTCATAATGAACTGTAACGATATCTGCTCCTGCTTTCACGAATTCTTCCACATAACGGATCGGTTCTGTCACCATGAGATGAACATCCAGTGTCTGTGTTGTTGCTCCCTTGATTGATGCGAGAACAGGCATTCCAAAGGAAATGCTTGGAACGAACATTCCGTCCATCACATCAAAATGAATATACTCTGCGCCTGCTTCTTCTGTTAATTTCAACTGCTCTCCTAAAATCTTGAAATCTGCTGAGAGAATGGATGGTGCCAAAATATTTTTCATAAACTTAATACCTCTTTCTTTCCTTTAGTTCACGGTACATCTCCGTATAATCTTCATATCTGATCTTATGGATCTTCCCTTCTTCAACTGCCTCTTTCACAGCGCATCCGGGTTCATGAATATGGTCACAGCCATTGAACTTGCACTGTCCTTCAAACGGTGTGAATTCCGGAAAATAATATTTTAAATCTTCTTTTTCGAAATCATTGACGTAAAGAGAACTGAATCCCGGAGTATCCATAATATAAGAATCTTCTCCAATCACGATCAGTTCGGAATGTCTTGTTGTATGTTTCCCACGGTCAATCTTCTTACTGATACTTCCTGTCTCCATCTTCACTTCAGACTGCAGAAGATTGATCAGGGATGATTTTCCAACACCGGAAGGACCTGCAATCGAAGTTGTCTTTCCTTTTAAAAGTGATTTTAACTCACTGATGTTTTCTTCTTCCTTCGCACTTGTGAAGATTACCGGATATCCACATCCGGTATAAACTTCTTTCAATTCTGCAATTTCAGGATGGCTTGCAATATCTGTCTTATTAAAACATAATACGACAGGTATCTCTTTTCGTTCCATCATGACAAGAAAACGATCCAACAGATTATAATGTGGTTTCGGTTTTGTCACTGCAAACACAACCAGTGCCTGATCAATATTGGCTACTGCCGGACGAATCAACTCATTCTTACGCGGCAGGATCTCTGTGATATTTCCTGTCATTTCTTTTTCATCAAGTACCTCGATCACAGCATCATCACCTACTAACGGCTTGATCCCGTCTTTTCGAAAAGCACCCTTTGCTTTACATTCAAAAATTCCGGATTCTACTACATTCACGTAGTAGAATCCGGCAATCCCTTTTATTATCTTTCCCTGCATATACTTGCTCTCTGTTATCATTGATTCGTGTTCTCTTCTGTTCCGGAATCATTTCCGGAATTTCCACTATCCGGGGCTGATGGTTGAGATCCTTTGCTGACCATATACTTGACAGTTGTTCCTTTTTCCACCTGTGTACCGCTGCTGACAGACTGATAGAATACCTGTCCTTTTGGATATTCATCACTATAATCTTCACCAATATACTCCGGTGTAAGTCCTGCCTGTTTCAGCAGTTTCTCGGCTGTGTTTTTATCTTTATAGGACAGATCCGGCACAGTAACCACCGTCATCTTTGGTCCTTTGCTCACCACATATCCAATCGTTGTACCCTTGGATACTTCTTTTCCGGCATCTGTATCCTGTGAAATAATAACTCCTTCTTCTACAGTATCACTGTAATCTTCCGTTGCATTTCCGGACAAGCCAGCCTGTGAAAGTGCTGCTTCAGCATCCGACTGGGACTTTCCGGTAAGTTTCGGAACTGTTGCCGGCTGATTTCCCTTGCTTATTACAAGCGTAACCGTTGTTCCTTCTTTTACTTCTGCCCCTTCACTTGGACTGACTGAAACAACTTCTCCCTGTTCCACATTATCACTGTAGACCGGATCACCTTTCTTCACAACAAGGTTCTTCGCCTGAAGTGCTTTTTCCGCATCAGCTTCCGACATTCCAACAACATTTGGAATGGTTGTTGTCTTTGCTTCCTCACCGGAACTAATCACAACATTGACTGTTGTATGCTTCTTTACTTTCTTTCCATCAGCAGGATCCTGGCTGATGATCTTTCCTTTTGCAACAGTATCGGAAGGCGCAGTTGACTTATGGATTCCGAGATCATATTTGTTCAGTTCTTTCTGGGCTTCCTCATATGTCTTGCCTGTCACATCCGGTACTTTTACCATCTCTGAATCCGTTTGCTGTGTAGTCGTTCCTTTTCCACCTTTAAATACGCCCACTGCATTTCCTACAAGGAACATGATCAAAAGTGCGATTACAACACCGGCAACAACCATAAGAATCTTCATGATCTTCTTCGTGTCTTTATTCACTTCATTCTTCTTACGGCGATCATCATAACGGTCTTTGCAGCGGTCGTCGTAATCATCATCATCATCATCATAGCGGCTTCTGCGGCGATCATCATAATCATCGTCATCATCATAACGGCTTCTGCGGCGGTCGTCGTAATCATCATCATCATAACGGCTTCTGCGGCGATCATCGTAATCGTCATAACCATCGTCATAGTCATCCTCGTAATCGTCGTCATAATCATCATTATAATTCTGACGATTCTTCATACGATTCAGCTCATCCTGTGACATAACAACCGTAGTCCGTCCTGTATCCTGGGATGCTTCCGGCATACGTTTTGTCACACCATCAAGAACTACAAAATCTCCATCCGGATCTACCAGTGAGTGCTTCAGATCCTGAAGCAGTTCCTCACAGCTCATATATCGTTTATTCGGCAGTTTCTGTGTACATTTCATAATAATGCACTCCAGACTGTACGGAATATCCGGTACTTCTTCTGCCGGAGACTTGATCACTTCATTCAGATGTTTCAAAGCAACCGTCACTGTCGAATCTCCGTCAAACGGAACATGCCCGGTGATCATCTCATACATCGTGATACCTGCTGAATAGATATCACTCTTCTCATCTACAATACCGCCTCTGGCCTGTTCCGGAGATGTGTAATGTACAGATCCCATCACCGTTGTTGTTACTGCCTGCGTTGCCGTTGATGTCGTAGCCCGCGCGATTCCGAAATCAGTAACCTTAACCTTTCCATCTTTGGAAATAATAATATTCTGTGGCTTAATATCCCGGTGAATGATATGACAGTTATGCGCTGCCTGAATTCCTGTCACCATCTGAATAGAAATACTGATTGTCTCTTTTGCTGAAAGCTTTCCCTTCTTCTCAATGTAATCCTTCAGCGTAATTCCTTCTACAAGCTCCATGACCATATAATAAAGACCACGATCCTGTCCTACATCATAGACATTGACTACGTTTGGATGCATCAATCCTGCTGCTGCCTGAGCTTCGCTTAAAAACTTCTTAATAAACGTCTCATCCGAACGATATGTGCTCTTCAACACCTTGATCGCAACAAAACGATTCAGCTTATGATCCTTGCCTTTATAGACATCTGCCATTCCGCCAGAACCGATACGACCAAGTATCTCGTATCGTTTCCCTAAAAATACTCCTTCTTTAATCATACACTCACCTCATCTGCAAATGGCTCAAACAATACCACTCCGATGTTATCTGTTCCTCCATTCTCTTTTGCTGCTTCCACCAGCATCTCACCTGCCTCGACGATATCCCGGCTTCCCTGCACAATATGGAAAAGTTCTTCATCTTCCACCATATTACTTAATCCGTCTGTACACATCAGAATGATGTCTCCCCGTTTCAGACGGTGTTCATAAAAGTCCACATCCACATCAGCTTTTGCACCGATCGCTCTTGTGATAATATTCTTATCCGGATGATGCTTCGCTTCTTCCGGCTTAATTCCACCGAGACGTACCATCTCTTCTACAAGAGAATGATCCTTACTTAGCTGTTGGATTCCCTGATTGATCAGATACAGACGGCTGTCTCCCACATTGGCAAAATACAGCATCTGTTCTTTCACAGTAGCGGCAACAACCGTTGTTCCCATCCCCTTCAGATGTTCGTCACCGGATGCTTCTTTGATAATCTCACGATTGGCAGACTTGATTGCTTTCACAAGAACACGTTCGATATCCTCTCCCTCGCTCTTCGCAATCTCTTTGATCATCACTTCCACAGTACACTTGGAAGCATAATCTCCTGCCTGATGGCCACCCATACCATCCGCTACCACGAACAGGTTCTGGAGAATACCCAGTGGTTTTCCCGTCGTAAAGACGTAGTCCTGATTTACCTGTCGCACCATTCCAACATCTGTAATTGAAAATGTCTTCATACCTTCTATTCTCCTTCAGTTTCTACGTAGCGGCGCCTGAGCTGACCGCAGGCTCCGTCAATATCAGAGCCCATTTCCCTTCTTATAGTAACATTTATTCCGCTTTTTTCAAGTTTATTTTTGAAATTCAAAGCACTTTTCCGGCTTGGACGAACAAAATCACGCTCTTTTACCGGGTTGACCGGTATCAGATTGATATGACAGTTCTTATGCTTTAATAAATGAATCAGTTCCTGTGCATCTTCATCCGTATCATTCACACCATGTACAAGACTGTACTCAAAGCTCACTCTCCGGCCGGTTTCTTTGAAATATTCATCACAGGCTGCGAGTACTTCTGTGATATCATATTTATTTGCAACCGGCATCAATTTTCTTCGTTTTTCCTGATTGGAACCGTGAAGCGAAAGTGCAAGTGTGATCTGTAAATGCTCTTTCGCCAGTTCTTTCATCCTAGGAACTATTCCACAGGTTGATACGGTGACATTTCTCTGACTGATATTCAGTCCATGCTCATCTGTAAGTAAATGAATAAACTTCAGGAAATTATCGTAATTATCCATCGGTTCTCCGGTTCCCATAATCACCACATTCGAAACCCTCTCACCACTTATCTTCTGAATCTGATAGATCTGTCCAAGCATCTCAGACGGAGAAAGATTTCTCACCAGACCTCCGATCGTTGATGCACAGAATGCACATCCCATCCTGCAACCGACCTGGGAGGAAATACAGACAGAATTTCCATGCTTATATTTCATAAGAACACTTTCGACTACATTTCCATCATAGAGACGGAACAGGAACTTGTTCGTACCGTCAATCTGGGAAATCTGTCTCTCCAGCATAACAACCGGGAGAATCTCATAATTCTCTTCCAGTTTTTCCCTCAAAGCCTTTGAAAGATTTGTCATCTCATCAAAATGATCTACCAGCTTCACATGCAGCCATTCATAAATCTGTTTTGCACGAAATGCTTTTTCTCCGATCGTCGCCATCTCTTTCTGTAATTCTTCATATCCATAAGCACGGATATCCTTCTTCATCTTAAAGTTTTCCTCCTGTATTTCGTTTTTTCTGTGAGTTATTCACATTATTTGTCTGCTTTTTCTATTTTTTCACATTTCCTGAAAATCATGCTTTTTTCTTTAATCTTGCAATAAAGAATCCGTCACAATCGTGAACTCCCGGGAAGAATTGGATACATCCCTTCTCGATCACATCACTTCGTAACTCCTTGCAAAGATTTTCTGTGATATCGTCCAGTTCAAATTGTGGGTATTCTTTCAAGAACCAGTGTACATTGTCCATGTTTTCTCCCGGATTTACGGTACATGTGCTGTACATCAATGTGCCGCCATCCTTGACGATTGCCTGTGCGCAAGTCAGGATCTTTCTCTGCAAATCTGCAAGTTCTTCAAGATCTTCCGGTTGTACGCGATATTTCAGATCTGGTTTTTTGCCAAGAACGCCAAGACCTGAACATGGAAGGTCTGCAATCACAAGATCCGCTGTTTCCTTATCATACTCATCAAATACAGAGGCGTCCTTGCATACAGCACAAATATTTCCAAGTCCGGAACGGTCGATATTCTGCCAGATCAGATCTGTCTTATATTCGGTCAGATCTCTTGCTTCAACCCATCCTGTCTTTTTTTCTGTTCCATTCTCTCTCGCTGCCACTTCATCTGCCAGCTGAAGCTTCTCTGCCACATGAAGTGATTTTCCTCCCGGTGCTGCACAGACATCAATTACATGATCGCCGGCTTTTGGATCTGCCAGTTCTCCGATAAACATAGAACTGATATCCTGTACTGCAAAGAGTCCTTCCTGAAAACTTTCCAGACCTTCCAGATAATCATAATCTGAAAGATAAAATGCATAAGGAAGATACGGATGTGCTTCTACTTTCGCTCCTTCTGCTTCCAGTTTTTCTTTCAATACTTCCGGTGTAACCCGGTTCATACAACATCGGATCGTAATTGGCTTCTCTTTCTGAAAATCTGCTGCCATCTTCTCTGTGATCTCTTCCCCATATTCTTTCTTCCATAAAGAAAGAATCCATTCCGGAACAGAATATTTCACAGACAATCTCTGTACATCTTCTTTTGGATACTCGATCTCGTCCATCTTGCGGACAACATTTCTCAGAACCCCATTCACATATCCCCGCAGACCTGAAAATCCTTTTCGAACCGCAAGCTTTACTGCCTCACTGCACACCGCATGATCCGGTACGCTATCCATATATTTCAGCTGATAGACACTGCTACGAAGAAGATTACGGATGACCGGTTTCATCTTCTTAACCTTTGTCTTAGAAACCTGATTCAAAATATAATCAATTTCTATCATATGTTCCAGAGTACCTTCCACAACTCTGGTGATAAATGCACGCTCACGTTTCTCAAGATATTGATATTTTGACAGAACATCGCCAAGAATCTTATGACTATATGCTCCATTCTCTGTTATTTCCATCAAAATCTCAAGAACGACCTCGCGTTCATTGATCTGTTTTCCCATAAATAATCTCCTATTCTCCGCATTTTGTAACTGTTCAGAGCCAAGCAAAATTTTAAAATACAGTTGTAAAATGCTTGCATTTTTAAGACTGTTTTTGAAATTTTATTTGGCGGATACGCCACACCGACGAAATGCATAGCATTTTGGAGGTTGGCTCTGAACAGTTACAGCATTTTTTCTTTCTATCTGCTGTCAGTCATTCCTTCTTCGTCCATTTGTCAAGATCAACAAACGTAAAAGCTGTAAAATCATTGCGGCCGCACTTGCCACATATGTCATTGCTGCTGCCCGAAGTACCTTCTTCACTCCACCAACTTCGTCTTCACGGAGCATTCCTGAATTTCCAAGTACCTTCACCGCTCTTCTGGAAGCATTGATTTCCACCGGAAGTGTTATAAGATGAAATGCCACAGCTACCATAAAGAGCAGAATTCCGATATCAATAAGGAAGCTGGACATCTGGCCATTCATAAACAGGCCGATAATGATCAACGGCCAGGAAATCATGGAACCGAAATTTACGACCGGCACAAGTGCCCCACGGATTGATAAAGGTGCATACCCTTCAAAATGCTGTACTGCATGACCACACTCATGTGCCGCAACTCCGATTGCTGCTACAGAAGTTGAATTATAAACCGGATCAGAAAGTGCCAGTGTCTTGTTTCTCGGATCATAATGATCGGTCAGATTTCCCGCGATATGAGTCACCTGCACATCATAGATTCCATTTCTTCTGAGAATCTGTTCTGCCGCTTCTCGTCCTGTCATCCCTGAATAACTGCGGATCTTCGAATATTTTGCAAATGTTCCTTTCACCTGGGATGATGCGAGCAGGCTGAGAACCACACCGATCAGTACCAGTATATAAGTCCAGTCATAATAAAATCCATAATACATACTAAAACTACCTCCTGTTATCTATCTGCAGTCCCCCTCCAGAAGTCCTCTTATTCCTGTGTAAATTTAACTCCGCTTTCAATTGTGTATCCCCTTAAGAAAGCTCCTGTATCCATTCTCTTTTTCCCCGGAATCTGAAGTTCCAGAACTCGTAAGACGCCATCCCCTGTCTGAACAGTAAAGGAATCTTTCTCTACACTCAACACTGTTCCAGGCTCTGCTTTTACCGTGCCATCAGCCTCTGCTTTTGCTCTCCAGATCTTCACTACCTTTTTGTCCCAATGTGTGTAAGCACTTGGCCAGGAATTCAGGCCACGCACCAGACGTTCGATCTGTACTGCGGATGTATTCCAGTCAATATTTCCAAGCTTCTTATCGAGCATTCTGGCATATTCTGTCGGGCTTTCTCCCTGCTTCTCGAAAGTTGCCGTATGATCTTCAATAGCTTTCAGAGTCTCTACACAAAGCTTTGCTCCTGCCTCTGCAAGCTTATCATGAAGGCTTTCTCCTGTCTCATCTTCTGTGATCGGCACTTCAACCTTCTGAATCATGTCGCCTGTATCCAGTCCTTCGTTCATCTGCATTGTTGTAACACCTGTCACTTCCTCGCCATTGATGATAGACCACTGGATTGGCGCCGCTCCACGGTATTTTGGAAGAAGTGAGGCATGCACATTGATGCATCCATATGGTGTCATCTCCAGAATTTCTTTCGGAATGATCTGACCAAATGCAATGACAACCATCACATCTGCATTGTATTTTCTCAGTTCTTCTACACATTCCGGATCACGGATCTTCTTTGGCTGATAAACCGGAATTCCATGTTTTATCGCAGCTTCTTTCACCGGGGTTGGCTGCATCTCTTTACCACGTCCTTTTGGTTTATCTGGCTGGCTCACTACGAGACATACCTCATGCCCTGCTTCCACCAGTGCCTCCAGTGTTCCCACGGAGAAGTCCGGTGTTCCCATGAAAATTATTCTCATCAATTATTCCTCCACTTCGTATTCCATATCTTCCTCGTTGTAGGCCGGTGAATCATGCAGTTCTCCTTCTACTTTCTCTACATAGAGGTGTCCTCCCAGATGATCGATCTCATGACAGAATGCTCTTGCAAGAAGTTCTTCTCCTTCTATCTCAAACTCCTCCATATTTTCATTAAGTGCACGTACTTTTACATAATTCGGACGAGTTACGATTCCCCATTTTCCCGGCACACTTAAGCAACCTTCTTCGCCTGTCTGCTCACCGGATGTCTCAACAATCTCAGGATTGATCAAAACGATCGGACCCTCTCCGACATCAATCACTACAATCTGTTTGAGAATACCAACCTGCGGTGCTGCAAGACCCACCCCCATCTTCTCATACATCGTATCAAGCATATCTTCAATTAAAATCTTTGTACGAAGTGTCATCTTCGTCACTGGTTTACACTGTTTTTCAAGAACATCATCGCCCATCTCTCTTACTTCTCTGATTGCCATTATTCTTTCCTCTCTTTTCTATAAATTCATCGGGTTAAAATCGAATTGGATTCTCATTTTCTGAAACCCTGAGTTAATTTCTATATATTGTTCCATCCTGTCTTTTAATACAACTAAGGTTCGGTATTCCGGCGCTTTTACGTAAATCACTCTCCGGTAAATATCTTTGATCTTATCCACTCCCGGACTTGCCGGGCCGATCACATCGAGCTGTGCCTGACCTTTGATCCGCAAAATGTATTCCTTCAGATACTTGCACGCTTTCTCTAAAAGTACCTCATCTTCACATGCTGCAAGTACTGCCATCAGGTTCTCCACCGGTGGATATCCCATCAGACTGCGGTAACGGATTTCTTTCTCATAGAATGCTTCATAATCCTGCGCTGCTGAAGCCTCGATTGCATAATGCTCCGGATCGTAAGTCTGAATCACGACCTCACCCGGTCTGTCACCTCTTCCGGCACGGCCTGCTGCCTGTGTCAAAAGCTGAAATGTTCGCTCACCGGAACGATAATCATCTGTATAAAGTGACATATCTGCTGCCAATGCACCGACTAATGTGACCTTTGGAAAATCATGTCCCTTTACGATCATCTGTGTTCCCACAAGAATATCCGCCTCTTCATTCGCAAAGGCAGATAAAATCTGCTCATGGGAATCCTTTTTCTTCGTCGTATCCATATCCATGCGGAGAACTCTTGCCTGTGGGAATCTTGCCTTCACCATGTCCTCTATCTGCTGGGTTCCTGCGCGGAATTCTCCGATATAACGGGAACCGCATTCCGGACACTCCGTCACCTTCGGCTGTTCATAACCACAGTAATGGCAGACCATTTTTCCACCTTTGTGTACCGACAAGGATACATTACAGTGCGGGCATTTCACTACATGGCCACATTCTCTGCAGGAAATAAAACCAGAATATCCTCTGCGATTCAAAAACAGCATGATCTGCTCTTTTGCATTCAGTCTGTCTTCAATCAGTTCCTGCAACTTCTCACTTAAGATGGAACGGTTTCCATTCTTCAGTTCCTTTCGCATATCAACTGTATGCACAGTCGCCATCTGTTGCATATGAGAACGATTCTTCATCTCGTAAAGCTGATACTCACCAAGCCTTGCCCGATACATTGCCTCCATTGACGGAGTTGCACTTCCGAGCACAACGCTTGCATCTTCTACTTCTGCCCTGTGGACTGCTACTTCTCTTGCATGATAACGTGGCACCTGCTCACTCTTGTAGGTTGGTTCATGCTCTTCGTCAATAACAATCAACCCCAAATCCGGAAATGGAGTAAAAAGTGCAGAGCGTGGTCCGATCATCACATCTACCTCGCCCTTCTTCGCACGCATCATCTGATCGTAACGTTCTCCGGCAGACAGTCTTGAGTTCATGATAGAAACTCTGTCGCCGAAACAGCGGTAAAACCGCATCACTGTCTGATAGGTCAGTGCGATCTCCGGAATCAGAACAATTGCCTGTTTTCCCTGGTCAACAACCGTGCGGATCATCTCCATATAGACTTCTGTCTTTCCACTTCCGGTCACTCCGTGAAGCAGATAAGTTCTCCTTGTTCCACACAGATAGTCTTGCCGGAACCCCTGGATCACATGCTGCTGTTCTTCCGTATAGATGATCTCCTGTTGTGATTTCTTTGCCTGTTTCACCGGATTACGGTATACCTGCTCTGACTCTATCTTCAACACGCCCTGCTCTTCCAATGCCCGGATCACAGGCAGTGTCACATTTAATTTTTTCGTCACCAGCTCATAATCCAGAATTGGGGCTTCCTTCAAAGCTTCCAAAAGCCTTGCTCTTGCTTTCTGATTCTTCTTCTGATAAAAAGCCAGCTTCTCCTGACTCTCTTCCTCAGTAAGCAGCAAACGGAGATGTTTCTTTACCTTCGCATTCTCCTTCTGCTTGATTGGCAGCACTGTCTTAAGCGCCTGGATCATCGTTCCGCCATACTGCTCTTTCATCCATGCCGCCAGCGCGATCAGTCTCGCTTCGATTGCCACACTGTTTCTGGAAATGTCTGTGATCTCCTTCACCTTTGACAGATCATAATTGCAAGTCTCTGATAATGAAGTCACATAACCTTTGATCTGTCGGTTTCCTTTTCCAAAAGGGATAATTACTTCCAACCCCGGATGCAGCTCGTCTTTCAGTCGTTCCGGTATTCGGTACTGAAAGATCTTATCCAGTTTTTCATGTTGTATATCTACAATAACATCTGCAAACACAATCTTATTTCTCTTTTAATTCTTCCAGAACTTCTTTGATCAGCACGCGTTCATCCATCGGATGCTTCACGCCGCAGATTTCCTGATAGTCCTCATGTCCTTTTCCTGCCAGCACAATAACATCACCCGGTTCGCCGTGTTCGATTGCATATTTGATTGCCTCTTTACGATCACAGATTTCCACATATTTTCCATCTGTCTTTGCGATTCCGGTTTTGATATCGTTAATAATATCCTGTGGTTCTTCAAATCTCGGATTATCTGATGTAATGATTGTCAGGTCTGCCAGTCTTCCAGACACCTCACCCATCTCAAATCTTCTGTCTTTAGAACGGTTTCCGCCGCATCCGAACAGACATACAAGACGCTTCGGATTATATTCCTTCAATGTTGTCAGAAGACTTTCAAGACTCATCGCATTGTGCGCATAATCGATCATCAGTGTAAAATCATCAGACACCTTGATCATCTCGATACGTCCTTTTACCTTTGCCTTCTTAAGTGCATCTTTGATCATCTCAACCGGCACCTGGAAATGGCGGCAGACTGAGATTGCAGTCAGTGAATTGTAAACACTGAACTTGCCTGGAACATCGATTTCCACATCAAAGTCCATCACGCCTGCAACATGATATGCAACACCAAGATATCCTGGTCTGGATACCAGTTCTACATTCTCTGCGCGAAGATCTGCCTCCGGTGAAAATCCAAATGTCTCAATCTTACATGTAGACCCTTTAAATACATCTTTGAAATACTTGTCATCCACATTGGCGATTCCGAGCTTACACTGTTTGAACAAAAGCCCTTTGCATCTCTTGTAATCATCAAAATCCTTATGCTCATTCGGACCGATATGGTCTCTTCCAAGATTTGTGAAAATACCGATCTCAAATGGAATTCCAGCTGTTCTGTGAAGCATCAGTCCCTGAGAAGAAACTTCCATAACAACACAGTCACAACCTGCTTCTACCATCTCTGCAAAATATTTATGGATTGTATAAGACTCCGGTGTTGTATTGCATGACGGGATCTTCTTGTCTCCGATAATTGCCTCGATTGTACCGATCAATCCAACCTTGTGTCCTGTCTCTTCAAGAATAGACTTGATCATGTAAGTTGTTGTTGTCTTTCCTTTTGTTCCTGTAATACCGATGACTTTCATCTTATCTGCCGGATATCCAAAGTAAGCCGCTGACATCAGAGCCAGTGCATAACGAGTATCCTCTACCTTAATTACAGTCACATTTTCCGGCACTTCGACATCTTTCTCTACAACAACAGCTGCCGCACCTTTCGCCGCAACGTCCGCTGCATATTTATGTCCATCAGATACTGCTCCGCTGATACACACGAAAACAGATCCTTCTTCCACTTTTCTTGAATCATTGATCAGTGTTGTTACTTTCGTAGAATCACTTCCCTGTACTACTGTGTAGTCCAGGCGTTCTAATAATTTATCTAATTTCATGATCTAACCCTCCTGTTCTGAACTGGTGTATTGCATCATTGACTTTCAGGCAAATAACGATTGTCTTAACCTTTATAGAATAACATAATCTCAGCACATATGCAAAAAAACCTACATAATCTTTCGTCCTGTTTTCGTCTTTCGAATCAGCCAGACACATCCAAATGACAATAACACAAGTCCCACACTCACTACCGGAATCATGATCCAGGCTGAAAATGTCTCTGGCTTAATATTTCTCTTATAAACATCAAGAAACATGATATGGATCAAATAAATCCCAAAGGAACATCCACAAAATCTGTCAATCCACTTCTTTGCCTGTTCGGACGGATTGAATTCGCTCTTTTTCAATCGTACTAACATAAGAAATGCCATCGCTGCTGCCAGTGCAAGCAGTGGATTACCATATTCCAGCAGACGTTCATAATGTTCTCCATCCTGCAAGGTTGCCGCATAAGTCAGCCCATAATTTAATGCCATGCATACTACAAAAATACCTGCCGGAATCATTTTCCCCTTCATCACATGCTTACGGTATTTATATATATAATATCCGATAAATACATAATAAGAATAGATTCTGTCCCCCACCATTGGGACGGAATAATACATCTTTTCATCAAAAAATGTGGAAATATAATTGAACAAAACAGCCGCCGTAATCACCACAAGAAATGCGCGTTCCATCCGAAGGTTCATCCCTTTACACATAACCTGGAAAAAAGGAAGTACCAGATAGATCGGAATCATTGCATACAGATACCACAGATGCTGTTCTACCGGCTTATATAATAAATCTTTGATTTGATAAGGATCCTCCATATAAACTGCATTCCAGATCATATATATTACACTCCACACAAGCAGAACAATTAGAAAACGAAAGATTCTTTTTGCATGTTTATGAAGTGATTCCTGTCTTCCAAGCAGAAGTGCTCCTGTGATCATGAAAAAACATGGTACACTTATCCTTGCCAGCAGATTTAATAGCAGTGAAAAACTGTACTCCCCAATCGTAATATCGCCATAGGCTCTGCAGTAATAGTTTGATACATGGATCACAATAACAAATATAAAAGAAATCATTCGAATCAATTCCAGATTATAATTTTTCTCTTTCAATGCACGTTCCTCTTTCTATCTCTTCTAAATTCCATCTTTTTTCTTCTTTCCGTCCGGTTTATAAAATGTGCCTTTCACAACCGCACCCTTTCCGTAACGATTGTTCAGCTGTTCCAATGCGGCATTTAATTTCTTATGTTTCTCGTCCGGTTCTTTTGGAAATTCAATATCAAAAATTGTCAGCTGCTCCGGTGCATTCTCTTCTACTAACTTTGACGTTCGGATTCCGAGCAGACGGACAGGTTCTCCACTCCAGCTTTCACGGAACAAATTACATGCTGTCTCACATAAGATAACCGGATCATTCGTTGGCTTTTGAAGCTGCACCTGATGCGACATATTTCTGAAATCATAGTAGCGTACCTCCATACTCACCATCCCGGCTTTCTTGCCTGCCTTCTTCAGCCTGTTTCCCACGCTCTGCGCAAGCTCACGAAATACATCTCTCGCCTCTTCATAAGTCGTTGCATCCTCTGACAGAGTCGTTGAATTTCCTACTCCCTTTGCCTCTTCCGGTTCATACTGTACCTTATCGTCCCCGATTCCATTTGCAAAATTCCAGAGCATCCGTCCATGACTTTTTAAATGCAGCGTAATTACATTTACATCCGCATGAGCAAGATCTCCAATTGTATTGATTTCAAGTTTCTTGAAGACCTCCACACTTGAACGTCCTGCCATAAAGAGTTCTCCGATCGGAAGCGGCCACATTTTCTGCGGAACCTCTTCCGGAAATAATGTATGAATCCGATCCGGTTTCTGAAAATCCGAAGCCATCTTCGCTAGTAACTTATTACTGGAGATTCCAATATTCACCGTGAATCCAAAACGCTTCTTCACTTCTTCTTTGATCTCCATTGCACCGTCCACCGGTGTTAGATATCGCCCGACAAGCTCTGTAAAATCCATATAACATTCATCGACGCTGACCTGCTCAATCTTCTTCGTATATGTACGTAGGAAATCCATCAGCATCCGGCTCATTTCCCTGTACATCTTATGATTTGGCGGTGCTGTCACAAGATTCGGACATTTTCGAAATGCATTTACTACAGGTTCACCCGTCTGAATCCCATAGGATTTGGCAAGTGATGATTTTGCAAGGACGATTCCATGACGCGAGCTCTGATCTCCGCCAATGATCGCCGGAATCTCCCGCAGATCCACTTTTGATCCATTTTTCAATTGTTCAACCGCCGTCCAGCTTAAAAATGCTGAATTGACATCGATGTGGAAAATAATGCGCGCCATGGGAGCCTCCTTTCTTGATTCTGCCTGAGTTCTTTCTTAGTATTAATTCTTGTTGTATGTATATACATTCTGTCAGTTTCTTATTTTAACATAGAGTCTGCTCTTGTATCAATTACTTCGGTGAACTTCTACACTCACGCCTTCTATACTCAAAACTTTCTATATTCACGTCTCCTTCTACGTCAAAGTTCCGGCGGGCATTGATTTAAATAACATTTTTTTAATTCGAGTCAATAGTTTAACCTACTTGAATTGACCCAGATTCTGATTTCTTGATTCTCAGGCAATACTTTACACTGCGAACACTGACTCGGATTCTAGTTTCTTAATTTTGGGGTAACACTTTACACTGTGAGCACTGACCCAGATGCCAATTTCTTTAATCTCAGGTAACACTTTTCGCCTAAACATTGACCTAAATTCTATTTTTCTAAATCATAGATATCACTTGCTCTATCTGCATTGACCTAAGATAGCATTTTCTCAATTTCAGATTCCCATAATCTCACGGGCATTGACTCAAACTGACAACTTTGATTCTAAGTCATCCGGACACTACCAAAATCAGCCTACATTACATTTTTTCCACTGCGCACCTCAGAAAAAAAGAGCTGTGAAAAGCTCAATTTTCCAAAATCTCCAGAAAATTTTCATTTTTCACAGCCCTGTATATTATATCGTTACTATACTAGTATTTTATTTCTTCACATCTGCTGTCAGTCTGCCATCCTTAACATCGATCAGAATCGTGTCGCCACGTCCTACATCTCCTGCGAGGATCAGTTTTGCAGCCAGTGTTTCTACATTCTTCTGCAAGTAACGTTTCAGAGGTCTTGCACCGTACATCGGCTCATATCCACCTTCCACAACAAAGTCTTTCGCTGCATCTGTCAGCTCGACACTCAGTTCACGTTCTTCCAGACGGCGGTTCACATCAGCAACCAGAAGGTCAATGATGGAACGTACATTTGTCTTTGTCAATGGTTTGAACATGATAATCTCATCCAGACGGTTCAAAAATTCCGGTCTGAAATGTGCTTTCAGATCATCCATTACCATATTCTGGCTCTGCTCATCGATCGAACCATCGTCCTTAATTCCTTCCAGCAGATAGTTTGCACCAATGTTGGAAGTCATGATCAAGATTGTATTCTTGAAGTCAACTGTACGTCCTTGGGAATCTGTGATTCGTCCATCATCCAGTACTTGCAGCAATACGTTGAAGACATCCGGATGTGCTTTCTCGATCTCATCGAAAAGTACAACAGAATATGGTTTTCTTCTGACTGCTTCTGTCAGCTGTCCGCCTTCATCGTATCCGACATATCCCGGAGGAGCTCCGATCAGTCTAGACACGGAATATTTCTCCATGTACTCACTCATATCGATACGAACCATGTTGTTCTCATCATCAAACAGGCTCTGGGCAAGTGCCTTTGCAAGTTCTGTCTTACCTACACCTGTAGGTCCAAGGAACAGGAAGGAACCGATCGGTTTTGTCGGATCTTTGATACCTGCTTTGGAACGGATGATTGCTTCAGTTACAAGCTCTACACCTTCATCCTGACCGATGACACGCTTATGCAATTCATCTGCAAGGTGAAGTGTCTTATTTCTCTCACTCTCGTTCAGTTTTGCAACCGGAATACCTGTCCATCTGGAAACGATCTTTGCGATCTCATCGTCTGTAACAGATTCATGCACAAGTGAAAGATCTTTTGCTTTTACCTTCGCTTCTTCCTCTTCCAGCTGTTTCTGCAGCTGTGGAAGGCGACCATACTGAAGCTCTGCTGCCTTATTCAAATCATACTCTCTCTGAGCTTTCTGAATCTCCTTGTTCACCTGCTCGATCTGCTCACGGATCTTCTGCACATGCTCTACGGAATTCTTCTCATTCTCCCACTGTACTTTCTTACTTGCATACTGCGCTTTCAGTTCTGCCAGTTCTTCCTGCAAATGTTCCAGACGCTCTTTACTTAAGCGATCTTCCTCTTTCTTAAGTGCAGACTCTTCAATCTCCATCTGCATCACACGACGGCGAAGCTCATCAAGCTCTGTCGGCATAGAATCAAGTTCTGTTTTGATCAATGCACACGCCTCGTCAACAAGG
>OIXW01000180.1_pt1 | contig 18369 bp, 15 predicted proteins | sample 1587951 | NCBI WGS metagenome assembly OIXW01 (sample SAMN03283239) | human gut metagenome | biome: human-associated habitat; material: feces | host: Homo sapiens | place: Peru | collected 2012
CCTTATTATATATAGGGAATTGAAAAGCCTACTCCCTTGTTTATTTACTTGATTGTCTTACCCTATTCATCCTTAGGCTTACGTATAACCGCATAGATGATCGAGAGGAAACCAATCAGGGTAACGGTTGGTGCCACTACAATACGGCGTGTGCTGAAGATATCGGTATCGAAAGTATGCTCGTCTGAGCCAGATCCGCTCATCAAGAGAAAACCGATGATGACAATAGCCATCCCCACAGCCAAGAGGATGAAGTTTACTTTGCCGAATGCTAAATTCTTCTTATCCATTTATATATATATATTAATAATGTGTAATGTTCGATATTCTAAATCTTATACAAGTCGCCTGCCTTCATCTTAAGGAATTTGTTGACAGAGATGCTGGCACAGATGGCAGTTATGATGACTCCAAAAAGGAAAACTGAACCACCCGTTATGGCAAGTTCCTGCCATCCCATCACCATGAGCAGTTCTGGCTCATGCACATACCATGCATAAAGACTGCCTCCCAAAAAGCCGTTGGCAATCAATGCCGACAACAATCCAATCAGTATGGCCCTATTCACAAAGGGACGTCGGATGAATCCCCATGAGGCTCCAACAAGTTTCATCGTGTGTATCGAGAAACGTCGGGCGTAAATGCCGAGCCTTACGGTATTGTTGATCAGCGAGAAAGATATAAACGTGAGGAGAGCCGCCACGATGAGCAATCCGATGCTTATCTTGGTCAGCATTTGATTCACCTGCTCTATCAGGTCATGCTGGTAAGACACCTCTGTAACACGTGGATAGGCTTTCAGTTCCTTGGCCACCCATTTCAGAGAGTCATTGTTGGCATAGTCGGCCTGAGCTGTCAACTCGATAGAAGGCTGGAAAGGATTGACTCCGGCAAACTCACTGGGGTTTACTCCAAGATCGTGAGTAGCCTCCTTAAGAGCCTTCGCCTTCGAAATATAGTTGATTGACTTGACATAAGGCTTGGCTTTCAGCTGTTTGCACATCTGAACGACCTCAGAATTGGTCATATCCTGTTCAAGCATCACGGACACGACAAGGTTCTCCTTCACATAGGAGGAGAGATTTCTTCCCATAAGCACGGAGAATATGACCAGTCCGAGCAAAACGAGCACCATGGCGGTGCTTATACATAGAGTTACCACCTGCAATCCTCGGTGACTGCTGGGCTTATATTGTTTCTTTCTCATTTACCAAAAGGGTATAATATTCCAAATTTGGTGCAAAGTAACAAAAAAATGTGCGAATAAACGAAAGTTTAATAGACATTAACACAAGAAAGGAGAGTCACCCCATGGGTCAACCCTCCCTTTGTGTATAAAGAAAAAATCGTTTATTATAACTTTCGCAACTTACATCTTGGTGATGACACCTTTCTCTGTACTTTCGAGGAACTTGATGATATTGCGCACTTCTTCTCCGTCTGGCACTTGATCCTTGATCTGATTGATGGCATCAAAGAGAGATGTCTGACCGTGGAAGACAAGTCGATAAGCATTAGCTACATGCTTGCGAACCTTCACGTCTATATCTGCAGCCTCCATGATAATGCTGTTAGGACCCGCATACTTCACAGGCTTACCACCCGCAATAATATAAGGTGGAATATCTTTGGAGAAAGTTGTTCCTGCCTGTATCATCGCCAAGTCGCCAACTCTGGTCTTGGCATTTTCTACTACGGATGTAGAGTAGATGACGCCATTACCTATCACACAGTCGCCAGCTATCTTGGTTCCATAACCGAACACGCAACTGTTGCCTATCACGGTATCGTGAGAGATATGGGCACCTTCCATAAGAAAGTTGCTGTTGCCAAGCACTGTTTTACCACCCTTGTGAGTACCTCGGTTGATAACCACATTCTCACGGATAGTATTGTTATCGCCAATCACAACTTCACTCTCTTCACCAGTATAGTTAAAATCCTGTGGGAGAGCAGCGATAACGGCAGCCTGGAACACCTTATTATTATTACCCATGCGAGTTCCATTCATGATGCTCACAAATGGGTAGATGGTGCAGTTGTCACCGATGATCACATCGTCCTCAATATAGGCGAATGGATATATCTTGCAGTTGTCTCCAATCTTAGCCTTTGGAGAAACCTCTGCCTTTGGACTTATTATACTAGCCATAACTATAAACTATTAATTATTAACTATAAATTACTTAGCTCCTCCACCCAATGCATAGTAGAGATTAACTACTGCCTGCATCTTGTTGAAGTCATCAGCTACCTTAGAAAGCTGTACGTTGAGGAGTGAAGACTGTGCCTGGATGATTTCAAGGTAAGAGCTGCCTGCAATACCCATCAATTCCTTGGTAGATTCTACATTCTTCTCGAGTACTTCTATTCGCTTCTGCTCTATCTTGCTCTTCTCATCAGAGTAGTTGTAGAGAACAAGCGCATTGCTCACCTCGCTACCAGCCTTCAGCACGGTATTCTGCCAGGTGTTGTAAGCCTGCTCATACTGCATCTTAGCCACCTTCAAACCGGCAATGATACGGCCGTTCTGGAAGATTGGCTGGGTAAGAGAACCTACAGCTGAGAGCAACCACTTACCTGGGTTCACGATACCTGCACCACCTGAATTGGTGAAGGCACCTGTACCGGAAATGGTGATAGATGGATAGAACTTGCTGCGGGCGGTCTCTATACCATAGAAGCACTGGGCAAGATTCATCTCGGCTGCGTGGACATCAGCACGGTTGTTGAGCAACTGGATGCCTACACCGGTTGAGAAATTAGATGGAAGACTCTGGTTATCCAACTTGCCACGGGCGATGCTATGTGCCTGGTCGCCGATGAGCAGACTCAGAGAGTTCTCTGTCTCACGAATCTGGCGCAACAGATCGGTCTTCTGGGTCAATACAGAATAGTAGTTAGACTCAGCTGACTGGATGGCTGGTGTACGGTAACCCAATCTGAGATCGTGCATCTTCTGCATAGTCTCCCAAGTATTCTTGGTCAATCCTTCCATATTGTTAACCAGCTCCACCTGCTTGTCGAGCATCAACAAGGTATAATACATGTTGGCGATGTTGGCGATGAGGTTGGTCTTTACAGACACCTGATAGTCCTGCAACTGGAGCAGAGCCATCTGGGCACCACGCTTCTGAGAGAGCAGGTTGCCGAAGAGGTCTACCATCCAGCTGGCTGTAACAGGCATCGTGTAAGTCTTGGTAGCAGCGTTACCATCCCAGGAAGCGATAGTTCCCTGAGGAGTGAAAGACAAGGCAGGCACGAATGCCAACTTGGCACACTTCAACTGCTCCTCTGCCATCTTCACGTTCAAAGCCGCATTGAGGAGGTTGACATTGTTGTTCAATCCCTTCTCAATGATTGACTGGAGCTGAGGGTCGGTGAAGACACTGCGCCAAGGGATGTTGGCGAAGGTAGTAGTATCCTTTACAGCCAATGTATCTGTATCAGAAGCTACATCGCGAACGATACCGCTGGTCTTCACATCCGGACGCTCATACTTTCCGTAGAGAGTCTTGCAGCTGCTCAGAGAGAGCGCTGCGAGACCCAATATGATGATATTTAAATTCTTTTTCATTGTTTCCTTTGAAGTTACATTGCGTTATTACTTCTTCTCGATACCCTTCTTGTGGTGAGCTGCGTTGGCATACTGCTCCAACTCGGCAGCTACCTCCTCGTTCAACTCATCCTCGAACTTCATTGGGGTCAACTTCTCCTGCAACCACTGGAAGACTGCGAAGAGAGCAGGAACCACGAAGATCTGACAGATAGTACCGATCAACATACCACCTACGGCGGCAGCACCCAAAGTCTGGTTACCATTCTTACCTACACCTGATGCGAACATCAGAGGCAACAGACCGATAACCATCGCCAGAGAGGTCATCAGGATAGGACGGAGACGGGCACCGGCACCCAGGATAGCTGAGTACTTGATAGCCATACCCGTACGACGACGCTCGAGTGCGAACTGTACGATAAGGATGGCATTCTTAGCCAACAGACCGATCAACATAATCAACGAAATCTGCATGTAGATATCGTTAGAGTGACCGAAGAGGTTGGTGAAGATGAACGAACCTGCCAAACCGAATGGGATAGACAATACTACAGACAATGGCAAGATGTAACTCTCGTACTGGGCACTCAAGATGAGGTAAACGAATACGATACAGAGTGCGAAGATCAAACCTGTAGAGTTGCTGGACTCAGCCTCAGAACGGGTCAAACCAGAGTACTCATAGCCGTAACCCTCTGGCAATGTCTCCTTGGCAACCTCAGCAATCGCCTTCATACCGTCACCGGTAGAGTAACCGCTATTAGGAGTTACAGAAACATCCATAGAGGTAAACAGGTTGAATCGGGTGATGTTAGACGGACCATAAACCTTCTTCAAGTTCACGAACTCGCTTACTGGAGACATGGTGCCATCTGCACAACGTACATAAATCTTGCTCAGATCGTCTGGACGCATACGACTCTCAGGACCAGCCTGAATCATCACACGGTAGAGCTTACCGTAGGCATTGAAGTTAGATGCGTAGAGACCACCGAGATAACCCTGCATGACAGACAATACTGTTGATGGAGAGATGCCAGCCTGCTTGGTCTTGGCAACATCTACATCTACCATATACTGTGGATAGTTAGGGTTATACTGAGTCTGAGCGGTCTGAATCTCAGGACGCTTGTTCAACTCAGCCAGGAACTTCTTCACATTATCAAAGAACTTATTCAAGTCACCACCGGTCTTATCCTGCATAGTCATGGTAATACCATTCTGCATAGAGAAACCGGAAATCATAGGTGGAGCGAAGGCAAGAACCTGTGCATCCTTGATGGCAGCAGTCTGCTTGTAGATCATACCCAACACAGAAGTATATTCCATTGGGTTGACAAACAGCGCCTCAATACCGCCACCGGTACAAGCCTCCTTGATACGGTGGAAGAATCCACCCGGACGCTCCTCGAATGGCTTCAGCTTCACGATGATGGTACCCTGGTTAGAACCGGCACCACCGATAAAGCTATAACCCATGATGGCATTACGGGTTGCGATGGCTGGGTTGCTAGCCAGCATCTTATCTACCTGCTTAACCACCTCTGCTGTACGTTCCTGAGAAGTACCAGGAGCTGTAGAGATACAAGCGAAGATAGTACCGGTATCCTCATCAGGCACCAGACCCGTCTTGGTAGTACCCATCAGGGCAACCAGACCTACGATACTGACAGCCACGAGGCTACCAGCGATGATGCCATGATTGATAACCCACTTGACACCACCCTTATACTTATTGGTAATCTTATCAAACTGATAGTTGAATCCTGCGTGGAATCGGTCCACGAAAGACATCTTCTTCTCGTGACCCTCCTCGTGTGGCTTCAGCAACACGGCACAGAGTGCAGGAGACAAAGTCAACGCATTGATAGCCGAAATAACGATAGATACCGCCATGGTTACACCGAACTCACGGTAGAAGTAACCGGAAGTACCACCGATGAATGATACAGGAACGAACACGGCAGACATCACCAATGTAATAGAGATGATGGCGCTGGAAATTTCGTTCATCGCATCGATAGCTGCAGTAAGGGCACTCTTGTAACCCTGGTCGAGCTTGGCGTGAACCGCCTCGACCACCACAATGGCATCATCGACCACAATCGCAATCGCCAGCAGCAGGGCTGACAGCGTAAGCAGGTTGATGGAGAATCCGAAGATCCAGAGGAAGAGGAAGGTACCAATCAAAGCCACAGGTACGGCAATCATAGGAATCAGCGTAGAACGGAAGTCCTGCAAGAAGATATACACTACGATGAACACCAGTACCAGGGTGATGATCAAGGTGAAGATAACCTCCTCGATAGATGCGAACAAGAACTCGGTAACATCCATCAGGACGACATTCTTCAACCCAGGAGGATAACTCTTCTCCAGTTCATCCAACGTCTTCTTTACGTCGCTGGCAATCTGGGTAGCGTTGGAACCGGCAATCTGCTGAACCATACCCATCACGGCAGGCTGACCATCATTGAGCAGGTTTACGTTATACTGCAAACCACCCAACTCAACCTTGGCAATTTCGCCCAGACGGAGCGTCTGACCGGAAGTATTGCTCTTGATGAGGATGTTCTCATACTCCATTGGAGTCTTCAAACGACCCTTGTAACGCAAGGTATATTCATACTGCATATCAGAGCTCTCACCAAAGCTACCAGGGGCAGCCTCGATATTCTGCTCTGCCAAAGCCTGAGAAACATCAGAAGGAACCAGTCCGAACTCCTTCATCTTCTCTGGCTTCAACCAGATACGCATAGAGTAGTTACGGGTAGAAGGGCTCTGCACATCACCCACACCATTGATACGCTTCAACTGAGGAATGACGTTGATCAGGGCGTAGTTGGTAACAAACTGGTCGTCGTAACGGCCATCGTCTGTAGTCAGAGCGAACATGATAACGTTGGAACTCTGTCGCTTGGTTACGGTGACACCCACCCTGGTAACCTCGGCAGGCAACAGAGACTGCGCCTGAGACACACGGTTCTGTACGTTGACCGCAGCCATATCAGGGTCAGAACCCTGCTTGAAGTAAACGGTGATGCTGGCATAACCTGAGTTTGACGCAGAAGAGGTCATATAGGTCATGTTCTCCACACCGTTGATGCTCTCCTCCAGAGGAGCGATGACTGAATTCAATACCGTCTGAGCATCAGCACCCTGATAGGTGGTAGACACCGAGATGGTAGGCGGCGCGATATTCGGGTACTGCTCAATAGGCAGCGATATCAAGCCGATGGTACCCAGCAAGACGAAGAAGATGGAAACCACCGTCGAAAGCACTGGGCGCTTTATGAAGTTTGTAAATGTCATAATCTTGTTTTAAATTATAAATTATAATGTATCATGCATTCTTCCGTTGCAGGATTCACACACGTTCATTCTTTTATTCTTGTTGATTATTTATAATTTACTTACCGCTCATGGTTTTTGCAAACTCATGTGCATTATCCTGCGACTCAGCCATCTTGGCAGCCTCAGCAATTTTCTGATTGTAACGTTCTACGGTGATAGGCTTGATTTGCTGACCATCGGTCAACTTGGTAATGCCCTTTACTACCACACGGTCGCCTACGTGAAGACCAGAAGTTACGATATAGTTCTTGCCGTCATCCTGTGGATTCACCTTGATCTCTGAATACTTCACCTTGTTGTCCTTGGTGACGATGTAAACGAAAATCTTGTCCTGAACCTGTGAGCAAGCCTCCTGAGGTATGACGATAGCGCTGTTGTTGTCGTTAGGAACAACGATAGAACCGGCACCACCGCTCTTCAACAGCTTCTCTGGGTTGGGGAAATGAGCAATAAGAGATACAGAACCAGTGGCAGCATCAATGACACCACTCATCTTGACAACCTTACCTGGGTGATTATAGACAGAGCCGTCAGCCAACTGCAACTTAACTGCAGGGAATGCGGCGATGGCAGCCTGAATACTGCCATTGGTCTTAGACATATTCAAAATCTGAGACTCAGAGAGTGAGAAGAACACCTCCATGGTGCTGATGTTGGAAACTGTAGTAAGAGCCGGACCTGAAGCGCTTACCAAAGCACCTACCTTGAAAGGCAAACTGCCAACAACACCTGCAGAAGGACTGGTAACAGTACACCAAGCCAACTGCTCGCGAGCTGAAGCCAAAGCCGCCTCAGTCTGCGCTACCTGAGCCTTAGCTGTAGCATAGCTGTTGGCTGCAGTAGAAAGTTCATACTGACCGATAATCTTGCTGTCGAAGAGCTTCTTGTTGTTCTCGTAAGTCAACTTAGCTGTGTTAGCCTGTGCCTTCGCTGTATTCACAGCTGCTGCAGCAGAGCGAACAGCAGCCTGATAAGTCTCGCTGTCGATAGAGAAAAGAGGCTGACCTGCAGAAACAGTCTGACCCTCATGTACAAACACCTTTGTTATGAAACCCGAAACTTTCGGACGAACCTCTACATCCTGAATACCTTTAATTGTAGCAGGATAAGTAGTCTGCAAAGCGGCGCTGGTAGTTCCTATAGTCACTACAGCAAACTCATCATCGCCGAAGTTAGGCAGACCGCCCTTCTTGCTTCCGCCACATGATGTTAAAGTTGCGAGAGCTGCAAGAGCTGCAACAAACAAAACGTTTTTAATCTTCATACCTATTTATTTAAATACAATTGTTATTATTATTAATCTGTTATTCAACATGCCACTACAGCACATTGTCATTGCCTTTTTACAAGTAATCTGACTTTCTTATGTCGAAAACTCAAAATATCAATAGAGTTTTTAAAGGCGGTGCAAAATTACTAATATTATAGCAATATTGTACATTTGCCAAGTGTATTTTAACATTAATTATTTTGTATTTAGAGTTTTCCTCATGTAAGGAGCCTATTAAGCCTAATCTTGCCATCTATTAAGGCCAACACCGGTCGTCTATTAAGACCGAGCTTGGTCATCTATTAAGACCAAGTCTGGTCATCTATTAAGGCTAACACCGGTCTTTATAGGTGACGAAGCTCAGTAACAGAAGACGAGGGGCATTTCCTGCTTTTTCATTTTTCCAACTGTGGAAATTTTCTTTTCCAACTATCTCTTACGGAAAAGCCAGTTACTCTATCAGTCCGTGCTCCTTGGCTTTCTGCATAAGCAATTCCATGAGGGGCTCACGCTCATTGGCCACCTTGCCGTCCAGCACAGCGTCCTTGAGAGTCTGCTTCAGCGCTCCTACCTCAGGACAGGAGCCCAAATGGAACATTTCCATGATTTCCCTGCCATCTATACAAGGCTGGAACAGTCGCTTGTAGTCGCGCACCTTCAAGTCGGCAATTTTTTCGCGCACCATGCGGAAATTATCCAGGAAGTGCTGTTTGCGCACTTGGTTTTTGCTGGTAATGTCGGCTTCGCAAAGTGTCATCAAGTCGTCAATATCATCGCCGGCATCGTTCAGAAGTCGACGCACAGCGCTGTCCGTCACTTCCTCGTCGGAAATAACAATAGGCCGCATGTGCAACTCTACGAGTTTCTGCACATATTTCATCTTGGCATCCATGGGCAACTTCATGCGACGGAACATCGAAGGAATCATTCTGGCTCCCACGACATTATGGTTACGGAAAGTCCAGCCTGCCTGATTGTCCCACCGCTTGCTGCGTGGTTTACCTATGTCATGAAGCAAGGCAGCCCAGCGCAACCAGAGGTTAGAGGTTTGACGGCAAACATTTTCGAGCACCTCCATCGTGTGGTCATAGTTGTTCTTATGCGAACGACCACAACGTGTCTCCACCTTGTCAAGCTCACAAAGTTCGGGCATGATGAGCTGCAGAAGCCCTGTATCCTTGAGATAATAGAATCCACAACTGGGATGAGGCGAAAGCATAATCTTGTTCATCTCGTCGGCTATGCGCTCACCGCTGATAATCTTCAGTCGGTCGGCATTGCGCGAGAGTGCCTCGTAGGTTTCGTCCTCTATCTGAAAGTTGAGCTGAGTGGCGAAGCGCACACAACGCATCATGCGCAAAGGATCATCGCTGAAGGTAATATCTGGATCAAGTGGTGTTGCCACAATTCCGTCTTCCAGGTCATAGACTCCATCAAAGGGATCAACCAGTTCACCAAAGCGATTGCTGTTGAGACACACAGCCAGCGCATTGATGGTAAAGTCACGACGGTTCTGATCGTCCTCGAGCGTTCCATCCTCCACAATGGGCTTGCGCGAATCGTGATTATAACTCTCTTTACGTGCACCGACAAACTCGACCTCTATATCACGATACTTCACCTGTGCAGTGCCAAAGTTGCGGAATACAGACAGATGAGCCTTCCTGCCCAATTTCTGTTTAAGAGCAGAAGCCACCTGTATGCCGCTTCCCACCACCACAACGTCAATATCATTGGAAGGCCGTTCCAGGAAAAGGTCTCTCACATATCCGCCTACCACATAGCATTCCAGTCCCAAGCTGTCTGCTGCCTGTGATATAAGATGAAAAATGTCTTTATCAAGTATTTTTGCCAATTCGGCATTGGATAGATTTCTCATTTCTATATAATTTCAGACTGCAAAGTTACTGCAAATCGAAGACAATACAAAATAAAAAAGGATTTTTTTGTTTTTATTGTTGAGATGCAGCGTAACTTATCTAAAGTTACTGCAAATCGAAGACAATACAAAATGTTTCGCCACTTATTTTTATACAATATATTTGGCTATTTCATCAGAAATGCTTAAATTTGCAGCGATTTTCGAAAATATTATGGCAGATTCAGCAAAAACAGAGCAGCAGTTTAAGGACGTCCTGACAGAGTGCAGAACGCTTTTCCAAAAGAAACTGCACGACTACGGCGCATCATGGCGCATCCTGCGTCCCTCTTCGCTTACCGACCAGCTTTATATCAAGGCCAAGCGCATCCGCTCACTTGAAATAAAGAAGGAGTCGCTCGTGGGCGAAGGCATCCGACCCGAATTCATCGCCCTCATCAACTACGGCATCGTGGGCATCATACAGCTCGAGAAAGGTTATGTGGACGAGGTGGACATCACTTCCGACGAAGCATTGCAACTATACGACAAGTATGCCCTTGAGGCTCTGCAGCTCATGACACGAAAGAACCACGACTATGATGAGGCATGGCGCTCTATGAGAGTGAGCAGCTATACCGACTTCATCCTCACCAAGATACAGCGAGTAAAGGAAATAGAAGACATTCAGGGCGACACACTCGTTTCGGAAGGCATAGATGCCAACTATATGGACATCATCAACTATGCCGTTTTCGGAGTCATCAAGATGAGTGAAGAGTAAAGAATGACGACTGAGAAATGAGGAATGAAGAATAAGGCAACACAAATCATCAGGAACACGGCAGTCAACATAGGGCGGCTGCTCATGGCGGCGACCTTCATCTTCTCCGGATACGTGAAGGCCATCGACCCATTGGGCACACAATACAAACTCGCCGACTACCTGCAGGCAATGGGGCTCGGAAGCCTGCTGCCCGAATGGACGCTGCTCGTTGGAGCAGTCCTACTGGCTGCGCTGGAGTTCTCGTTGGGCATCTTCCTGTTGTTTGCCATCAGAAGACACCTCGTCTCAAAGATTGTGCTCGCGCTGATGAGCATCATGACCCTGCTCACCCTGTGGATAGTCATCGCCAACCCCGTGAAAGACTGCGGATGCTTCGGCGATGCAGTCGTACTGAGCAACGGACAGACCTTCATCAAGAACATCATCCTGCTCGCCATAGCACTCATGCTGCTGAAATGGCCTACAAGCATGGTGAGGTTCGTATCGAAGAAAGCACAATGGATCGTCATCAACTATACGGTCATCTTCGCCTTGGCACTCAGCGCATGGAGTCTGTGGGACTTACCCATGTTCGACTTCCGTCCCTATCACGTGGGAGCCAACATAGCACAGGGAATGAAGATTCCACAAGGTGCGCCACAACCGCAGTTCGAGACGACATTCATACTCGAGAAGAACGGTCAGCAAAAGGAATTCACCCTCGACAACTATCCAGACTCCACATGGACTTTCGTCGACTCGAAAACCGTGCAGACAGCCGAAGGATACGTGCCACCGATACACGACTTCAGCATACAGGACAACAAAACGGGTGAAGACATTACACAAGAGGTGCTGAACGATACAGGTTACACCTTCCTGCTCATCTCGCCCACCCTGGCTTACGCCGACGATTCAAACTTCGGCAGAATAGACCAGATATACGAGTTTGCACAAGACTATGGCTATCGGTTCATCTGTCTCACGGCAAGTTCAGACAAGGACATCGCCAAATGGCAGGACATCACAGGAGCAGAATATCCCTTCTACACTACCGATGCCACTACCCTGAAGACGATGATAAGAAGCAACCCCGGACTGATGCTCCTGCACCATGGAACCATCATACAGAAATGGAGCCACAACAAGTTGCCACAGCCCGAGGAACTCAATCAACCCTTGGAGAAAAGCGCATTGGGCAAGATGCCATCCGACAGCATACCACGCAAGATCCTACTCATGCTCATGTGGTTTGTGCTGCCCCTCACACTCCTCGCCATCGCCGACAGACTATGGGCTTGGACAACATGGGTGAAAAAGAAGAAAGAGAATGCTAACAAGATAATATCAACTTTTAACAAAAAAGAAAAGAAAATGAGAAAGAAAATTGTAGCAGGTAACTGGAAAATGAACATGAACCTGCAGGACGGTGTTGCTCTCGCTAAGGAGATCAACGAGGCATTGGTAGCAGACAAGCCAAACTGCGACGTAATCATCTGTACTCCATTCATCCACTTGGCTTCTGTAGCTCAGGTTTTGGATTCAAAGGTAGTAGGTCTCGGTGCTGAGAACTGCGCTGACAAGGCTAAGGGTGCTTTCACAGGTGAGGTTTCAGCTGAGATGGTAAAGAGCACAGGTGCTCAGTATGTTATCCTCGGTCACTCAGAGCGTCGTCAGTACTATGGCGAGACTGCAGAGATCTTGAAGGAGAAGGTAGAGTTGGCTTTGGCTAACGGTTTGAAGGTTATCTTCTGCTGCGGTGAGACTCTCGAGGAGCGTGAGGCTGAGAAGCAGAACGAGGTTGTTAAGGCTGAGTTGGAAGGTTCAGTATTCCACTTGAGCGCAGAGGCTTGGAAGAACATCATCCTCGCTTACGAGCCAATCTGGGCTATCGGTACAGGCAAGACTGCTACATCCGACCAGGCTGAGGAAATGTTGGCTTACATCCGCTCTATCGTAGCAGAGAAGTATGGCAACGAGGCTGCAGAGGAAACATCTATCCTCTATGGCGGAAGCTGCAAGGCAAGCAATGCTCCAGAGCTCTTTGCTAAGCCAAATATCGACGGCGGTTTGATTGGTGGCGCTTCTTTGAAGGCAGCTGACTTCAAGGGCATCATCGACGCTTGGAAGAAGTAATTTCTGAAAAGCTAACAGAATCATTACATATTGTCAGCATGGGCTACTGCTGCCTCGCATCAAATACGGGGCAGCAGAAAGTCCATAGCTGATATTTCCATTTTTATCAAAAACATTAAAATCATCATGAAGCAATTCGTCATCGTACTTATCGCAGCACTCTGCTCTGCCACTATGGCTCATGCGCAGAAGTATCTCGACCACTTGCAGCAACGAACCCCAGGACAGGGAACTGTTACCGTGAAACAGAGCAAGGAAATCGACGAATTGGTCAATGGCAAGGCTGCAAAACCACAGGCAGACAAGCAGAAGACAGAAACGTCGCAAAAGGCCAACCCTCAGCATCACGAAGAGGGACAAAACAAGAAGCCCGCTCCCGACTCGGTAAAGAAACAACAAACACCCGATACTGCCAAGAAAGCTGAACACAGCAATACAGAGGGCAAAAATAACGAAGAAACAGATACACCTGCAGTCGACATGCACAAGAAAGTGATGCGTGGAAGCTACAAGGTTACAGGATATAGAGTACAGGCTTATGCCGGAGGCAACTCACGAAACGACCGACTGAAGGCAGAACGAATAGGAAACGCCATCAAAATGCGTTATCCCGACCAGCCCGTATACGTACATTTCTATTCACCAAGATGGATCTGCCGCGTGGGCAACTTCCGCTCTCTCGAAGAGGCACGGAAGATGCTTGCCAAGGTAAAGGCCATGGGCTACAGACAAGCCTGTCTGGTGAAGGGAAAAATCACAGTACAATATTAAGCACACTAAAGTAAAATCATGAATCCAGAAACAGAATTTCGCGAAGGCCTCGACGAACTGGCCGTACACTACAAAGAAGTACTCAAACTATTGGGCGAAGACCCTGAGCGTGAGGGACTCGTCAAGACACCGATGCGAGTGGCCAAAGCCATGCAGGTGCTTACACGCGGATACACACAAGACCCTCACAAGGTTCTGACCGACGCACTCTTTGCCGAGAAATACGACCAGATGGTTATCGTCAAGGACATCGACTTCTTCTCGATGTGCGAACACCACATGCTGCCATTCTATGGCAAGGCTCACGTGGCATACATCCCCAACGGACACATCACAGGACTGAGCAAGATAGCCCGCGTGGTGGACATCTACAGCCACCGTCTTCAGGTGCAGGAACGACTCACACAGCAAATCAAGGACTGCATACAGGAAACCCTCAAACCTCAGGGCGTGATGGTAGTCATAGAAGCCAAACACATGTGTATGCAGATGAGAGGTGTGGAAAAGCAGAACAGCATCACGACAACAAGCGACTATAGTGGTGTATTCAACTCTCTCAACACCCGACAGGAGTTCATGAATCTCCTCAGAGGCGAAAGCAAGAGAATCTAAACACTAAACACATTAAACGCAATGATGAAATTTATCTCGTGGAACGTGAACGGCCTGCGCGCCTGTGTCGGTAAGGAGTTTGAACAACAATTCAAACAGCTCGATGCCGACTTCTTCTGTCTACAGGAAACCAAGATGCAGCAAGGTCAACTCGACTTAAGCTTTGAGGGTTACGAAAGTTACTGGAACTATGCCGAGAAGAAAGGCTATTCCGGTACAGCTATTTACACCAAGCATAAGCCATTGAGTGTAAGCTACGGCATGGGCATAGAAGAACACGACCATGAGGGACGCATCATCACCTTAGAGTACGAAGACTTCTATCTTGTTACCGTCTACACGCCTAACTCTCAGAATGAATTGCGCAGGCTCGACTACAGAATGACATGGGAAGAAGACTTCCGCAAGTTTCTCAAAGACCTCGATGCCAAGAAACCCGTCATCGTATGCGGCGACATGAACGTGGCTCATCAAGAAATAGATATCAAGAATCCGAAGACAAACCGACGCAATGCAGGCTTTACCGATGAGGAGCGCGAAAAGATGACACAGTTATTAGAAGCTGGTTTCATAGACACCTTCCGCTACAAGCATCCGGGAGACGTCACCTATTCATGGTGGTCGTACCGTTTCCGTGCCCGTGAGAAGAATGCAGGCTGGCGTATCGACTATTTCCTTGTATCCGAACGTCTGAAGGAAAAGATCAGCGAGGCTTCTATCCTCACCGACTTCATGGGTAGCGACCATTGCCCTGTAGAACTCGACCTGAAATTCTCATAATGAGGCAAGGAAAGTCTTTTCTATGGTGCATTCCTTAACGTTAAATACAGAACATTGAACATTAAGCGAGGAACATTAAGTGGTGAACATTAAGCGGTGAACTGCATACCCAGCAATAAAGCACTTGTCTTAACTCCTTAACTTCTTAACTCCTTAACTCCTTAACCTAATATAATAAGGTAAAAGAGCAGAATGTCCATCAAGAATCGCTAAAAAAGCAAAGATGTATGCGAAAAAACTGCAAAAAACGATTAAATATTTGTTCATTTCAAAATAAAATCATACCTTTGCATCCGCAAATGTTCAATAGAGCATAAGCAATCGGGATTTGGCGCAGTTGGTAGCGCACACGTCTGGGGGGCGCGAGGTCGCTGGTTCGAGTCCAGTAATCCCGACATAAAAGACGAGAGGTCATTAAGCAACAGCTTATACCTCTCGTTTTTTGCGTTTATTAACAACCTGTCATGCAAGATTTCCTCTCTTTTTCGTTTTAAACTTAGAAAAAAGTCACAGTCAAGGCAAGAACGGCACCTTGCTTCAAATAAAGAAATGAGGAAAATACCGTTTACCGACTGGAGGACGACAATAGCATAATAATAATATTAATCATTTAAAACAATAACAAAAACAATGAAGAAGTTCACTATCTTATCATTCGTTGCAGCCCTGATGGCTGCTTTCTCTTTCACATCGTGCAATACTGGTGGCGACTCTTACAGCGCTCCTACACTGGATCAGCAGCAGTCCATGATCAATATGCTCGGTTACTCCCAGGCGGGCGGAATAGTTTACTACAACGAGAACAAACTGAAAACTGAAGATGTACTCGACACCATTCCTGGCATAGTTGCAAGAATCACTTCAGAAACCAACAAGGACAAAGATGGTAACATCAAGAACCTCTATGCTTCTGTTTCTTTCAAATTCCCAGTTTCTATCCTGAGTAAATTTGTTAATGACGACAAGTTGGCTGCAAAGATTGCAGAGATGGATAAGGTTGACATAAAGGTAAACCTCATACCTTATCTGTATAGTACACAGACATTCATCGCCAACTCTTATGACCTGGAGCTCGGCAACATCGTAACATCAGAGAAGGAATACAAGAAGGTTACCGTGAAGTTCTACAACAACTATTGCGTAGGTGGCTATCAGACCAACAAAAGCACTAAGAAACAGTATTTTTGCTTCTATATGTTACCTGCTTACATCTATGTTGATGGTACACAGACAAACCTGCTGAAAGCCAACAGATTCAACAAAACAGACTTCCCACCAACTTTCCAGTTTACTACCGACAAGCAGAACTAAGAAAACGAGGAAAAGGCAAAAAGATATTACTCTTTTAAAAAAGAAGTACTCTCTGAATGATTAAACGTTCCGGAAACGGAAAAGGGCGCATCGACAAATATCGTCGAATGCGCCCTTCTTTTATGTGTTCCTCGACCAGCAATCTGATCGAGAAATGAAGATTACAAGAGTTGATTACTCCTTACGCCAAAATTACTCCTTACGCCAAAGTTTGCTCATATCCTCGAGAGTCTTTCCCTTTGTCTCAGGAACGAGTTTCCATACGAAGATCGCTGCAAGGATACAGATGGCACCATAGAGACCGTAAGTGAACCAATGACCGAAATCGTCGCCAGGAGTAAGGTGCATATTGAACATAGGCACGAAAGTAGAGCTGACGATGAAGTTGAATATCCACTGGAAGGCAACGGCAATAGCCACTGCAGCACCACGGATAGTATTAGGGAAGAGCTCGGCAATAAGAACCCAAGCGATTGGACCCCATGAGAACATGAAGCTGGCACTATACACCATAATACTAATCATGGTGACTGTACTCAAGGCTGCATTACCAAAGGTAAGAGCCACGCCAAGCGCACCTGCTGCCATTCCTATAGAACCAAAGATGAGCAAAGGCTTGCGTCCCAACTTCTCTACAGTGAAGACTGCCACGAGCGTGAACGATATGTTGACAACACCCATGATAACCGTCTGAACCATAGGATTGCCCATACCCATATCTTGGAAGATACGAGGAGCATAGTAAAGCACCGCATTGATACCTACAGCCTGCTGGAAAACAGAAAGCATAACACCTACGAAGATGCACATGAAACCATAAGAGAAAAGCTTCTCGGTTTTCACAGTTACAGTATTCTTGATATCGTGAATAATCTCGCGGGCTTTCTCTGAACCATTGATCTTAGAAAGGATTCCCAACGCCTTGTCATCCTGACCCACCATGACAAGATAACGGGGAGACTCAGGAACGAAACAGATCAGGAATGTAAACAAGCCTGCAGGCACCATCTCACTACCAAACATATAACGCCAGCCTGTCTCGATAGTCCACTGAGCATCAACCATATTGGCAATGGCACCAGCCGCATCGTATATAGGATTGGCATGAGAACCCATAATCAGGAAATTGACGAAGTAAACCACCAACTGACCAAAAATAATGGCAAACTGGTTCCAACTAACCAACATACCGCGCACATTACTTGGTGCGATTTCGCCAATATACATAGGACAAATGGCAGAAGCCATTCCCACGCCGATACCACCGAGCACACGATAGATGTTAAACACTACGAGCAAGGTCCAGTCGGCTTGCCCCTGAGGAAGAATATAGCTTTCAGGCTCCATGGATCCCCAGGCAGAGAGGAAGAAGCAAATGCCCGCAAAAATAAGCGAACGCTTACGACCGAAATTACTGGCAAAGAGTCCAGACAGTGAACTTCCAATGATACATCCTATCAATGCACTTGAAGAAGTGAATCCGTGCATAAAATCGGAGTATTCGAAATCATTAGCACCCTTAAAGAATGCCTGCAAACCCTTCTCGGCTCCCGATATCACGGCGGTATCGTAACCGAAAAGCAAGCCACCGAGAACGGCGACCATCACGATTGAGATAAGATAAGCTTTAGAGCCCTTTTGATTTTGTTCCATTTTTTATTAGGTTTTGTGACATTATTACTCTATTAATACGCATTTTCTCAATAAATATTACGTATAATCTGCCTTTTTCCCCAACTTTTTTCGTAAATTTGCAACCAAATTAGACTTTACACAACATGAACATAGCAGATTTTCTAAATAAGGAAGGACAAAAGAGAGGATTCTCCTTCGAGGTACTGCCCCCACTCAAGGGCAACGGAACAGCAGCTCTGTTCCGCACCATCGACAGTTTGAAGGAGTTTGACCCTGCCTATATCAACATTACAACCCATCACAGCGAGTTTGTGTAT
>OIXW01000183.1_pt1 | contig 18280 bp, 13 predicted proteins | sample 1587951 | NCBI WGS metagenome assembly OIXW01 (sample SAMN03283239) | human gut metagenome | biome: human-associated habitat; material: feces | host: Homo sapiens | place: Peru | collected 2012
CTGTGGGGAAATCCTTGATTTGATAGCCCAGGGAAAGATAGATACCACTCCTCTGATTACCCATCGTTTCCCGCTTTCAAGAATAGAAGAGGCATACGATGTCTTTGAGAACCGCAAGGATGGAGTCATCAAGGTTGCGATATTTCCGGGTTAAAAAAAACTAATTTTAACAATAATATAATGTATAATTCATCGAGTATTTATGAATATTAGGTATTTTTGCAATCAGCATTTATAAAACAGATTCAATATGAAAAAGAAAATACCTATCATTCTCCTTAACTTTACCGGCGTATACGAATTGGAGGCATTTGCCTCAAATAAGAATATAATCCATGTAGATTGCCGGGACATGAAAGGGGTAGACTGCTATTGTGACGAAGAGGGTAGGGAGGAACTGCATCGCCGGTTGGCTCCTTTTCCTGCCAAAGCCGTTCATTTCATAGATTCCGGAGATTTCCATTATCTTACGGAATATTGGGTGTCAAGAATTCATGAACCTTTCTCGCTCATTATTTTCGATCATCATCCGGATATGCAGCAACCGGAATGGGAAGGTGTTGTGTCATGTGGCGGTTGGGTGAGAGATGTTTTGGAGAAGAACCCGTTTGTCAAACACATTATCATTGTGGGGGCCTCGGACAAGTTGATAGCTCAGGTGCCAGTTCACTTAAGAGAGAGGGTGTTGTTCTACAGTCAGGCAGAGATAGACCATCACCAGGCTTGGCCGTCGAAGGCTGGTAAACTTATACATGAGCCGGTTTACATATCCATCGACAAGGATGTATTGAGAAAGCAGGATGCCATCACCGACTGGAGCAATGGAGATATGAAACTTATGCAGCTCCAAGCCGTGCTTCGCATCATCTATGCCCATGAAAGAGTGATAGGGGTAGATATCACAGGCGAATGTTCCGCTACGCTTGACTATTTCTCCGAGTTGGAGGATGCAGAGATTAACAACGAGGCAAATGAAGAATTGCTAAGGATGATTCTGGAGGAGAACCATCCTTAGCCTTCTTAAGCGTAAGCTTGAAGAATACGGTCTAGCTCGTCGAGTTCTTCCTCCTTTGTTGCCCAGCTTGTAACGAATCGGCAGATGATTTCATGTTCGCTCTTTCTTTCCCATATCTCGAATGCTACTTTTTGGGAAAGGGCTTCGTAGAGGGCAGGTGAGAGTACTACAAACTGCTGATTGGTTGGAGAATCGTAGGCAATGGCGATACCATGCTTTTCGAAGATGCTGCGGATGCGGGTAGCCATAGCGATGGCATGGCGCGATATCTTGAAATAGAGCTCATCCGTAAACAGTGTGTCAAACTGGATGCCGAGCATTCTGCCCTTGGCAAGCAAGGCTCCATGACGCTTTACGTTGGTGAAGAAATACTTAGGTGCCTTCATGCCCGAGAATACCACAGCTTCTCCCATCATGGCACCCACCTTGGTTCCGCCGATATAGAATACATCACAATGTTTTGCAAGGAATGGCAAGTCATAGTCGCATGCCGCTGAAACCAGACCGTATCCCAGTCGTGCACCATCGATGAAGAGACGGAGGTCATATTTCTGGCAGGTTGCATACAGCGCAGCCAGTTCTTCTCTGGTGTAGACCATTCCGAACTCAGTCGGCATCGAGATATAAACCATGCCTGGCTGTACCATGTGAGGGTGCGATTCGTCAGCTAGGAAGGTATCCATATAGGCTGACAGGGTGCCGGTTGTCAGCTTGCTGTTTTTTCCTGGCAGGGTAATGACCTTATGCCCGAAAGCTTCTACTGCTCCTGATTCATGTACCTCGATATGACCGGTTTCCACACAGATTACTCCTTCGCATCCCATGAGGACGGAATCAATGACCGTGGTGTTGGTCTGCGTACCGCCTGTCAGGAAGAACACTTCTGCATTCTCTTTGTCCACAGCCTTGCGGATTTTCTCTTTTGCAGATTCTGAGTATGGATCAAAACCATAACCAGATGTTTTATCACCGTTTGTCTTGCCAAGAGCTTCTAGAATCTCTGGCAGCATACCATTGTTGTAATCACTTTCAAATGAAATCATATTCTTAATATTATGTGTTTTAATTTAAACTAATTTTTTTATTCTGTTTCTATTTTACTTCTGTCAGTTTACCCGTCTGTGAGTCGATGATATAACCATACAGATTGCAAAGGTAATGATATTTGCTAAAATGTGAGTAAAATAACTATTAATTAATCAAAAATAGCCCTATTTCAGGTATAAGTGGTCATTATACAGATGTCATGTTCCGTCAGTTGACCAGGCTTATTTTTTTTACAAAATCATGATTTAAATCCTCTGAAAATCACGAATTTCCGCTCGGAAAATATTTCTTGAAGAATATTGGAAATATGGCGAAATTCGTAATCATCAGATATTCAACGTGTTATAAATCTCACTAATTTCTTCGGAAATCCGGAATTCTGTAGTCGTACAACTATAACCCCTATAGTTGTACGACTATAGCTCCAGAGTTGTACAACTATAGCCTATATAGTCGTACAACTGTAGCCTTACGGTCGTACAACTATAGGTGATTCGTCTTGCAGAGAGCAAGTAATACGCTATCAAACCAAAAGATTTATATCATCATGGCCTTCTAGATTGGAAATTCGGAAATTGCGATAATTCAGAAACAATATTTGACACCCGCATATTTCCGAAGTACAAATTCCAAACTGATGTTATCATACATGGTTTGCATTACATGAATATAAGGTGGACGAAAAAAGACTTGCGTTTTATTTAATACATCTAATTATTCTTAAAAAACTAGATAACCCATCTTATAATGAAGTATATTATGTATATTTGCATATTATAATTAAGATTAAGACAATGACAAAGGCCCGTCTTCCTGACAACAAGGGTAGAAATTATCCTGATGCAGAATGCGTGTTGCTGAATTGTACTCTTGATGGTGTACCTGCGGAAGGTTTCGGACCTGTAGATGAGACTGCATCTACGGCAATTCTCCTGGAATTCAACAGCCATGACAAGGAAGGTAAAACTATAGATATCAGCAAGAGAAACAAGCATGTCCGCCAACTTGATGCCATCAAGGATGCTGAGACTATCGGAAAATTCTCTGATGCAAGTTGGGTATTGAATTGGTAAGGAAGGAGATTTTTTATGTCGCAAAAACAGATAGCTTAACATAAAATACTAGTCTTTGCAAAGTTTGCAGCAAACGTTGCAAACTTTGCAGAAACTAAGACTTGGTACGGAGAGGGTACGGACTTGGTACGGAGCAGGTCTTGCTTTAGCATGAAAACGAATAAGATGAAAAGAACGTTTTTAAAATCCTACTGCTAATCTTTTATTCTTTGTTCTTTTTTATTTGCCTTGTTTGACAATCAACATTTTATGTTGCATTCTTTCTGATTCAATCTCCAATAATATTCTTTTTGCGACCAATCCTCCGGCAAAGCCTGTAAGGGAATGATTGCTTCCGATAACACGATGGCAAGGAATGAAAATGCTGATGCCATTGGCTCCAATAGCTCCTGCAACGGCTCTGACACTATTGGGGCTACCTATACTTTGAGCAATTTCCTTATAGCTTCTTGTTTCACCATATGGTATATCAAGCAATGCGTTCCAAACTTTTTTCTGAAAATCTGTTCCAACAAGGTGCAACGGAATATCGAATATCTTGCGATTGCCGGTGAAATATTCATTCAGCTGCTTCTTGGCCAGTTCCAGGATAGGAGATGTTTCAATCTTGAACTCAGCCTTCATATATCGTGAAAGCCGAAGCTTATTGCGCTCTGCACATGGCATTTCATTCCAATCACATAGGCATAATTCATCGTCCACCGATGCCAAGATAATCTCTCCACAAGGTGAATAGCAATATTGGATGTTTACTTGCTGCATTTCTTATAACCAACTTCTATTAAACAGTTTAACGAATCTCATATTTAACCTCCATGCCAAGGATATCCATGATTTTTTCAACCGTCGATAGGGAAGGGTTGCCTTTACCGCTCTCTATTTTCTTGATGGTTGAAATGGCTATCTCAGACATGTCAGCGAGGTCTTGCTGAGTAATCCCCAAGGCCTTACGCTGCAATTTCATTACTTCTTGAATTTTCATACAAAGTAGTGTATTATATTGTACTTTTCGTGCAAAGATAACAAATATTTTTGGATTACGCAAGAAATAGTACGATATCATGTTCCTTTTTTTTAAAATTATAGGTTCGTGATATTTTTCTTGATTATTTGCCATTAATATTGTTTTTTTCCTTATCTTTGCAGGCAAATTTCATCAAAGAAGTCATGACTATAAAAGAAGCTATCAAACAAAGACATAGTGTACGAAATTACATACACAAACCTCTTTCAAAAGAGATTGTAGAAATACTCGAAGAAAAGATCAGTGAATGCAACGAAAAGGGTAGGATGCATATACAGCTCGTAACTCAGGAAACGAAGGCCTTCACTGGTATCATGTCATATGGAATTTTGAGTGGGAGTAGTGAAGGATGAGAGACTTTACGGAAATATGGCAACTCCAAGATACCATAATCACCGCAGTCAATGCATGTGGTCATGGTATCTGGGATTTGCATGAGACAAGTGATGGGTTCCATTTGGAGCTTAGAGAACATTTGGATGAAGATGAAATCAGCAATCTCTGCTGTCAGCTTCCGCTTTCTGCAGATTATGAAAGTGAAGGCAAAAACGGTTCAGTGCTGAGATTAAATATATAGTAGATATATTCTAAGCAACCAGCTAACTACTCCTGAAGAATTGGCATCCTTCAGTTACGAAGGTTTTGAATATACACCAGAATTAGGAGAAGCAGCTTTTCCTCACTTCATTCGTTGAAATAGAAAAAAAATAGTACTTTTTCATAAAAAAACGAATGATATATTGAATCTTTTTTGTAACTTTGCATCCATTAGGGAGATATGTACTGGCAGAGATAAACGGACAGACACATAACTTGCTGGACAACTCCACAAATAGCCAGCAGGCATTACTAAGTGGAACAAGCATTAAAGAATTGTATTATGACAGAAGATGTTTTTAAAGACCTGTGTCTTTGTGGCGAGACCACGAAAGTACAGTTTAAGGAATCGTTTACTTCGCAGAAGGAAATAGCAAAGGAGATGATTGCCTTTGCCAATACCAAAGGTGGAGTAATCCTCTTTGGTGTAGAAGACAAATGTGGCAAGCTTGTAGGTCTGTCATACGACGAGATTCAGGTAATCAGTCGTGAACTTGGCAATGCGGCCAATGAACAAGTGCGTCCAACCATCTACATTGAAACGGAGGTTGTGCGCGTGGAAGAAAAGCATTTCCTGGTATGTTCTGTCGAGGAAGGCAAAAACAAACCTTACAAGAGTCTCAATGGGGAAATATGGGTGAAACAAGGAGCCGATAAACGCCGCATTACAGAGAACTCGGAGATTCTTGCCCTGTTTCAAGATTCAGGCAGCTATCAGCCAGATGCTGCAGGTGTGAATGGTACGACATTTGATGATCTTGACCGCTACGCCATTGACGAATACCTTCAGAAGGTTTATGCCACGACATTAGACGGATTTGGAGGTAAGGCAGAGCAGGTGTTAAAGAATATACATATTCTTAACCATCATGGCGTACCGACACTTGCCGGCTATCTGTTTTTCGGTAAACACCCAGAGTACAATTGTCCAACTTGCATGGTAAAAGCCGTATCATTCTTCGGAAATGACCTCGCAGGCACACAATACCGTGACTCTAAGGAAATATTGGGCAATATGCCACAGCTTTATGATAAGAGTATGGCTTTTCTTAAAGCTAATCTGCACAATGTACAGGAAGAGGGTGCTTCATTCAATACGTTAGGCAAGCTGGAGATAGCGGAAGAAGTTCTGGAAGAAGTTGTTCAAAATGCACTGGTGCATCGTGATTTGCTTCGTCCTGCTCCCATCCGCCTTTTCGTCTTTGACAACAGAGTGGAGGTTATCAGTCCTGGAGCTTTGGCTGGCGGACTAACAGAAGAAGATATTCGCAATGGTAAAACCTACCAGCGTAATCCATATATGGCCACCTTTGCAACCAATGCCTTATATTATAAAGGTATTGGGTCTGGCATCGTGCGTATTCTTGCAGAATATCCGGAAATACAGCTAGAGAATGATGACAGTGCTAAAGAGTTTAAGGTGATTATTGAGAGGACTATCCAAAAGAGCGATGTTACTACCCAAAAGGAGGCTTTAAAGGATAGCGATACTATCCAAAAGAGCGATTCTACTATCCAAAAGGAGGCTTTAAAGGATAGCAATACTATCCAAAAGAGCGAATCTACTATCCAAAAGAATTTGGATCCGTCGCAGGTGAGAGTCTTGAATTTCTTTAGAGAACACCCTAAAGCAACCATAGACGAAATGGTTGCAGAATTAAACGGTCTCTCGTTGGGTGGAGTAAAATTCATTATTACAAAATTACAGAAAAATGGCTTGTTGAAACGTGTAGGCGGAAGAAAACACGGAGAGTGGAAGGTATTAGTTTAGAAACGGGTAGTTCAACATATACTCGTAGCTTCTCCCTATTTCCATTTTCTAAGGACCATTATGATAAATAGACAGGAAGTCAGGCATTGGTAATTATCCAAAAGAAAAAGGCAGTTATAAGCATCTTCCAGAATGCTTACAACTGCCTTTCATATTTATTATATATGGAAACTAGTCTGCCTGTTCAGTTCCTAGGTATTCCCCTTTTCTAGTAGCCGGAACCCCATATTTCATCCAGGCAGGCTCAGCATCGCCCTTCATATAATGATCGAAGAACTGTTGCAATCGGATGCTCAAATCCTTGCAGTTTCTACGCTCTACCAGGTTATGTTCCTCCTTATTATATTGCAACATCCAGACTTTCTTGCCCAATCTGCGCAAAGCCATGAAATATTCGATGCCCTGATACCAAGGCACAGCTCCATCGTTGTCATTGTGCATGATGAGCAGCGGTGTAGTTACCTGGTCTGCCTTGAAGAGAGGTGAATTCTCCAAATAGAGATCCAGACCACCCTTATTCCAGAGCGTTGTACCGATTCGACTCTGACCATGCTCATATTGCATCTGGCGGCAAACACCAGAGCCCCAACGGATTCCGCCGTAGGCTGAAGTCATGTTGCTGACCGGTGCACCTGCGCCTGCAGCACAGAAGAGATTGGTGCGGGTTACGAGATAGGCAGTCTGATAACCTCCCCAACTCTGTCCCTGTATTGCCATCTTGGTACTATCAACAAACTGGAACTGCTGGCACATCGACTTGGCACCTGATACGATACAATTGTATGCACTTTCACCAGGATGGCCCACCTTATAGACAATATCTGGTACAAAGACCACATAGCCACGGCTACAATAGAACGGAATGTTCACTGTAGAACGGCTAGGACGTGGTTCTATATAATTATACAGAGTCTCCGAACGCTTTTCGTAGAAGTAAATCATCATAGGGTACTTCTTTGTAGAATCCAGATTCTCAGGTACATAGAGCAGACCGTCGAGCGGTGTACCGTCATACGCATTCCAATGAACCAGCTGAACATGTCCCCATGAATATTTGCTCATCTGCGGATTGATATTGCTGATACATTTCTCATTTCCGAATTCAGCATCAGCCAGATGCATATTCTCAGCAATACCAAAGTTGCCTTTTTCGTATGCAATGACATTTGCGTTTTCTGCCTTGTAGACACTGGAGTAAGCGAAAGTATCCAACACATTGACGAGAAGTGAATGACTATCGGCAATATTCACTGTGGCAAAACCATTACGCTTGGTTTGCTCGTCAAAGGCTGTCATATAAAGCTTTGCATCATTGCTGATAGCTTCTTTTTCATCCCAGAACTCATGACGTTCCCGTGGATGATAGCTGAAGTTCTTATGTCTGAACTGCAGACATTTGGCTCTTCCTACCCCATTGGTAAGATTCACGAATCCATTTCCATCTGGGTTCAACTTCCAGATATCATATCGGTCGTTGATGAGCACACTTTTATCTCCTTCTGTCCATAGCGGCTTTCTATCGTATGGCTCTGGATAGTTAGGATGATCATCATCCTCCGTATAGAAGTTGGCTCCTGTTGGTCGCGTCAGATTGGTGAGTGTCCCCTTCTCTACATTATATGTATAGTAAGCAGAGTCATTGGCATTATACCATATCAGATATTTACCGTCAGGAGATGCCTGAGCACGGGTATTCACCTTGGTGGCAACCTTTTTGCGCTCTCCGGTCAGCATATTTACCAGTGCTATGTCTGTATTGTCATTATCATCCCATTGTGACTCAATATAATAAGGAGTGCGATCTTGTGATAAAGCCCATTCACCGTTTCCTTCATTCATCAGGGTTATTCTATCCCACATGGCAGTGGTAAGCGGTATGATTTCATGCGGATTACTGAGATGAATCACGGCTTCATAGACCTTCTTTTTGTCTTTTGCCAGATTAACCAGTTGCTGTGGCTGAATCTGGTAATCCTTGTAATTCCAGATGTCCAGCTGGGCTGTCTCTGCCTCAATGATCGCAGTATCCTTAGGTGCTCTGTATGGAGCTACACCCAACAGGATGCGCTTGCCATCCTGTGAAAACTCCGGTGCGGAATTCTCATTCAATGACCAGTTGGCAGGCAAGTTTTTGCTATAGTCCTGAGGGATGATTTCGCTTGACTGATGATTGTTGACATAGAATAACGAACAGTGCTTGTTACCGGTAGTGGTGGTATCTGTAGAAGCCAGGAATACCAACTGCTTGCCATCAAGACTGAATTGCGCTCCGCCATAATACTTTTTGTCCTTGGAAAGCAGTATAGGATTCATGGTTGCCAGGTCATACAAGGTAGCAGAACCTTTCAGCTTCTTGTTCTTCTTGTCAGGATTAACCATTACGGCCAGTTGACTGGCATCCTGATTTATTTCATAGCTATCCACATTCTTGATGAAGGTCTTCTTACCGGTAAGTGTATTCACTACCACCAGGATATTACCGTCCTTCTTGTCCTTGGCAGCCTTTTTCTTGTTCTTATTAGGAGCCTTCGATTGGATATAGGCGATAAAGTGATGATTCTCTACACCCGTCTTCATCGATTTAATCAGCTCAAATTTCTGTATGCTCATCTCTGAAAGATTTACCAGAGCAAGTGAATCCTTCGGCATCTTGTCCTTAGGAGTTTTCTTGTTGCGAGCCTTTCGAATCTTGGAAAAAGGAGCCTTGATCAGCAGACTTGCCGTTATATTATCCTTGGCTATCTTTGCCTTATATCCACGAGCCACGGTTAACTCCCTACCATCGCTCAGGCGACGGATAATCAGTTTACCGTTACCTTCCTGAGGGTTCACCTCGTAAAGGAGATACTTGCCGTCAGAAGTGAGTTGGGTATTGGCTATACTCTTCCACCCATCATAGACCGTATGGTCTAATGGGATTTTCTGTGCATTTGCTGTCAACAGACTAGCTGACAGCAATAATAACATCAAACATTTTTTCATACAAGGTATTATTTTAATTTCAGTTTGTAGATAACATTTAATAAAATAGGGTTAAAGATAAGATGGCCATTCATAGATAAAGCCACCTTATACTTTAACCCATAACGATGAGATTTATTGTATGTTTTCCTTCATTTTTCTGAAGATTCCTTTATTCCTCAGGACTTGAAATCTCTGTATTGTAGTCGATTTCCTTGTTAGGAATAGACCATGTCCAACCATTGTTGTCCTCAGGATTGATGGTTACAGCAAATGTTGCATGGAAACTACCACCTTTGGCTGCAGAGTGGCGGACAATAGGAAGTCCCCAACGCTTGTAGTTGAACCAGTCACGACCCTCACCAAACATTTCGATGCGGTAGTAAAGGCGAACTTCATCAAGCAATTCACTGCCAGTCTTGGTACAGGTATATTCCGGGTTACGTCCAGAACCGGCATTCAATTCTACCAAAAGCTTCTGTGCTTCAGCCTCCTTATTGAGATGACAGTCAGCTTCTGCCTCAATGAGATACATCTCCGCAGCACGGAAGATGGCAAATTCACCTACACCAGGCTGAGCCTTCGCCAGCTGCTTGAAAGACATATACGCAAAGATCTTGGTAGAGCTATAAAGCTTGCTGCCATACTCTGATTTGGCTCTTGCAGACAAGGCTTTACCTGCAGCACCATTTGAAGCAGTATACTTATCGGTCTTTGGATCGAGGAACATAGAGCGACGTACATCGGTCTCTGGAATCTGATCAAACAGCTCCTTACTGATGGCTACAGGATAGTTACGGCTGGCACCAGCACTTGAGTTAGATGCTTCGTAGGCAAAGTACTGATAGTAGTAGAGTGTCTCTTCCTCCGTACTGTAGACATTCCAAATCCACTCGTTATTATCAGTATTGAAACCACCGTCTACATATTCAGAATTGCTAATCAGAGAATAGCCCTTACGTGCCAATGGAGCATACTTGGCAGCAGTAGCCCAGTCTTCACGGTTCAATGCAGCCTTGGCATAAACTGCGTATGTTGCATTCAGATTAGGCAGGTACTTTTCGTCCTTGCCACGATCCAAGCCAGACTTGCCATACAATTCGATGGCTTCGTCCAAATCCTGGTAAATCTGAGCATAGCATTCGCCGAGAGTAGATGTAGGCATCTCTGTTTTAGACTCGTCCAGGCGGAGTACTACACCACGTGAACTGCCATTGCTGCTGTCCTTCCATCTCTTGGAATAGAGCTGTACCAGCTGTGAATAAGCGTAAGCACGGAAGGTAAGAGCCTGAGCCTTCAGGAAAGCCTTCTCCTGCTCTGTGCCAGTTGCATTGTCAACACGACAGATGATGGTATTGGCATTACCGATGATTTTATAGTAGTAAAACCAAGGGTAATAATCGTAAATACTGCTAGCCATCTGTAAGTATTGGCTATTCGTGATAACCTTCCAACCTGTCATGTTGCTCTTCTGGTAGTCATTGCCAGGAAAGTTACCATACCATGTGCGGATGGTTCCCTCACCATTGAATCCCTGACTTCCCAAATACTGCTGGGTCATCATTTTTGACAGACCGTTGACAGCCAGTTTCACATTTTCGGTTGTCTCAAAGATAGTTTCAGTACTGGTTGAAGAGTTTGGCTTCAAATCCAAATAGTCTGAGCTGCATGATGTGGTGAAAAACAACGCACATGCAGATAATATGATTAATGATTTTCTCATTGTCTTCTGTAATTTAATGTTCGTGTTTTAGAATTTTACATCCACACCGATAGTAAATACGCGTGGGGTAACCAGATAGTTATACTGGTATCCGTTGAAGCTCTGCTGTGGGTTCATACCTCTGCGCTTGGTGCATGTAAATGCATTTTCGCAAGAAAGGTTCAAGCGGATAGACTCCAGGGTGAGCGCATTGACCCATGCCTTCGGCAAACTGTAGCTCATGTTGATGTTCTTCAATACCAGGTAGCTGGCATCTGTGAGCCATCTTGAAGATGTGGCATTGTTGGTACTGGTCATGCTGCTGTTGATCTGAGGAATACCACCATACCAGATACGGTCCTGAGAATCCTCTGTCATACCACTTGAAATTTCACTCCATGATTTCAGGATATCCTTGTGATAGTTGTTTGGAGAAGTACCTGTACTCATCAAGCTTCTATAAACAGCGTCATAAACCTTACCACCGATAGAATAAGTGAACATCAGAGACAATGACAAATCCTTATATCTTACAGAAGGAGCAAAACTGCCATATACCTTAGGGATGGCAGAACCATGATACTCCTTGAGTGCATAGGATGTATTGTTGACATAATATTCGTTGCCAATCTGGGTTACATACTTGCTGATATCGTTACCATCTGCATTACCTACGGTCTGACCGTCTGCTGTAGTTACATGGTAATTCTCAAGGTTTGCCTTATAGAGTGAGTTACCAGTCATCTGGTCTACACCAACGTATGTATAAGTAAAGAACTCATAACGGCTCTTGCCCTCAGCAATCTTGTAGATACCAGAGATGATACCATCCTTGTCCTGCTCAGGCAACTCTACAATCTTGTTCTTGATGAAAGAAGCATTGGCAGAGAAGTTGACGGTCCAGTCCTTGTTCTTGAAGATATCTACATCTGTATTGATTTCGAAACCACGGTTAGAGATGGTACCCATATTCTCTGTGATGGTTGCCTCTGCAGAACTTGAAGATGTAGCACCGGCAGAAAGTGGCAGATAAACATCGAAAAGAAGGTCCTTGTTACGCTTGTCGAAATACTCTGCACTGATGTTCCAACGGTTGAAGAGACGGGCATCCACACCGATACCGAATGATGCACCTGTCTCCCACTTCAACTTGGTGTTGGCAAGCTGAGAAAGATAGTAAGCACCCTTGTTATGGTTCTGGTTAGAATCATACAAAGCCATGTAAGAATAGTAACCTGCACCGGCATCGTTACCTACAAGACCATAGTCGGCACGCAATTTCAGATTGTTAACCCAAGAGATTGGCTTCATGAAGTCTTCCTTGGTTACTACCCAGCTGGCACCGATACTGCCGAAGTTACCCCAACGGCTTTCCTTGGCAAAGCGTGAAGAACCATCTCTACGGAAAGAAGCTTCTACATTATATTTCTCCTGATAGTCGTAACGTATACGACCCAGATAACTCTCTGTACGATAACGGTTGCTGTATCCAGAACCGTTGGTCAGGTTGGTAAAGTTATCCAAATTGTCCTGGCCAGCAAAAGTCTGGTTGGTCTTATAGATATATGTATAGTCATAGAAATAACTATAGTTCTCATGACCGAGCAATACACCTACTGTATGATTGCCAAATGTATGGTTCCAGTTCAACTGCTGCTGGAATGTATAGTTCTTGTAACGGTAGATAGTACGCTTTGTACGACCGTTATTACCCTTACCATCACCGATGAGCGCACTGTTGTAGGTACGGTTCTCATTGTTGCATACGTTCAATTCTCCCTTTACGGTGAAAGTGAAGTCGTTCAGGAACTTCAAGTCCATGTAGGCAGAACTCTGGAGGGTATTACGGAAACTCTTGTTTTCGTTCAACTCGTTCTCCCAGATGACGTGACGGTCCTGATACTGGTTACGGGTAAGAACAGGATTGCCGTTCTCGTCAGTATATGAACCGGAATCATACTGCTTGTTACCGAAAGAATCAAGCTGATAAGTACCATCAGCATTGTGCAAATGTACTGGATAAATAGGCGCAATATTGCGGCAGAACATAAAGGCATTGGTATATGACTCAGAAGCGTTACCATTGGTAATGTTGGACTTCTGATGACTTCCAGAAATAGTGAAACCGGTGTTTAACCACTTCTTTGGATGGAAGTTCATGGCGGCACGACCCGTCAGACGGTCGAAATCGGAATTGGTTACATAACCCTTCTCGTTCAGATAACCAACAGAGAAGTAATAATCGCTCTTGGCAGAAGCCTGGCTTCCGCTGAAGTTGTATTCCTGACGATAACCGTCACGAATGGCATTGTCATACCAGTCGAGGTCATCTGCATAACCATTCAGAATCTGAGCATCAGAAACGAGCTTACCATTAGCATCAAAAAGCTGGTCATCAGCCTTGTTGTAAATATTAAGGTATAACTCATCGTTGATGAGATTCTTGCTTGCATAAGCATTGGCTGTAGCCTGATCATCACCAGCAGAGATACGTGAGTTGCGGAGATTCAACCAGCTGGTTTCCATAAACTCTTTGGCATTCAACATCTTATATTCCTTGACACCACGAGAATAGGTACCCTGGTTTACCTTGAGGTTGAAAGCCATCTTTTCGCCCTTACCACGCTTTGTGGTAATCAGGATGACGCCATTTGAAGCACGGTTACCATAGAGGGCACAAGAAGCAGCGTCCTTCAATACAGTAATACTCTCGATATCATTTGAGTTCAAATCAGAGATGTTACCACCGAAAGGAACTCCATCCAAAACGTAAAGCGGAGTGGCTGAACCGTTTACTGTTCCGAAACCACGGATACGGATGGATGGCTCTTCACCAGGCTGGCCGTATGTACTGTTGATTTGAACACCGGAAGTGGTACCTTCCAATGCAGAGGTTACGCTGGAAACAGGACGAACCTCAATCTGTTTGCTGTCTACCTGTGTGACAGCACCGGTAAGAGTAGATTTTTTAGCGGCACCATAAGCTACCTGAACAACGACTTCATCGAGCGACTTAGAGTCTGAAGTCAGATAAATTTTCATGTTTTCTCCAGCTTTCACGGTCTTGGTCTGCATACCGATGTATGTAACGACCAATGTCGCTCCCTTTTTTACATTCTCCAAACGGAACTTTCCATCGATATCAGTTGCGGCACCCATTTTAGTACCCTGAATTTTGATGGAAGCACCAATAATTGGTGAATCATCTTCACTGGAAAATACGGTTCCTGAGACCGTTGATTGTGCCAAAGCCTTTCCGCCAAACAATAGGCAGAACACAGCTATCAGCATCACCGATAGTTTTCTTTCCATAATGTCTCTCTCTTATAATTAATTATACATAAAAATATCGTCTGCAAAATTAATTTATTTTTAGTTTATTTCCAAATATTTTTCCGAAAAAGTTTAAAGCAAGGCTAATTTTTAACATTTTAACACCATCGTGCTCCATATAATGCGAAACTATTATCATAAAGGGGCAACAATACTTCATTTTCATAACATCTTGAAAATTCACTTGATCACACAAAAAAGAGCGATCCCTGCAGAGTAAATGCAAGAATCGCTCTTTTTGTCTTATCATTTATTTAATACGCATTCTTATCTGGGAAGATGATGCTCTTGGCTGTCAGGAAGATAATCTTGATGTCGAGCCAGAACGACCAGTTCTCGATATACCAGATGTCTCGGCGGATACGCTCCTCCATCTGCCATAACTCCTTGGTTTCACCTCGGAATCCTGTAACCTGTGCCCAACCGGTGATGCCTGGCTTGGAGAAATGGCGAACCATATACTTGTCAATCAAACTGCCATATACCTCAGTATGATGTAACATGTGAGGACGAGGACCCACGATACTCATATCGCCCTTCAGGACATTGAAAAACTGAGGGAACTCATCGATGTTCGTCTTTCGCATGAAGTTGCCGAAAGCAAACTTCCTTGGGTCATCCTTGGTAGCCTGAGCCTTGTCTGCATCCTTATTCACATGCATGGAACGAAACTTCAGACAGTAGAAAGTATCACCATTCAAACCTGTTCTTGCCTGCTTGAAGAAGATTGGTCCCGGACTCTGGGTCTTGATGATAAGAGCAATGATAGGGATGAACGGCAGTACGCAGAGACAGATAAGTCCACTCACCACGATATCGAATGCTCGCTTGGCAATACGGTTAGACACAAGAGTCAATGGCTCCTTGTGATTGGAATATACCGTTCTGCCCATGAAATTCTGGGCATCCAGATGCAATTTATACTCACCAAAGACACGTGGGAGATAGTAGAAATGGATCACGTTCTTGTCACAGAACTGCATAATCTTCACAATCCGTTCAGAATCTTTATGAGATAGGCAACAGAATACTTCATCAATGTTGCTTGGTTCTCCATTAATGGTATCATTGATCGTAGACGACAAAATGCCATTGAGATCCTTGAGACTTCCTATTTTCTTTAAACCGTCAGGAGCCTTGGCTATTTCGGCATCAGCATAATAGCCCTTGACGATATAACCTGCAGATGGATCCTCGGTCATCGTCTGATACATTTCACTGATTGCCGGATCGTTGCCAACGAAGACTACCGTACGGCAGTTACGGCCTCTGGCACGATAGTACTTCAACATATTAAGTTCGCAGAGTCTTGAAAGAATCAGAAAGAAATAAAATGATACGCCAAAGATAGCTGCAAAAGAGAACATCTGGCCTCCATGACTGAGCAGTCTTACAAAGACAAAGAACAGAAATACGGTAGATGCCGCCAGACATAATGTCCGTTTCAAAACCTGGAGGAAACCTATCTTTCTTACATGAATGATAGTTGAGTAGTTATACTCGCTTAGGAGCAAGGCAACATTGGCAACGAAAAATGTAATCTTCGTCGCTGCATCGAAATAATCAGGGGTAATCTGCGTTTCATACTCAGTATAGACAAGTAACAGACAATTTAGAATGACGAAATCTGCACAAGTTACCAAACGTCTCACCAGTATGTTTCCTCTATAGTTCTTATTTATCATATATGCATTATTATTATAGTTCTTACCAGATATATTCTTTAAAAGACAAATTTGTTTTTAAACGGAGCAAAGATAATAATAAATGTCGAACGAACAAAATATTTTGGAGAAAAAATGCATTTTGAAACAAAATGAACCAAAAAAATCACATTACTATAGTGTTTTTCTATACAATTTACAGGCATTGAGACAGAAAGACCGCCCTATCCTGCCAAAATTTCCTCTTCGTCATTCAGAAATGAGGGCGTTAGGGAAAATGGAGTGTTTCTGAATTTCTGAAGCTGAACTTATAGGTTTCACATATTTGATATACAGCGCGATCAAGAAAGAATATAAAGAAATGATATACAGATAGTTAATACATGTATTTAACACGTATTTAACGCAGGTTTTTTTCAATATTCATATTCAGAGTTCAGTCTTTCAGCACTAAAGTTCAGGATTTTGACCGCAAGTATCTTACTTTCGGTTGTAAGTATCTTACTTTTGCCTCGTAAGTATCATACTTATGCCCCGTAAGTATCTTACTTTTGAAAGACAAGTATCTTGCTTAAGCTGTTAAAGAGATACACCAAGTGTGAGGAAGTATGAGCAAGTATGAAGTGCCGATTCCAGATTTTGTATCTTTGCAGCATCATGCAGAGTGAGGGGATTGATGTAGACAGAGAATGCTTGGAGATGAGGACAGAATAAAAAAATCCTGAGCAACCAGCTGATGCCCAGGATTTAATAATTCATTAATGCCTATTATTTCTTAGCCTTGATTACAAAGCTGAAGTTGCGGTCTTGATAGTGCATGCGATACTTATCCATTGGTTTTGAACCCCAGCTGTCGATACAGCCTAAACCATACTGACGCTGCTGGATGTGCAACTGAACCAAGCCCTTTTCTACCAGGTCGCCACTGTGCTGGCCCCAGGCATGATTTTTCTCGATGCCTGCATCCAGATCCTCTACCAGGTAAGGGATGGCACTGCACTCCATAGGTGCATACCCCTCGAAGGTGATTCCCTTGCCGGTGGTTGGATTGAAGATAGAGAAGTAACGGATGTCGGTATGGTTACCACTCTCCTGTGGACGAACGTATGGATAATACTCATCCTTTACGTCAGCCTCGTACTTTCCGATGAAAGATGAAGAATGACGGTCGATGTAATTCTCCTCAGGACCTCTACCGTAGTACTCCAATTTAGAGAAGGCTGCTGGCATCTGCAACTGCATACCGTAACGGAACAAGTCGGCCACCTTAGCTTCCTTATCGGTTGTCATCTTCTCAGTAACAGCTACTTCACCCTCTGAATTGATGCGGTAACGGAGTTCCAGCTGTGCCTTAACCTCAGGCATATCGAAGATTGCAGTAAGAACCACGCTGTCCTGACTCTCACTCTTATCGAATGACTTCAGAGTCATCTGAGGGTTCTTCCATACTCTCATCTCCTTCTGCAAGGATGCGCCATAGTCGTTATCGGTAGGAGCACGCCAGAACTCTGGAGTCATACTCTCACGGAACTTCAACATTGGTTCACCGTCTACATCGAGATAATCAATCATACCGGTCAGCTTACCAACAGTAACCGACATGCGCTTGGCTGTAACCTTTACATAGGAATTGGTCTCTTCTACCTCCAGGTTGCTGGCGGTCTGAACCTTAGCCTTACTCTTCTTGGCAGGAGCTGCTTCAGCGATAGGTGTATCAACATTGTCAAACTCATAACCGTTGATGATAAACTGCTGGCGTGCCATCACCTGTCCCTTGTCAACCAAAGGCTCTGAACCATCGCTGGCAAAGGCAAAGTTGACGGTGATTTCCTCTCTGGCATGCTCTGCTTCTGCCTTGGCAACAGCCTCCTGCAAAGCATCACTCTTCACCAACCTGGTGGTCTGAGGAGCAATGCCCTTGGTTCCAGGAATCTCTACTGTAGACAGGAGAACGCCGTTGGCATAGACTGCAGCAGTAAGCTTCAGGTCGTCAATGTTCTTGAAGAAATGCTCATTATAGACATTGAAAGTACCATTAGCTGCATCCAGATCCTTGATCCATACATTCTGGAGATAGTACTGAACCTCATAAG
>OIXW01000186.1_pt1 | contig 18260 bp, 16 predicted proteins | sample 1587951 | NCBI WGS metagenome assembly OIXW01 (sample SAMN03283239) | human gut metagenome | biome: human-associated habitat; material: feces | host: Homo sapiens | place: Peru | collected 2012
CCCATGCACTCAGGAGTTTGCCGTCATCAAAATTCAGATAGGCAAAGTTCCTGCCTTTCAGCATCAGCAAAGCCTCTGTCGATTTGCCAGTTCTTCTGGGACCCGTTATCAACTTGATTTGCTTGCTTGCCAACAGTTCATCCTCATCATATTTGGTATGACGTGTAAGGTAAGGACGGGAAAGCAGAATATCCCGTTCCTTTTTCTGGTTATTGATAATTGTTCTCATTTCTCTTCAGATGAATTGATTAAACCGAGACAAAGATACAAAAAAATATTCATTCTATCCATTGTATTGAATAAAAAAGTGCTGATTTTATTCAGTACGATGGATAAAATGAATAAAAAACGACAAGGGGGCTATCTGCCACGATGATAAGTGCAAGCGCATTCACCATTCTTTCATCGTCACCATTCGCTACATCGACTATAATAGTTGTAACTACTCAGTTCACCCATATTGTCATGAGTTGTTACGTTAATGTGAGTCAACGTGTATTATTAATAAAGTTTAAAGTGGTCAACTATATTTTTATAGTTTCTATCAGAATAATGCAATAGGCTTCAACTGCTTACGAAGCCGCTTTCATATTTCGAGCCTTTTCTATTCAAAGTTTTCAATAGGGGTGCTGAGTTATAAGACAAATGTAGGGGAAAAATTAAGCAGAGAATCATTTTTTCAGAAAAACTTTGCCAACTGATGTCCAGCCATCACGGCGATGAGGCCAAGGATGAGGCTGCCGAAGAGATAGAGCATCATGTAGAGATATTGCTCATCCTTCATCAGCGATGAACCTTCGTTCATGAAGGTGGAGAAGGTGGTGAAGCCACCGCAGAAGCCTGTGGTGAGCAGCAACTTGGTGGAGGAGTTCATCCATCCGCCGCCATTCCACGAAATGCCGGAGAGAAATCCGATGATGAAGCAGCCCAACACGTTTACTGTCATGGTGCCGAAGGGGAAAGCTATGAGGCTGCACGACTGCACCATCTTGGAAATCCAATATCTCAGGCCGCCTCCAAAGAAGCTGCCTATGCTTACGATTAATACTTCTTTCATGTCTGTTTCTTGTCTTATATCTGTTTTCTTGCTTTGCCTCGGAAGCTGTTTCGTGCCAGTGCCGACTCGCAGTCGCGGCAAAGTGCTTCCGAGGCATGATGATGTTTGAAACCCTCTATCAATGCCGTAGCCCTTGGCGAGGAGAGAATATCTTCGAGCGACTGATGGAAGAGGTTGCCCAGCACGACATCGCCGTTATGGTCGAGGCAGCAGGGCACGAGGCTTCCGTCTGCCAGCACACCTATCTGCTTGATAAGTGCCTTGCAGAACACCTCTCTTTCCTTGACGTTACTCTTGTCTTCCTCGCTGTTGCCTGTTTCCTGTCCTTCTTCTTTGTTGTCGAAGTTGGGCCACTCGAACTTTCTGTCAAACTCCAAGTAGAGATTGTCGCTGAGGCGGAATCCATCGGGACGCTCTTTCCAAGGCTTAGGCACGTACTTCTCGATGAGGCTCATCACCTCCTCGTTCTCTTGGTCCATGCCTCCCTGGTTCCATAGGCGCAACACCATACAGGTGCCTTTGGCTGCTGCCTGAGTGGAGAAGCGCATCACATCATCCATATAGTCGGACAGTCTGCCTTGTGCATTGCTCTCGTGCGAGTGGACAGAGAGTTGAATCTTGTGGGGCAGCGTGTCTAAGAGTTCCATGGCCCGATGCAGGAGGGTGCCATTGGAGGTAAGCACGGTTTTGAATCCACGCTCTCTTGCCAGAGTGATGAATTGTGGCAGCAGAGGGTGGAGCAGGGGCTCTCCCATGAGATGGAAGTAGAGGAAACAAGCCTTGCCTTTCAACTTGCTGGTGAGCAGGTCGAATTCTTGTGCCGTGAGTTGTCGCTTCTCCCTGTTGTGCTTGGGGCAGAAGTGGCAGCTCAGATTGCACGTGTTGGTTATTTCTATATAACAGCGGTCTATCATACTTCTGTGGTCTGTCATGATTTTCTTTGTTGTCACTCATGAAGTGTGGTGCAAAAGTAACAAAAAATAGTCATTCGTGGGCATTTTGTCTCTCTAACTTCTCTGGCTTCCCCTAACTTTTCTGTTTTTCTTCCCATGCCAGTATCAGGGCGACAACACCCGAATAGCTTTTCCTGCCTTCCGAGACGTTGTTGCCCTTGAGGTAAAGGTCGAAGATGAAGTCTTGTGCGGCATCAAGCACCTTGCTTCGCTTGCTGAGCCAGTAGTGGCGGTCGTCCTTTGCCAGACGGATGATCTCGGGACGGATGTGTTTCAGGAATTTCTCTCCCTCTTTTTCGCCTAAGATATCGAAGACATTGTGGAGCACATGGAAGAAGATGTGGTAATATCCGCTGAACTTCACAGCCTTGTCTGTTGACGATGTGCAGACAATATAGCTGTAGAAGTTGGCTTCGCCCTCATTGGCTATTCCTAAGAAATGTGCATATTCGTGTGCATAGATGGCAGGATAGTCGTGAGGGCGAATGTCGCCATTCAGCGTAAACTCGCAGAAGAAAGGAGCCATGCTGCCCGTGACGCCCGCCATCGAGCTGAGGGGAGTGAACACCATGGTCTTGACATGGGGATGAGGGTTGAAGGAAGGGTTGATGCCTTCCTTGCGTCCCATCTTCTCATATACATTCTGAATCGCATCACTCACTCTTCGTTTCCACTCTTCACTTTCCTGTTCTTCACTCTTCACTCTTCGTTCTTCACTCAATAAGTTGAGGCTGTCGGCATAGCGATAGGCAAACTCTCTGAATACTTTCTCGCTCACCTTAGCCGGCATCATGCCTGTGCGCTGATAGATGTTGGGCTGCGAGTAGTTGAGTCCCCAGGCCATGTAGAACCATACGTAGATCCACAGCAGATATTCTGCCACTCTTCCCCACACCGTCTTTGTCTTGGGATAACTGTTCCCTTTAGCTGCCAGGAAGGCGTAACGGCGGGCAAGTCGTTTGCGAAGGACAATCTCGTAGAGAGGATAAAGAATGACCCATGCGATGCTGAGGGCGATGAAGATGTCGCCTATGGCAAACGGGAAGATGCCCGAAAAGGAAGATAGTATTCTCCCGATGGTGCTGTATATATATAAGGTGTAAATGTAGCCTAAGTATGGGCTCCACTTAATGACGAGAACGAGGATGAGCAACGACAAGAGCAACCAGTGTCGCCATCTTAGTCGGTTGAAAGTATTTGATAGTTTCATGCTGTGGCTTGATAATGAGAATTTTCATACATTTTACAATGCTGCAAAAATACACAACTTTTCTGAATTATTGACAAGGTGACTCTGTTTTTTTCCTATATTTGCAATCACAAAGCAGATTATTAACTTTAACATATAGGAGGGTGGATTATGAAAAAGTCATTAGAAGCATTCGAGGCAAAGAACCTGGAGTATGAGAACATTTACAACGAAGAAGATGATCGTAGAGAATATAATTCTATTTGGTACAACTAAGCATCTTGTTTGAAGCTTTTACCCACGTGCTGTTGAATTTCTGATTCAGAGTACGTGGGTAAATTTTTGTCATTTCTCGAAGTGCTGATAGTCTTTGCTGTGCTTCCAGTCGCCACCCCATCTGAATCCTTTTTCCTTGAAAAGGCGATAGCACAAGTCGCCCCTTTGAATCATGTATGTGTGTTTCTTACTGCGGTCGAGATAAGGACGGGCTGTGGCTGGTTCTATTACTTCTTTGCCATTTCTCAGTCGTTTGTGGTAGGGGTTGTAGAGGGTGTTGATGTCTACAGCCATTCCTCTGCCGTGCTTTGATACGGTGTGGGTATGCGAGATGAATCTGAAGTTGAAGCAAGAGGAGTTGTTGGCTCTCATGGCCCGTTCGTCGTCTGCGTTCCAATAGTCGATGAGCCGCATTCGTTCTATCGGATATTTTGCCCGGTAGAGTTTGTACAGAATGTCGAGCACATCGTTAGCTATGGCTTTGTTGACCACCATTTCTCCCACAATGCTCCTGCCTTCCTTGTCGGTGTGCAGGCAGCGCAGATAGCGCAGCTCGCTTCTTGGCACAGTACAATTCTTCTTGTATGTTTTCCCCTTCATCATGCTGAAGATGTTGTCGGGGATGGGCACGACATAAAAGAAATGTTTTTCTCCCTTTTTGCTGATGCTTGTCTCTTTTACCACTTCGCCAGCATGCTGTGCCCTCAGTGTTGTGCTGAAAGGTGAAGCAAACATCACGCATAGCATCACCATCATTCGGATGACGCTATGCATACTATCTATGCCGTTGATGACTGTAAACTTTTTTTCTGTTATCATTTTTTTCTTTTTTGAAAGCTTTTCTTTGGCGAGATGTTTATTCTCGTCAATGGTGGTAAACCCGTTGCAAAGGTAGCATATTTTTTTGAGTTTTCAAAAATATGATGAGGCTTAACTTCTATTGATCATAGAAAGGGGGGATAAATGGCCCCAAAAATGAACATACTTACATTCGCCAACGAAGCCGCTTTCATTTGCCAACGAAGCCTATTGCGTTTTTTTAGGGGTGACTGACAGTCTAAGGAAGTGCAGTATGTTGAGTTCACGAAGGGCTATGGTGGTGCAGGTATTATCACTGTCTTGGGTATTTCAAGAAAGGGTACTGGTGTAGCAACTGGTATCGAGAATATCGAGAACCGTCCATCAGCAAGTGCTGTAAATGGTATCTACACTATCAATGGTATGAAGATCAACACCTTGCAGAAGGGCATCAACATCATTAAGATGGCTGATGGTGCTACAAGAAAGGTTGTTATCAACTTTTTTTTCGGTATGCTCGGCATGAACCTTATTTGTAATTTGGCAGAAAAGATTTTGGTATGAGACTATAATTTGGCAGAAAAGATTTTGGTATGAGACTATAATTTGGCGGAAAAGATTTTGGTAATACAATCTTTTTATGTATATTTGCAGCTGAAAATGAACTAATTAGGTGAATAATTATGTCGAAGAGAAAATTCAGACGAAAAGTCTATGGGAAAATGTTGGAATGGAAGACTACTTCCAAGGGGAGAAGTGCTCTCCTTTTGGAAGGAGCTCGGCGTATTGGTAAATCTACTATCGTAGAGGAATTTGCCAAAAAGGAGTATAGTTCTTATATCTTGATAGATTTTAATGAGGCTTCGCAAGATGTTAAGGACTTGTTTGAAAACTTGATGGATTTGGATTATATCTTTCTGTATCTTCAGAATATTTATCAGACATCTCTTTATGAACATGAGTCGGTAATAGTCTTCGATGAAGTCCAGCAGTGTCCCAAGGCACGTCAGGCTATCAAGTACTTGGTGAAAGATGGGCGTTATGATTATATAGAGACAGGTTCGCTCATCAGTATTCACAAAAATACCAAAGATATTAATATCCCGAGTGAGGAGCATCGTGTAGAAATGTTCCCAATGGATTATGAGGAATTCAGATGGGCATTGGGTGACGAAACGGGGATGTCGTTGCTAAAGCAAGTTTTTGAGAAAAGAATGTCATTGGGTGAGGGGATTAATCGTATGAAGATGCGCGACCTTCGTTTGTATATGCTTGTGGGGGGAATGCCACAGGCTGTCAATGAGTATCTTGATACGAAGAATTTGCAAAATGTAGATTTGGTAAAACGTCAGATAATCCAACTTTATGCTGATGATTTTCGAAAGATAGACCCTACAGGTCGTATCTCTAAACTCTTTATGTCGATACCATCACAGCTGAGCAGGAACTTGATGCGTTATCAACCGACTCCTGTGGTAGGTAATATACCTTCTGACAAGATAGATGAATTGTTGCTTTGTCTGGAAGATAGCAAGACCATCAATATAGCTTATCATGCGGACGATCCTCATGTAGGAATGTCGTTGACGATGGATTATGGAAAGTACAAACTCTATGTGGGTGATACTGGTCTCTTTGTTACTTTGGCGTTTTGGGACAAGGATTTTACGGAAAATATTATCTACAATAAACTTTTGAGTGACAAGCTCTCTGCCAATATGGGATATGTGTATGAAAACTTAGTGGCACAGATGCTGAGGGCTTCGGGCGACAGACTGTTTTATTATACTTTTCCAAAAGACAAGACTCATTTCTATGAGATTGATTTCCTTCTTTCTCGTGGCAACAAACTATGTCCGATAGAGGTGAAGTCGTCAGGTTATAAAACCCATGCGTCGCTTGATGCGTTCTGCAGGAAATTCTCCGACCGGATTGGGCAGAGATACCTTATATATACTAAGGACTTACAAAAAGATGAGCAGACTTTGCTTCTGCCTGTTTATATGACTCCGTTCGTGTAAGTGACCTAACACAGAAATAAAATGTATGTTTATACTGTATATTCATACAAGAATTGCCGAAAAACGGCTTCTCAGTTGGGAAAATGAATCTGCCCAACTGGGAAAATAATTTTTCCTAACTGAGAAAAAAATTTCGTAGTTAAGTGCAGTATGCTTGTGAATATTTATGCACGGCTTTCTTTTTGCGTAAAACTCGGGCAAAGTCTTGGCTTTTTCATGATTTCTCCGTACCTTTGCACGCCGAAGAATAAAACAAAACGAAAAAAAGCATTATGGAATATATGTCTCAGGAAGGCTACGATGAGCTCGTGGCTGAACTTCAACACATGGTAAAGGTGGAACTGCCTGCTGTGCGTGACGCCATTGCAGAGGCTCGCGACAAGGGCGACCTCAGCGAGAACTTTGAGTATCATGCTGCCAAGCGAGAGCAGGGCAAGCTGTTGAGCAGAATCAGTTTCAAGCAGAAGATTCTGGAGAATGCCCGCGTAATAGACAAGTCGCGACTGCAAAGCGACAAGGTGGGACTGTTGAGCAAGGTGAAGATTACCAATGTGGCCAATAAGTGCAGCATGACTTACACCATAGTGAATCCTCACGAGGCAGACCTTCATAGTGGAAAAATCTCTATCAAGTCGCCCATTGCACAGGCTCTCTTGGGCAAGAAAGCCGGCGACGAGGTCATGGTGAAGGTGCCTGCCGGACTGATGAAATTCCACATAGACAATGTGGAACTGTAAGAACGATTACTCAGAAAGAATATTTCTCAACTCTCCGAGCATATTTCCTAAGTCGTCGAAGACGGCCTGGATGTATGCTCGGATTTTTTTGTCTTCCTGTTTGCCGATGTGCTCGGGCGAGAGAGCCTGCAGTTGCTGTTGACATTCCGCCTGCATCATCTGGGCTATGGGTTGCAGTTTGTGGGCAATTCTTGCCACATCCTGCTTGTCCTCCTGACTGAGTTCCACCTGTACAGCCTGTGTATTTTCCTCCTGTTTCTCTTCTTCTTTTTCGGCAGCAGGCAGATACTTGTTCAACGATTCCCGGTAAGTTTCCATTTCTGCCGTCACGGTTTTCACAATCTCCATCTCCGCTTCCTTGTCGCCTCCGGCAAAGATCAAAAGTGAAGACAGCCTTTCACGGACAGATACATCAGCGGCAGGCTCTTCTGCAGTTGTTTCTTCAGCGGCAGGCTCTTCTGTAGCAGCTTCTCGGACAGCAGGAGCCAACAAACTCTCTAAGGCTTCAGGACGGAAGGGCTTGAACAGGCAGTCGTCGAAGCCTGCCTCCGTCAGTTCTTCCTTGATGCTGATGTCGTGGGCTGTCATGGCAATCACCTTCATGTGTCTGTGATTGATCATGCGGATAATCTCCGTTCCGTTCATCTCTGGCATTTCTATATCCATCAGCATCAGGGCGGGCTGCTCGTTGTGCAGAATGGTAAGAGCCTCGGTAACATGCTGACAGGCAAATATCTGCCAGTCGTCATTGGCCTTGCGGTGCAGCATCTCCTGAAGCAGTTGCAGCTGCAGACGGTCGTCGTCGAGGATCAGAATCTTATGGTTGGCAAGGGGCTGCTGGTTCGCTGATGACAGTTCTGTGCCCACGGCGCTGATACTTGCCGGCTGCTTTTCGGCAGCTTCGCCCATCGAGGCTTCCTGAACGGAAGGAGGATTCTGCCTGATAGGAAGGGTGATGGCAAAGGTGGAGCCGATGCCTTTCTCTGATTGCAGACTGATATGTCCGCCTAAGAGAGTGACGAGTTCATGGGTGATGGATAGTCCTAAGCCTGTGCCTTCTATGCCCTGTGCGTCCTTGAGACGTGTGAAAGCCTGGAACACTTTTCGACATTCCTCAGAAGTCATGCCCATGCCCGTATCCTCTACCTTTATAATAAGGTGGCAGATGCCTGCCGATGGGGCTGGCTTGACGAGGGCAGTGACAGTAACCTTTCCTTTCATGGTGTACTTGATGGCGTTGCTGATGAGGTTGTCCAACACCTGACGGATGCGGAAAGCATCTGCCTGATAGGTGATTGCGGCATCGGCTGCTAATCCTTGCAGCTTGGCAGCCTTATCCTGATAAGAGGAACTTAACACCAGGTTCTTCTTCTCTGCCTGCATCCTCATGCCTTCGGTGCATTGCTGAATGAGCGAGGCTGGCGAGAAACTGGAGGGATGGAGTTCCAGCAGTCCGTTCTCCAATTTGTGATAGTCGAGGAGCGAGGCCACCAATCTTGACAGATGGCTGGCAGAGCTGGCTATGTTGTCGATATAGTTCATGCCTTTCTCGTCGCTCACATGTTCTCTCATCAGGTCGATGAAGCCCGAAATGGAAGCCACGGGAGCCTTGATGTCGTGGGTGATGGTAAGAAGGAGTCTTTCGCGTTGGTTCATGATGCGCTGAATCTCGGTGTTGGCCTCTTCCAGGTTCTCACGATAGATGCGTTCCTTCTTGGTGTCTTTGAAGATGTAGCACAGCAAGACTACGGCGGCGGTCATGGCAAGCAAAGCCATAAGGGTGATCTGCCACAGGAGTGAACGGCGGGCATTCAGCGCTTTGCCTAAAGCCAGCTGCATGGACTGCATCTCGCTTTGGCGGATGGTGTTGAGCAAGTGGAAAGTACGTTCGGCAAGTTGGGCGTTCACTTTCTGCAGGTCGCTCACCTCTCTGTTTACAGCTTTCTCCTTCTTCTGCGTGTTCTGTTTGTCTTCCTGTCCTATTTGCGACAGCACCTGTGCCACCTCTCCGGCGATGTCGACAGGTGTGGAAATCGAGTCGGTTGTAGTTTGGTTGACATCATTGTGTATGGCTATGGTGTCGGTGGCGCCTTTCTTGAAGGCGTCGGCGAGTCGGCGGAAGAAGCCTTTTCGGGTCTTCACCACCTCAACGGTTGTCCTTTTGTTCTCATGGGTTTGTGCAGTCTTGGGGTGCACCACTACCGAGTCTCTTCCGCTGCTCAGATTGCTCACCTTTTCGTGAAGAAAGCTCTCATGATTGTTGGCTATCAACACTCTCCGGAGTTGCTTCAGGTTGACTTGTTTCAGGTTGAGCAGACTGACGAGGGTGTCCATGCGTGCTTTCTGCAGGGAGTCCTTTTCCAGCGCCTTGAGTTTGAGTGCCTGCACCTTGGCTTCCGAGATGGAGTGGTTGAGTTCCTCCCAGTTTCCCGATGTCTCCATATAGATGGAACGTTCGTTGTTGCTCACGTCGAGCAGGCTGTACACCAGGCTGTCGGCCATATTGCGCTTGTGGGTATAGTCACGTGAAGCCTTGTCGATGTTCAGGATAGACTGCGTGTTGCTGTATACGAGCGCTACTGCCAGGGCCATCACCACGGCTACGGCAGCATATCCTAAGGCTACTTTGAGAGGAATATTGTTTTTTATCATGGTGCAAAAATACAAAAAAATATCTTGCCTTCGGAAGACAAGGCAAGATATTTTCATTTTAAAAGTTGCATGTATACTGTTTTTTGAAGATGGAGCGGTTTACTGAGCCTGTTCTGCTGTTGAGTCGGCTGGAGTATTTGTTGTGTCAGCAGGAGTCTCGGCTGGTGCTACAGTGTCAGTTGGCTCGATGTCGCTGAGTGACATTACCAAAGATGCTTCCGCAGGCTTCTCTGTTGTAGTCTCTGTAGTGTCGGCTGGAGCTACTGTATCAGTTGGCTCGTAAGCTGATGTGCTGATTATTTTGTTACTTGCAAATACGTTGTTTGCTGATACGAAAACGAATGCTGCTGCGATAACTGCGAAAAATAACTTCTTCATAATTGTAATGTTTTAAATTGTTAATATTCTATTTTTGTTTATTATTCTCTGTTGAAACTCTTGTTGAACATTCAGTTCGTTTGCGAGTTCACTATCTAATATTGCAATCAGCGTGCCAAAAATGAAGAAATTTTGCTAAGTGTTTGATAATCAGAGGTTGGAATGGTTGTACCAAAAAGTGGGGAAGTGTGGAAAGTGTGGAAAGAGTGTGGAATAATTCCCCAAAAAGTTGTGGAAGTCTATTGGGGAATGGGGAATTGGCACAGGATGTCGGGACATGATAGAAAAGCTATCATACAGCAAGGACGGACTATGAACCCCATTGGGTTTACAGTCCGTCCTTGCTATGTGTTATAGGAAGTTGCAGAGGTCTACAGATTATATTTCTTGATTTTGTTGTAGAGGGTTTTTCTGTCCACTCCCAACAGCTGGGCAGCCTTGCTCTTGTTACCATTGGCGGTTTTCAGGGCTGCCTCTATGCGTTGCAACTCGGTTTGCTCATCCCGCAAAGTCAAGGTCTCTGTGGGTTGTTGCAGATGACTCATGCTCTGCTGGAGTTCAGTCCTGCCGATATAGTTTCCCTTGGTCAGCAGGGTGGCACGCTTCATCACGTTGTTGAGTTCGCGCAGGTTGCCGGGCCAGCTGTACGAGGCAATCATCTCTGAAGCCTTGTCGTCGAACCCGAGCACGTGCCGTCCCAACTCCTTGTTGGCATGCTTGACGAAGAGGTTGGCGAAGAGGAAGAGGTCTGTGCCGCGGTCTTTCAGTTCGGGCATATAGATGGTGAACTCATTGATGCGGTGGAAGAGGTCTTCGCGGAATTGTCCCTCAGCCACTCTCTGTGCCAGGTTTTCGTTGGTGGCGCACACCAGTCGGATATCGATGTCGATTTCCATAGTTCCTCCCACGGGTCTTATCTTTCTCTCCTGCAGGGCACGAAGCAGTTGCACCTGCACATCATAGCTCAGGTTTCCCATCTCGTCGAGGAAGAGTGTTCCTCCGTTGGCTACTTCGAAAGCTCCCTTCTTGTCTTGTTCGGCTCCAGTAAAAGCTCCTTTCACATGACCGAAGAATTCGGATGCAGCTACATCTCTTGGTATGGCTCCACAGTCTATGGCGAAGAAGGGCTTGTCGGCACGGCTGCTCAATTCGTGTATGCGATGCGCCACATATTCCTTGCCTGTGCCGCTTGCTCCGAGTATCAGTACCGACATAGGGGTAGGTGCTACGAGTGACACATATTTATATAGCTGTTGCGAGGCTTCACTCTTGCCTTCTATGTATTTGGGCGCCTCGTCTTCGTCGGGCTGTGTGGTAGTTTGCTGAGGGGTTTCTTGTTGAGTCGGTGTGGCAGGAGAGTTTGCCGGAACAGGATATCGGGATGAAACGGTTTTGCCACATAGTCATTGGCTCCTGATTTCATGGCGAGCACAGCATTCTGCACCTCTGCATAGCTTGTCATGACGATAAAGGGAATGTGAAGGCCCTGTTTGTGGAGCCATCTCAGTGTGGTGAGTCCGTCGTGGTCGGGAAGTCTGAGGTCAGAGAGAATCAGATCGCGCTGGCTGTCTTCCTGCAACAACCTCAAGGCAGCACCAACCGATGTGGCTTTCTCTACTTCGAAACCTTTCTTTCTGAGCCATGTCTGAATCATGGTTCCAAATGCCAAATCGTCTTCTATAATCAATATCTTTGCCATCTTGTTGCTGTTTTTATGGTGCAAAGATACGGCTATTTAAAGACTCTACCAAAAGAAACTGATATTTTATAGATTTTTGCTATTCTTTTCTCTTCTTATTCCCTTTTGGGGTCATAATAGATGACCAACCTGTGGCTTAATAGAAGGCTGAATAAACCCTACTATTTTAAATAGTAATCAGTTGTTTATAGTGCAATACATTCTATAGTATGCGTATATATAAACGAGTGTGTTGGAAAAAGCAGAGAACATATAGACACAGGTGAAGGCTGTTGGATGACTGATTCCCAATAGATAAAACATAGTGGTTGGGAGGATGTTTACACATATCAGCCATACGATGAAAACCAGGATAAGTGCTGTGCCCAGTTGGTGCATGCTTCCTTTATGTTTTCTTCCTAAATGGCAACCGGCAATCAGGGATGCGATGACAGAGAGCAGGCCGATGCTGCTTTCTGTCCAAGTGAGGATAGTTGCAGTCCTGGTTATCAAGCCATCTTGTGTCATGGGTATTAGGTTGAACTTAAAACATATTGACAGGACGAATGAAAACACATAGTAAAATACCATCACCTCGCAGCAACGTCGCAGCAACTTTTCGTTTCTTGGTTGTATTAATCGGAATATTCCCCATAATGCTATGGCGGCAAGCATTAATACCCATTGTTTGATGGTGAGTAAGATGGATGGAATGTTGACTGCAGCACCAAGACTTCTACAAACCGTGTTTACGAGTGAAAGAATCGCAAAAAAACAGTATGCATACATGGCATATTGTGCCATGCGTTTTTTTCTGTTATGTCGTTTTTTCATGAAATAATCTTAATAACGAAGTTTTTATACTCTTGCGGCATTATTTATCCAAAAACGCCGCATATTTGCGGCAAAGATACGAAGAAAACGCCGCGTCACCAAATTAATTTAGGTTATATTAAACGTTATCAGAAACTTTTTCACTTCTAATTCTACAGATTTATCTTCCTTGGCACCTTCAATTCTGTTGGAATGAACAACAGCACTGGTCATTTGTCTGCCTTTTTTATATATAATTAATCGAGTAGTAATAGTCTATGTATAGGTTATTCCATCAAATCTCTTCACCCTTCATTTTGGGGCTGTCTGTCTGGAAATGGCTGCTGTAAATACATTTTTAAGGACGACTTTTTGTGGTTTTCTACATTTTTAAGGACGACTTTTTGTGATTTTCCACATTTTTAAGGACGACTTTGTGCGATTTTCCACACTTTTAAGGACGACTTTTATTGGTCGGCAGAAAATTCACGTGGTGAAATAGATTTCCTGGTGCAGGATGAGGAAAGAATCATTCCGATAGAAGTAAAGGCTGAGGAGAATTTACAGGCTAAGAGTCTGAGGGTGTTTGTGGAGCGCAATCAGGGATTGAAAGGTATGCGCCTATCCATGTCACCTTATAGAGAGCAGGATTGGCTTGCTAATTATCCTTTATATTCTGTATCTGCAATATTCGACTAATTTTACTCAAATCGTATCAAGTTATTTTTTCCCGTCACTAAGTTGTTGTGTTGGACATCCATAACTTTGTTGCCACTATGGTTAATACAATCATCTTCGAGTTACAGTTCCAAAAAAGGCATGGCGCAAATCGCTTGCGCCATGCCCGATACATAGAACTCTTTATAGTCAAAAAAGAATCGATTAGTTAGTACTTTGCGTTCTGAGGGTCGAAGTTGGTCCAGCCTTTCAGCCAGTTGTTGCTGCCATCGAATGCACCGATGAAGCTTACTACATCAAAGCCTGTCCAGCCAGAGAATGATGCTGCACTGAGCAGAGGACTGCCAGCGATAGGAGTGTAACCATCGGCACCTACCAGTGTGGTCCAACTGTCGAAGTACTTGTTGTTCAACTCGGGTAAGAGGAAGAAAGTGTGGCTGTATGAATCCTTACTCTTGTCGATGTCCGTCTTGTTGGCTGCATCGTAGAGGTAATCCTCATACTTTTTGTTGGCATCGGTTCCTATCGCGTCCATACCTGCGAAATAAACATTCTGGAGTTTGAACTTCTTATCCTTGGCATTCTGAACAGTTTCACCCTTCTCACCGTCGATAATCAAACCGATAGGCCAGCCTAAGGCTACAGAGTTGATGCAGTTGAGATTAGAAGAACGGCGAATCTGCATGGCTGCCTGGAACTTGCCGAGGGCAGAACCGTTGTTGGGATTGTATGCGCCGGCGTTGATATAGTTTGTTGTGTTCTCAAACTTGTCATCCAAAACCTTAGGACCTACGAAGGTGATGTTGGAGAAGGTGGCTGTGGTGCGAGGATCCACGGTAGCACCGTCAGAACAGTTGTCGCTCTCGAAACCATTGCTCTGAGAGGTGTCGGCAATCTTGCTGTCGCGGATAGAGAGCCCATACTGTACCTTGCCAGAGAAACCGTTGTCGGTATCGAAGTCGTCATCCCAGCCCTTGTAGGCAACGAGGTACTTGCAATTCACAGTACCACCAAACCACTCGAAGGAATCATCATTAGAGTAAGATACCTGAACGTGGTCAATCTGTGTGCCAGAACCTACAGAACCTAAGGTAAGACCATTGATCTCCTTATCCTTCTGGAAAGGATAACCTGCAAACTCGATGCGGACATAGCTCAAAGCTCCAGAATTGTCGGTATCGTCGGTACCGCCATGTTGTGTACGAGGACCACCCTCTATCTGTTGCTGTGTCTGGTTGTTCTTAGCCTTACCGCAGAGGATGACACCACCCCAGTCGCCAGGCTTTCTGTTGCCTGCAGCTTCTTCAGATGTGAAGACGATAGGCTCTGTTGCTGTACCTTTGGCGATGAGTTTACCGCCACGCTCTGCGATGAGGGCTGCCTTGCTCTGCTTGTCGCCCTTGATGATGGTGCCTGGTTCGATGGTGAGCTCAGCGCCATCTGCGATATATACCCATCCCTTGAGGAGATAAGTGCCTTTCTTCAAAGTCTGCTTGCCTGTAAAGACGAATTCCTGGTCGCCGTTTCCGATTTGTGTTCCGTTGGCGTTCTCCTTGTTGTCAGTTTCGAAGAGAATGTGGTCGCAAGCCTTAAGACCGCCATTGGTAGTCCACTTGTACTCGGTAGTGCTGCCTCCATTACCCTCGTCGTCACTGCTGCAACTGCTCAACATGGCAGATGCTGCGAGGATGCCTATGCATCCCATTAAATACATCTTGTTCATCATTGTTTCTTGTTTTTAATCTTTTATTTAATAAACATCTAATATTTTCTTTTTAAACCACAGAAATCTTACTCCTATACGATATAAATGTTTTCTTTTGCCTTATAAATCTCTGTTCAAAGCCTTTGAATGTCCGTTCAAAGCCTTTGAATGTCCGTTCAGAGCCTTTGAATGTCCGTTCAAAGCCTTTGAACGGAGATTTCCAAACAATGGAACGGAAATTTAATCAAAGAGACAGAACAAATCATAACGAACTGAAAACAATTTGTATTGTATTAAAGTAACTACTTATGGCTATAGGGAGCTGAGTTGTTACCTTTGCGAAACTTCTTTCTAAAATTTATATATCGCCTGTAAACCTATGTTTCTACCAGGTTTGTAACATCTTGTAATCTCCTCAACCTCTTTGGTTCGTCCATCGCTGTAGGTCACGTCGGCAAACTGCTTGTAGTAAACTTTTTCTGCCAGCAGGTCTCTGATGTTGAGTTTCAGTTCCAGATGGCTGCCAAACTTCTTGGCAAACGAGAGGTCGATGGTGTTGCGAGGCATCTCGTAGCTGTGGGGCACTCGTGCATTGGAGTCGTCGCCAGAGCTTCCTTCGCTTCTTCCCACACCGATGATTCGTTTTCCTATGCGGTTGTAGAGCAGGGCAATGTCCATCTTGAGTGGCTCGTTTTTATAGAAGAGTCCGGTGTTGATGAGGTAGGGCGACTGTCCCTGCATGGGTCTGTTCTCCTCTTTGGCTCCTTTCTCAAACTGCACCTTGCTCTTGATCAAGGCTCCATTGAACGACCAACTGAAGTTGCGAAGACCTATGAAGTCGAGACTCTTGCGGATATCCAACTCTATTCCGTAGTTGTTGGCACTCTTGGCGTTCTTGTATGAATAGATGAGGTCGGTACCGCCAGCCACGGTGTAGGTCCATTCTATGGGCGAGTCGAAGTGCTTGTAGAAGACAGCCAGTGAGATGAGCTCGCCTCTTGATGGATACCATTCGTAGCGCAAGTCGAGATTGTCGACATAGCAGTTCTTCAACTCTGTATTTCCCTGCACGTTGCTTGCCAGGTCGAAGTCGTAGTAAACCGATGATGAAACCTCGCGGAACTCAGGTCGGTTGATGCTGCGGCCATACGACAGACGAATCTGATGCTGGTCGTTCAACTTGTAGGTGGTATTGAGTGAAGGGAAGAAGTCGCTGGTTCTGTAGTGGCGGCTTGTCTCGCTCTTCTCGTAATCGCGGGTATTGGAGATCAGCTCCATGTCGTTGTGCTCAAAGCGGACACCAGCGTGGATGCCAAACTGCCCAAAGGGGAGAGACATGGTAAGGTATCCTGCGCCTAAGGTGTTGTGCCCGCGATAGTTGTTGCGCATCTGCTTCTGCTCAAGCAAGTACAGCTTGTCGTAGCCCATGTTCTCCTCATTGGAAAGGAGGGTAGGGATGTCGCTGTGGCGGAAGTCGGATGGCATATTATTGTCAGAAACATTCCAGTTGTAGATAAATTCGCGAGTCTGGTACTTGCGGCTGCGATACTCTCCGTAGGCACCCACCTGCAAGTCTGGCTCAAAGTTGCCAAACTTGAAGTGGTGCTTGTCATTTACACCAAGAGAGAGAATGTGTTCGTCGAGTTGAGTCCACTCGCGGGATATGTCGTTGCCGGTGCTCAGGGCATAAACGCCCGATTCAAGAGCATCGTCGATGAGGTATCTACGACGGTCAGGCAAATGACGGTTGGCATACGCATACCCGATACTCCAGTCAAGGGCATCGCTAGTGAAGGTGTGCTTGCCGGTAAGCTGACCGTTATATGTAGTTCGACTGCGGTAGTAATACTCAGCACTTCGCTCCAGATTCGACTGTGCGCTCACACCGTCACGCCAGGTGTATCGGCTTGTTGCCAACTGGTTGAAGATGTTTTTGAGCTGATACTTGTGGTTGCCGTCCTTGGAGAGGAGGGTGAAGTTGAGCATGGCTCCGAGTCTGACATGATTATTATATTGGTCGTCGACAGAATGACGCAGATAGTTGGGCTTGTCGTTAGCAGCATCGTAGATACCAAAGAGGTTGTTCTCCATCTTCTCGTAGGTGCGATATTCATTGGTGTAGTTCAGTGCGGCAAGCATGCCGAGTGTTCTGCCTCCCAACATCCATCGGTGGTTCAGGCTGGCTGCCAACTTCAGGTCGCCCAGGGGCTTCTTGCTCTTTACCATCCAGTCGTTGTTCAGGTGGTTGCCCAAGAGGGATGTGGCATAGTTGTCTATCGGGCTGCCGTTGGCATCGAGCTGAGGAGCCAAGGAGGCATTGATACCTCCGTGAATGCTCCGCATCCCGTTGTCGAAAGCCAGGAAATCGGTTGCCGAACCTTTAGAGTAAGCAAAGTCCTGGAAGGCTGAAGCTGTGTTCCAGTTTCCACCTACAGATAAAGAAAAACTGTTTTCTGCCGGAATCTCTTTGGTGTTGACGATGATAAAACCGCCCGAATAGTCGGCAGGATATTCTGCGGTTGGGCTTTTCACGATAGTAAGATTGTCAATTTGCGAACTTGGGATGATGTCGAAGGAGAATGCCCTTGAGTCGGCCTCCGAACTGGGCACCGCTCCTCCGTTGACCCAAACATTGTTGTAACGCTGAGACAGTCCACGTACCATGACGAACTTGTCGTCGATGAGGCTCACGCCTGGCACACGGCGTATTACCTCACCCGCATTGGTGTCTTGCGTACGATTTATTTCTTGTGCTGAAACATTGCTCACGATGACGGGACTGCTTTTGGCTACCTGTATCATTGCCGCATCCGTATTACGCCTTTCCACTGCGGTAACGGTAACGCCTTTCAGTTGCTGTTCATCAGGCTGCAAAGCAATCGTCAGGTTTGCATCCTTCATCTGAACCCCGTCAATTTTTAGAGTTTTATACCCTACATATTTAATATATAATGTATAAGTACCATCTTTCAATCCTTCGAACGAAAAGTTTCCGTTCATGTCGGTTACTGCTTTCACATCGGTTCCTTCGATGCTGATAACGGCTCCGATGAGTGTCTCTTTCGAGTTTTTGTCGATAACGACTCCCTTGAGTTGTTGCGCCCACGACTGCAAGCTTACAGCCGAAAGCAATCCCAAAGCAATGATTCCCCTTTTTAGTTTCATACCTTTTTCTTTTTTCTTGTTACATCTTCTTTTGTCTGAGAGGACTGCTTGTTTCAGCTCCCTCTCTCTTTGTCGGGAATTGGGTTATGATGACCCTCTTCTTTTCTTATGCAAAGATACGATGGTATTGTTACAGGGTGGTTGCGATGAGATTGAAAGG
>OIXW01000193.1_pt1 | contig 17919 bp, 9 predicted proteins | sample 1587951 | NCBI WGS metagenome assembly OIXW01 (sample SAMN03283239) | human gut metagenome | biome: human-associated habitat; material: feces | host: Homo sapiens | place: Peru | collected 2012
CATTGGTAGATGCCCGCAAGGTAGCCAACAAGATAGAGAGCGAGCGCGAGAAGGCAGTAGCTTATCATGACACGGTAGCTCCAAAGATGGAGGAAATCCGTTATCAGATAGACAAGCTCGAACTTCTCGTAGCCGATGAGCTTTGGACTTTGCCAAAGTATCGTGAGCTGCTGTTCATCAGATAATATTTCCTGGATAAGGAATTGATATAATAAAAAAAGAGTGCATTGTTTATTACAGTGCACTCTTTTTTTATCACCTTGCTCCAGGCAACATCAACGCTTTCTTGTCAGCGTTAAAAAAGTTGGCTAAATATCTGTCTATCTTCGTGCTTTTTGTCCGTTTTCCCAAGATTTAACACTTTGCCTAATTAAAAGAGGGTGTGTCTAAGTCTAGATAATAGTTGGCGCATAACAGTTGATCACCGCATGCACAACAGCTGTTGTGCATGCGTATATCAGCTGTTATGCAAGCGCACAACAGCTGTTGTGCGACCGGAGATACTGACTACCTCAACAACATATCCTATCTCTCCCAACAACTTATCCTATCTCTTCCAACAACAAGAAGAGGGTGAATAATTATTTTATGACGCACCCTTTTAGATTCCGTGAATATGGTAAAGTTGGTTGAAAGTAATATAAAGAACGTGGGGAAGTTTGTTTCCTTGCTATGTGGCAATGTAAATATTTATATCCATAATTAGCTTCCTTGGTTTGGGGTAATCTAGCAGTGAGAAGATGGATTTCAACATGCGTGTTGCCCCTTTTTTATCACTTTCAGCAAAATAAAATTCTATAGTTGTACGACTATAAAGCTACAGTTGTACGACTATACATGCTATAGTTGTACAACCATAGAGCTATAGTTGTACAACTATAGGGTTCTTAGTCGTACAACTATAGAATTTCTATTCGTTATTCTAAAAGTGTAAATATGTAACGCGTTGATTTACAGTATATTGTTATTTATTATTGTGTTTGCAATATTCATGAATAAATTGGAGTCAGTTGAAAATATGGAAATCTCAGCGATGTAAAGCTAAAGAAAAAATCACGGAAGAACCTGATGTTACCTCATCATTATAGTCGGCACTTTTACAATATAAGTTTTTTCAGATTGCAGAACGATAGGAACATAGTCTGTCAGCAGTTTATTGCGGTCGAAAAGCATACTTTTTGCTTTTAACGAATGTATAATGACAAGATGATACTTTGTTGCCCTGTTGTGGCTTTGTGCTATCTATTTTTTATTAATTTCTCGATTTGTCTTACAAAAAAACAGGAAAAATAGGATATTTTTGCAGATTTTATGCAAAAAAAGATAATATTTCATATTTTTGTTGTAATTTTGCAGCCGATATCACATTATTATATAATAATTTAAAATAAGACGAGAAATTATGGAAAAAAGACTCTCGCTCTTCTTTGTTTGTCTCTTGATGAGCATCGGAGCAGCGTTTGCCCAGATTGACGTATCTGGAACCGTAATATCTGCGGATGACAACGAACCGATTATTGGTGCCTCTGTTTTAATTTCTGGGGGGGCAGCCACTAAGGGTACAGTCACAGATGTTGACGGTAACTTTAAACTGAATGTTCCTAATGGAACTAAACTCGTGTTTAGTTACGTGGGAATGAAAAGTCAGACAGTGCTTGCCTCTGCCCACATGAAGGTGGTGCTTCATCCAGAAGCGCAGTTGCAGGAGGTAGTTGTTACTGGTTTACAGAAAACAGACCGACGCTTATTTACTGGTGCTACCGACCGTGTAAATGCCGAGGAAGCAAAATTGAATGGTGTTGCCGACATCAGCCGTTCTTTGGAAGGCCGTGCTGCCGGTGTGTCTGTGCAGAACGTGAGTGGTACCTTTGGTTCTGCTCCAAAGATTCGTGTGCGTGGTGCAACATCTATCTATGGTTCTTCAAAACCTCTTTGGGTAGTGGATGGCGTTATCATGGAGGATGTATCCGATGTGAGCGCTGATGATTTGGCTTCCGGTGACCCGGAGACCCTGATCTCTTCTGCCATCGCAGGCTTGAACTCTGATGATATCGAGAGCTTCCAGATTCTGAAGGATGGTTCTGCTACCTCTATTTATGGTGCGCGTGCGATGGCAGGTGTCATCGTCGTTACTACCAAGAAGGGTAAGCAGGGACAGGCTCATCTGAACTATACCGGTGAGTTTACTACCCGTCTGATTCCATCTTATGGCAATTTTGATATTCTCAACTCTCAGGACCAGATGGCCATCTACAAGGAGTTGAGGGATAAGGGATGGCTCAATCTTTCTGATATTCTCAATGGTAGCGACTATGGTGTATATGGAAAGATGTATGAGCTCATTAATACCTACAACAGTACTTCTGGTATGTTCGGACTTGCCAACAATCAGGAGTCTCAGAATGCTTATCTCCAGCAGGCTGAGTATCGCAATACCAACTGGTTCAAGCAGCTTTTCTCTTCTGCCATCATGCAGAACCACTCTGTAAGCTTGAGCGGTGGTACCGAGAAGAGTAACTATTATGCTTCACTTTCTGCTATGGTTGACCCAGGATGGTACAAGGATAGCAAGGTGAACCGTTATACCGTGAGCATGAATATGACCCATCATATTCTTGATAATCTCTCTGTCAACTTGATTGGTGGCGGTTCTTACCGTAAGCAGAGAGCTCCAGGAACTTTGGGACAGGATGTGGACGTTGTATCAGGTCAGGTAAAGCGTGACTTCGATATCAACCCATATTCTTACGCCCTGAACACATCACGTGCGCTTGATCCTTATACTTATTATCATGCCAACTATGCAGCATTCAACATCCTGCATGAGTTGGAGAGCAACTACATCGACCTGAACGTGGCTGATGCCAAGTTCCAGTTGGAGTTGAAGTGGAAGCCATTCAAGGATTTGGAGTTCGCTACTCTGGGTGCCATCAAGTATAGCACTTCTTCACAGGAGCACAACATCCTGGAAGATTCCAACCAGGCTTTGGCTTATCGCGCCATGGACAACGCACTGATCCGTGATGCCAACAAGCTGCTCTTCACTGATAAGGACGACCTCTATGCCCTGCCAGTATCAGTATTGAAACAGGGTGGTATCTATCAGCGTACAGAGAACCGTATGTTGGACTATGACTTCCGTGCCACAGTCAACTACAACCATACTTTTGCGCAGAAGCACATCGTCAACCTCTTTGGTGGTCTCGAAACTACCAGCATCAGCCGTAACCGCAGCTGGTTTAACGGCTGGGGTATGAACTACCGTGGTGAGACAGCTTACTTCGAGTATCTCTATTTCAAGAAGTTGGACCAGGAGAACTCAAACTATTACAGCTTGCGCAACACCGATTCACGTAGTGCCGCATTCTATGCCAATGCTACCTATTCTTTCAACGGCAAGTATGTAGTGAACGGAACATTCCGCTATGAAGGTTCTAACCAGATGGGTCGTACCACCAAGGCACGCTGGATGCCTACATGGAACCTGTCAGGTGCATGGAACGTACACGAGGAGAGCTTCTTCCCTAAACTCAAGCCATTGTCAAGCCTCACCTTCCGTGTATCTTACAGTTTGACAGGTACTCCTCCAGATGCAGCTTACTGCAATGCACTTACCAAGCTCTCTATGAATACCCCTTATCGTCCTACAACTACCGACAAGGAGTTGGGATTTGTGGTAGCAGCACTCGGTAATGATGAGCTTACTTACGAGAAGAAGCACGAGTTCAACTTCGGTGTGGATGCAGGTTTCTTCAACAATCGTCTGAATGTGACCTTCGATGTATATCAGCGTCGCAACTTCGATGAGATTGCTCCTACTGTTACCCAGCTCTATGGCACCGCTTATGCCAATGTAGGTTCCATGAAGTCATGGGGTGAGGAGTTGAGTATCTCTTCTACCAATATCAAGACCCAGGATTTCAGCTGGCAGACCAGTCTGATTTACTCTCACAACCGTACAGAGATTACCGACCTCTACAATCAGGGTCGCGTTATCGACCTGGTTCAGGGCAACGGTTTCGCCAAGCAGGGCTATCCAGCCCGTGCCTTGTTCTCAATCCCATTCGTGGGCATCAATGAGAAGGGTTATCCTGTATGCATCAATGAGAAGGGCCAGGCTACCGTGGGTAACCTCAACTTCCAGGAGCGTGACAATACAGATTATCTGATTTACGAGGGTTCTACAGACCCAGTCTACAATGGTTCTTTGGGTAACACCTTTAACTATAAGGGTTTCCATCTGAACCTGTTCCTTACATACGCCTTCGGCAACGTGGTGCGTCTTGACCCGGTTTTCAAAGCCAAGTATAACGACTTGACATCTATGAACCACGATTTCAAGAACCGCTGGATGCAGCCTGGTGATGAGAATGTTACCAATGTGCCTGGTGTAGTGAGCCGTTATGAGTATGAGCAGAACAGCACATTGCTTGCTACTGCCTACAATGCTTACAACTATACATCTGTTCGCACAGCCAAGGGTGACTTCATCCGCCTGAAGGAAATTTCACTGGCATACGACTTTCCACACCGCTGGTTTGAAAAATCACCAGTGAACAACATCTCATTGAAGCTTCAGGCTACCAACCTCATGCTGCTCTATGCAGACAAGAAGCTGAACGGTCAGGATCCTGAGTTTATGAATGCGGGTGGTGTGGCTTCACCAATGCCAAAGCAGTTTACTCTTACATTGAAACTTGGACTTTAATTATTGTAGAAAAGAAAAATGAAAATAAAGAAATTATATATCGCCATTGTAGCGTTGGCATTGTCGGCTGGCTTGTCTTCCTGCAACGATTATCTGGACAAGCAGCCAGATAGCCGTCTGGACTTGCAGAGCCCTTCCGATGTATCCAAGCTCCTGGTTAATGCTTACCCACAGGTACATCCAGCCTATTTGCTGGAAATGTATTCAGACAATACCGATTGTAACCTGAATACCGGTTGGGATGCTGCCGACCGTTTCCAGCAGCAGGCATACGAATGGGCCGACATCACCGAGACCAGTTCTTATGAGACACCTTCTACTTACTGGTCAACTTACTATGATGCTGTTACAACAGCCAATATCGCTTTGCAACACATCAACAGTCAGGCAGACCAGAGCTCTTATGCAGCCCAGAAGGGTGAGGCTCTCCTGTGCCGTGCCTATGCCATGTTCCAGTTGGCAAACGTATTCTGTATGGCTTATGATGAGACCACAGCAGCCAGCGACCTGGGTCTTCCTTATCCGGAAACCGTTGAAACCAATGTGCACGTGAAGTACGACCGTGGTACTCTGGCAGACCTCTATGCCAAGATAGACAAGGACTTGCAGGAAGGATTGAAGTTGGTAGGCTCAACTTATGACAAGCCAAAGTTCCATTTCACTTCTGCCTCTGCATCCGCTTTCGCAGCCCGTTTCTACCTCTATTATCAGAAGTATGACAAGGCTGTGGAGTATGCCAACAATGTGTTGGGCAGCAATGCCAAGAGTATGTTGAGAGACTGGGCAGCCTGGGCTTCTCTTTCTCCTAACAAGCAGGTTCAGCCTAATGCTTACATCAGTTCATCTGTAAAGGCAAACCTCCTGTTGCAGGTAGTTGCTTCTGAATGGGGAGCCATCGGTGGTCCGTTCCAGTATGGTGACAAGTATGCACATAGTGCCATTGTTTCAAGCAAGGAGACCATTCAGTCAGAGGGTCCTTGGGGAATTAGCGACAAGGTGTTCAATTATACCGTGTTCAACTCAGGTTCTCTTTCAAAGTACATCCTCCGTAAGGTTCCTTATGATTTCGAATATGCTGATATCCAGGCAGGTATCGGTACCCCTCACGCAGTATATGCAGAGTTTACTGCCGATGAAACTTTGCTCGTAAGAGCTGAGGCTCAGGCTTTGCTCGGTCATTATGCCGAGGCTTTGGAAGACCTGAACACCGAGTTGGCTGCCTTCTCTAAGGATGGCGTGCAGCTTACACTGGATGATGTCAAGAAGTTCTACAGCGATGATGTTACCGCTTATTACACTCCTGAGAAGCCAACTCCACGCAAGGCGTTCCATACAACCTTCGCCATCAGCAAGGATACAGAGGAGCCTATGTTGCAGTGCATCCTTCACCTCCGTCGAATCATGACCATTCATGAGGGCTTGCGCATGCAGGATGTGAAGCGCTACGGCATCACTATCTATCGCCGTGATGTGAAGAGCAACTACAAGATTACAGGCATCACCGACACCATGGAGGCTCGTGACCCACGTCTCGCCATCCAGTTGCCACAGGATGTTATCACAGCAGGTGTTACACCAAACCCTCGCAATAAGTAAAAAACATAAAGTAATAGAAAGAAATGAAACATAATATATATATGTTGATGTTGGCATTGGTGATGGGCCTGGGCTTCGTGGCCTGCTCAGACAATGACCCGGACGGACCAACCATCTTCCCTGTTACCTCTCCAGAGAGAGACCAGTTGGACATGTGGTTGCAGAAGAACTACACCAGTCCTTACAACATCGATTTCAAGTATAAGATGGAGGACATCGAGTCTGACTATCAATATACCCTGACACCAGCCGATTCAGCCAAGTCAGCTAAGTTGGCTATCATCATCAAGTATCTCTGGCTCGATTCATACGCTGAGGTGTTGGGACCTGATTTCGTGAAGCACAATGTGCCAAGAGTTATCCACCTGATTGGTAGCCCAGCCTACAACAGCAACGGAACTATGGTTCTGGGTACTGCCGAGGGCGGCTTGAAGGTTACACTCTATATGGTGAACAGTCTGACCGATGCCATGCTGGAAAGCTATGCTTCTATGACAGAGTATTACTTCCACACCATGCACCACGAGTTCACCCACATTCTGAACCAGAAGAAGCCTTACGACACATCTTATAATAAGATTACCGAGTCGGGCTATGTAAGTGGTAACTGGTATCAGGTTCAGGATTCTGTGGCTCATGGCAAGGGCTTTGTTACTCCATACGCCATGTCAGAGGGTCTGGAGGACTTTGCTGAGATGCTGTCAACCTATATCACTTATACTCCAGATCAGTGGCAGGCTATCATCAAAGATGCCCAGAAGGTAGGTGGCGACGAGGCTGTATCTGCATTGAACCAGAAGCTTAACATCGTAAGAAACTACATGCTGGAATCATGGGATGTGGATATCGATGTATTGCGTGCAGCCATCCTGCGAAGAGGTAATGAGTTGAGTTCTTTGGATTTGGAACATTTAAAATAGAATAGATTTATGAAACATATATTTATAGCTATCGTTTGCTTGTTGGGCAGCATGAGCTTGCAGTCGTGTCTGCACGATGACAAGGAATTCTTCGACGAGTCGGCTGCCAACCGCATCGAGAGCACCGTTGAGAATACTCAGAAGATTCTGGAATCTTCAGAGAACGGATGGCAGCTTCATTATTTCACAGGCAAGGGCATGACCGGTGGCGGTTACACCTTCCTCATGAAGTTTGCCAATGGTAAGGTGACCGTGGCTGGTGATGCAGCCATTGCTGAGCCTACAGAGCGTGTAACATCCAGTTATACCGTAGACCGCAGCATGGGACCAGTGCTCTCCTTCAACACTTACAACAATATCTTCCATTTCCTGGGAGAACCTACTTACGGTGAGATTGAAGGTGACCAGGGCGACTGGGAGTTTGTTGTTACCAAGCTTACTGAAGACAGTATCTTCGTAAGAGGAAAGAAGTGGGAGAATGAAATGGTATTCACCCGCATACCTGCCGATCTGGACTGGACTTCTTATCTGAACAGCATCGCTGATGTACAGAAGCGCTTGGGTGTGAACTATCGCGTAGGCAATTCTACTGATGCCAGCAAGATGATTGAGATTAATTCTAGCAAACGCCGCATCCTTTCGCGTACAGCCAACGGTCAGATAGTAGAGCAGCCTTTCTATGTTACTACCACCGGTATCCATGCTGTAAATGAGCCTGTGGTTCTGGATGGCAACGAGGTACAGGACTTCCTGGTTAGCCCGACTGGCGTGTTGTCAGCCAAAGACAATGAGGCTCTTACCTTGAAAACTTATGCTCCAAGCATCGATACCTGGATAGGCAACTGGACCCTCTCAGCTATGCAGGGTTCCTGCGATATAACCATCTCTAAGGTAGAAGATGAGGAGAACATGCTGAAGGGTACATTCACCACTGGAGGATATACTTATAATATAGGGTTGGACTTCGATCCAGAGACGGGTAACCTTAACCTGCCATCTCAGTTGATTGATGATCCTAGCGGTAGGTATCCTGCCCTGTGGCTGATGAATGCTGACATAAGTAAGAGTATATTGCTCGGAAAGGGTGGTGCGAATATCGTATGGCACGGTGTTGCTCAGGAAGCTGATTTCGAGGATGATGGAACCATGGCTGATGAGGGCTATGCCACCGATACTTTTATTGCCTTGGCTTGTACAACCAAAGGAGAGCCTATCAAGGAGAACAAGAAGTATGTATTTGTCATCGAATGGTATTTTCTTTCTAATTTGACTCCAAACAAATAAACAATGAAGATGAAGAAATCTATATATATAATAGGTATAGCTGCCATGGGGCTGATGGCCTCATGCAGCAGCGATAGCGATTATCAGGCTGTGGCTGAGAGCACCATCAACGTGCTTTCTGCCCAGACTATGCTCGGACCTAACGACAGCGAGGGTGCTGTCACCGTTGACTGTACCCCAATGAAGGCTTATACCGATGAGCCTTCATGGCTCAGTACCAGCATTGAGGGTAGCACCGTGAAACTGGCTGCTATTGCCAACGACTCCCGCCAGTCGCGTAACGCCAAGTTGGTTATCAAGAAGACTGAGACCGATTCTGTGGTTATCAATGTATCTCAGTATGGCTTGGTGCTTGAGATGAACAATGCTAATATGATTTATAGCAACAATCAGCCTGTTGAGTTCACGAAGACATACCGTTCTAATACCGATATGAAGGTAATCTATGCTCCTGAGTGGGCGAAAGCTTCGGTTGATACCAATAGCAAGGAATTGAAGGTGTCGCTCAGCGAGAATACAACCGGTCATCTCCGTGCTGATTATATCAAGTATCAGGTAGCTGCCGTTACCGATTCATTCATCGTGAAGCAGTTTGATTTCGACAAGGATATTGCCGGAGAATACGTGTTTGCTTATTACGATTTTAATGAGGAGGATACAAAGCTGGAACTCCAGACGGTTCGTGCCAAATTGAGCCGTACCGAACTTGCAATTCCTGAATTGGGACTGGTATTCCCTGTTTCTATCAACGAGGAAACGGGTAGTGTGGAGACCCGCAGCAGCCAGTATCTAGGTAAGTTTGGTAAGTACTATATCTATGATACCTTCCTCGATACGGATCTTCTTGGCTATGTGGGTTCAGAGTCTGGTCTTCTTTCTGCTACCTTGAAGTTTAGCGAGGAGTATGGAACTTACGGATTCTTTGGCGGAACCGCTTATACCATCAATAACAAGACGGGCGAATTCCTTGCCATGCTCTTGCAGACATTCAAGGCGAAGAGTGCTTCAGAGGCTAATTATTACAACGACTTCTGCTGGATGGTGGCGCCATATATCATGTCAGTTCCAAAGAAGGATCCTGCTTCTGTCAAGCAGCAGGCTCCGGCAATGGCTCGCCAATTGGCTCCATCTACCAGCAGTTTTGCTACCAAGCTTTCTGCATGGCAGTCATATCGTAAATCATCTATCATCAAATAAACTTAATAAGTTTTTATTATGAGAATTTTATCTACACTTTGCCTCACTTTGCTCCTGGGAGCAAGCGGCACAGCAGCGATGGCCTCCAGCAAGGCTTCGTTTGCCAAGAAGTTTAAGAATGTTGACATTCATCGCCTGGTATCTGTTCCTGGTTTGGTGGATTGCAGCAACAGTGCTTATCAGATGCGTCAGGCTGGCTTTGCTACAGTCAGCAATGCTCCTATGCGTAGTAGTGATACTCCTGCCAATACTGCTTCGGGTCAGACTTACGGATGGGTAACTGCTCCAGACGCAAGCAACTGGTATTTTACCCAGGACATTACATCCAGAGACTCTGTTTTCAGCGAGTTTTATACAGCCCACTTCCACGAGTCTTCAAAGATTACCCTGTTTGATAATAACCACAAGCAGGTAGGTTCTTTCAGCGTCAAGGTTCCTGAAGGATGGATACATGTGGCAGACATCACTCCATACGGTCCTATCACCACGAAACTCTTCGATAGAGACGGGAATTCTAACGAAATCCTGGTGGAGTTCCACGATGCCTTCAATGGCGCAAACAAGTACCTCACCCGTGCCTATGATATCAATACAGGTGAAATCAAGTTCGAGATGGAGGGTACCGGTCTTGTATTCGATGCTTCAAAGGGATGGAATAGCTACCAGCGTCTCATCATGACTCACGAGTCTGATGAGAAGTATAGTATCGATGTCATCGCACCTCCTGCCAATGGACAGACAGACTGGACTGTAGAGCATACTTTCAACTTTGATATTGACAACAAGATTACCTATCTTCAGGGTTCTTGCTTCAACTGTATGAATGTGGATGGTACTCCTTACTATGTTTTGGCACAGTATGATAAGCCATTTACAAAAACCGATGCAGGTGATGGTTCTACGGATATTAAGCAGGAGCCGGACAACTTCCTGGTATTGAGAACTTTCGATAAGAGTTTCAATAAGGTGGATAGCATCCGTGTATCTATCAATGCACCAGAGGGCACTCCATACCGTTCTGCAGCTTTCGGTCTCTTCGGCAACAACGATTTGTCTAAGGGCTACTTCAGCAACAACGGCAAATTGAACTATGTAGTAGGGCTTTACGATTATGCTCCTGCTTTGGATGGAGACTTGATTTCTTATGCCGTTTACGACTCAGAGAATGGTAAGTTGAAGGATATCTGCGACAAGGTAACAAGCAACAAGAGGGGCTTGCTGAATACCATCCATGGTAAGTCAGACCAGATGTGGTTCTTGCAGACCATAGGTACAAGCGAAGGTTCAGGTCAGCAGATTCAGCTGGTTGATGTTCCTTCTTGCGAGAAGGTTAGTGTGTTGCCACAGAGCATTGATGGCAATGCCATCTCTTCTAATTTCGACCGTTACCCAACTACTGCCAATGCACAGGGCTACCAGTATGTCATTGCTTTGTCACAGGCACAGTCTAATGAGGCTGGTGAGGTTCTTGCTCCTATCGCTTGGGTGAACCCTGATTGCACCATCGATCATGTGGACCGACTTAACTTGGGCACAAAGGCAGAGAACTTCACTCCATTGATCAACAGCACATCACTCAACCCATATCTCTTCAATACCAATGATGATATGGAGTATGTATATATTGCCAAGAAGCGTCGCGAGGATGGCAGCAACAAACTCGATAACGTCTTGGAAGTTTCTACGCTCGACGGTACTGTTATCAAGTCATGGCGTGGTGATGATAACTATGTCTTCTCACAGGCAAGTTTCCCTGTTATGAACGAATTGGGCAAGCGCCAGATGTTTGTTGTGTTCGAGGATAGAGCGAACAACAAGTATGACATGAACTTCTACGACCTTCCTTTTACCAAGTTTGAACAGGGTGGTACAGGTACCGTAGAGGATCCATACCTGATTTCTACTACTGGTGACTTCCAGCAGCTGGCTCTGGAGCCAACCAAGAACTACAAGATGGTAGCTGATATTGATATGTCTAAGGCTGCACAGTGGTGGGCTCCTGTCAAGAACTTCACTGGTTCTCTGGATGGTGACGGTCATACTATCTACAATCTCGGTGTGAAGACAACTGAGGACCATGCAGGTTTGTTTGGTACACTCGACCTCAATGGTATTGCCAAGAACCTGATTTTCGTGAATCCTACTGTAGAGGTGACAAATAGCAACCAGTATGCAGGTGTGTTGGCAGGTGAGACCAATTACACTTATGATGGTGAGGGCAAGGCTACCAATGTAGACAGCATTTTTGTTTATGGTGCCAAGATTGCAGGTGATGATCAGAACTTTGTAGCTGCGGGCGGTCTCGTTGGTAGCGCTAATCTTGGGACCAATATTAATAACTGTTCTTTCCAAGGTGAGATTACTTTGCCTAACTCTGAGAATGTAGGTGGTATCGTTGGTCAGACACGTTCTGCCTCTAGTGTGAACGCATGTTATGCAAATGTCAATGCCATAGCCAAGACTGTTTTGGGTGGTATTGTCGGTATTGCAGGTACTCCTCATGATTACTGTAAGTTCACCAACTGCGAGGTTCGCGGTCAGTTGACAGCTGAGAATGCAGTAGGTGGTTTAGTTGGTTATAATTACTTCAACGAAATCTCTAATGTTGTCAGCCATGCTGATATCGTAGCTACCAAGAAGTCTGCCTGGGACGGTTATGCTGCCGGTGGTATCATTGGTGTAATGGAGAGGAACAGGATGTATGGTGCCTCCGGTTTTGCAAAGAACTGTGTATTCGATGGTTCTGTCAAAGCATTACAGGATGGCGAAGAGGTGAACGCTCCTGCTACTGTTCATCAGATTGCCGGTAAGACTGTTGCTGATGAGGAATATGCTGAGGGCGAGACTCCTGAGGTTGAGAAGCGTTTGTCAAACAACTATTCTACCAACGATGCAGGTAGCACAGACGCTACCAGCGTTGAGGGTGCCTACAAGGCTGCCAAGGAGATGGGCAAGGACTTCTTCACAGGTTTGCAGTATGCTTACGGAAATAAGCTCGCTGAGCCTTGGAAAGAAGACGGAAGCAAGATTCCTACTCTTTACTTCAACAATATTGCAAAGGCATTTGCTGTCAGCTCTGATGACGTAACTGTAGGTACTACCGATGAGGGTACTGCTGTTGTCAAGGTTTCTGTATACGGCATGGAGAACGCTGACTTGGAGTCAGACTTGGATGTTTCTACTAAGAGTAATAATGCCATTGTTACTTTTGGTGAGGCTCATGGCAACACCATCGACCTGGTTATCAAGGGTAAGAAGCAGGGTATCGATGTAGTTACCGTTAAGTTCGGTGAGTTCTCTGCTACTATCAATGTAACTATTTTCAAGAACTTTGTAAGTGGTATCGAGAACGTAGAGGATGCAGAGGCTTTGGTTATCAAGGCTGCTGATGGTCAGATTTCTGCCGAGGGTGCTAATGCTATCTGGGTTTACAGTGTAAATGGCAAACTCGTAGGCAAGACTTCAGGTGCTGCATTCAGTACTTCTGGTTTGACTTCTGGTCTCTACATCGTGAAGGCAACTGATAAGGCTGGTCATAAGGCTACTGCTAAGTTTGTTATCAAGTAAGTATGAAGAGAATCATTATATTCAGCTTATTGGTGGTCTGTTTCGTGCAGACCACCTTTGCTATTCCTGCTTATCCTAAACCTTTGAAGGTGAAGCAGGCTGATGGCTCCTGGCTCACCATCCAGATGCGCGGTGATGAGCACGGCCATTATGTGCTGACCTCCGATGGCATTCCGGTCGTATTCAATGCCCGACAGCGGAATTACGAGTATGCCGACTGGAAGGATGGCAAGGTGCAGGCTAGCGGCATCAAGGCTGCTGAGGCTTCTGAGCGCACAGCAAAGGTCAAGGCTTTTGTTAAGAGCCAGGACAAGTCTGCCATCCTTGAATCTTTCAAGCGTGCCCGTCTGCAGCAGTTGCAGCAAACTCTTTCGTCTCGCAGGAATGCTTCTTTGAAAGCCGGCAGCAATCCTCAGAAAGAGAAATTGAACAATTTCCCTACCATTGGTGAGGTTCACTCATTGGTCATCTTGGTGCAGTTTGCTGATACCAAATTCTCTACCGTAGGTAGCGATGCACATCAGTTCTTCAACAACATGCTCAATGAACCTGGATTTACTTACAGCAATGGTGCCAATGGAAGTGCGAGAGATTTCTACCTGAACAGTTCCAATGGCAGATTCCAACCTCAGTTTGATGTCATCGGTCCTGTAACATTGCCTGAGAAATATTCTTATTATGGAGCCAACAAAGGCTCTTCCGTAGATAATCCTGTCCGTCTGGAGGAATTCGTGAGAGAGGCTTGTACACTTGCTGCCCCATCGGTTGATTTCTCCCAGTATGACCATAACCAGGATGGCTTCATTGACAACATCTATTTCTTCTATGCCGGAAAGGGTGAGGCTGATTCAGGCGATGGCAATGCCCTCTGGCCACATTCTGCCTATTATTCAGACATGGCTAAAGATGCAGGACTCAGCGAAACTTCGCTGAAACTGAATGGAGTAGAGGTAGGCAACTATACCTGCAGCAACGAAATCAATGGTACCCTCATCACACCTCAGCCTGCCGGCATCGGTACCTTTGTGCATGAATTCGGTCATGTGCTGGGTCTTGCCGACCATTATGATGTTAATTATGGCATAACAACCTTCGCCCCTGGTTCTTTCGATACCATGGCACAGGCTTCTTACAACAACAATGGCAATACGCCTGCGGCATTCTCTGCCTATGAGCGTGCCTGTCTGGGATGGCTCGACCTGACCGTGTTGAAGAATGGGGTAGATACCCTCAATGTTCTGCCTGACTTGAACGACAGCAACAAGGCATACATGGTGCCTGTGGGAGGAACCAATGATCAGGAATACTTCATCATGGAGAACCGCCAGCAGAAGGGCTGGGATGCGTTCATTCCGGGCCATGGCATGTTGCTCTGGCATATCGATTATGATGCAAAGGCTTGGGAGAAAAATGAGTTGAACATCACTGGCACTCATCAGCGTTTGGATATCGTTGAGGCTGATAACAAGCTTACCGACAATACCCGTGCGGGAGATCCGTTCCCTGGAACATCGAATGTGACTCAGTGTAATCTGACTTCCTGGGCTGGTGGCAAGGTGATGTCACTGGATGATATCGAGGAGAAGGATGGCATCATCAATCTCATGCTCGGCGGACTTAATCTGAAACTGAATACTCCTGACGTGAAGGTTACTGAGGTCCAGGATAGCAGTATTGTGGTAGGATGGACAGATGTGCCGGTTGCCAAGCGATATGTTCTGAACATCAGCTCAGTGGTGAATGGAAAGAAAGAATCTCTGCCGCTCTATAATAATAAGGTATATACAGCAGCACAGCCTTCTCTTCATGTTGAGGGCTTGAGTCCTGAAACAACCTATGAGATTACCTTGCAGGCAAACCGTGGCTCTTATTCTTCTGATGTCTACACCCAGCAGTTTACTACTGCCGCTATTCCTTTCAGCAAGTATTATGTGACTGATGTAAAGGCTACCGCAGTCGGTAAAACAGACTTCACGGCTTCATGGAAAGGTATGGAAGCAGCAGATGATTACGTGGTCACCCTGCATAAGTTGGTTTATGCAACAGAGGCAACTCAGAAGGGCTATGATTTCAGCAAAGAACTCGAGGGTATGCCATCGCTTTGGAAAACCAATGGTAACCTGAGCATGAACAATTATGGCGAGGAATCACCTTGCCTCCGTCTCAACAAGATAGATACCTATCTGAAGATGGCATCTGCCGGCAACCGTATATCTTCTGTCAAGTTCTTCGCCAAGTCATCTTCTTCAACCAAGGCAACCTTGGCAGTAGAGGCTTATCAGAATGGAGAATGGAAGCAGATAGCTACTTTGCAGGGCGGTGCAGACATGGCTTCGGGAGATACCTATAGCTATGATTTGCCGGAGTTAGCTGATTCTGTAAGACTGAATGTCATCCAGCGTACTTCCGGTGCTTTCTATATCGATGATGTGCTTTTGGGATGCAATGCATTGATTCACGAACCGGTGGCAGCCTACCAGAAGGTTTCTACCCATGGCAAGACTGAATTCGCATTCTCTGGTCTGGAAACAGATGCTACCTATGCGCTGGTAGTAAACGCCAGCAAGAAGGGTGAACTTTCTTACAGTTCCAAGGAACTCATCGTGACACCGGCAAGTTCTACGGGTATCAGTTCCGTCACAGCCACCCCGTCACGTAATGGACAGAAGAGATTCTACGATCTCAATGGCCGCAGGGTTTCTGCCAAGGAGATGCGTCATGGCATTTATATCGTGAAGCAGGGAAACAGCGTATATAAAATCGTGAGATAATAAATATTAGTATTAACTTTTAATGTAAGTGATTATGAAGAAACAATTACTTTTTGCAGCTATGCTCATGTTGAGCGCAGCACCAGCGGTTTCAGTATCAGCTGCCCAGCCTTTTGCGGCTGCAGCAGAAGAGGGTCAGACTCTTGCCACTCAGGAGCAGTATGATGCACTTGTGAAGTCTATCGCAGAAGTGCAGCAGAACATCGACGCTATGCTGAAGGAGATCAACGACAAGTATCCTGATGCAGAGGATACCAAAAACTCGTTGAATTACAACAAGGAAAGTCTTGATAAGATTGCTGATGAGGCTAAGGCAAAGTTTGATGCAAAGACGCTTACTGCAGCTGAGGTTGATAACTATCAGGCTTCTGTAAAAGATATAGCAGAAGGTCTCAAGGATGCATTGAAGAGTGCAGAGCAGGAAACATATTCTTTCCAGGTAAATACCCATTATAATGATGCTTATATGCATAAGGCAGAGTGTATGGGACAGGTTCCTGAGAACGTGCAGAATTATTATGCACCAGCTTTCGATGAGCTGGATGCTGATATGATGCAAATTTATATGTCTACCATGATGAGTCCTGTCGAGACAGCAGAGCAGGCAAAGAAGATGTGTGATCAGTATGATGCTATCAGCAAAAAGGCTGATGCCCTCTTGGCTGCATCAAAGAAAGCCAGCACTTTGGTGGAAGACATCACTGCAACACTCGCTTCATTGAATGAAGAAATGGCAAAGGTAAAGAAGGATTTCCCAGAGTTTGACCTTTCTATGGTAAATGAATCAGCAGAGTATTGGAAGAACCTTGCTGCTGAGTTTGCTAAGGCTCCAGCCGATCCTGCGGCTTCTTATACAGAGGACAAGATTGATGGCTTTGCACAGGAGTTTGGGTATTTCAAGGAGAGTGTTTCTGGCTTGTATGCTCAGGCACAGAAAGATGAGTGGATGGCTCAGTTCAACGCAAAGTATACTTCTGCTAATAATAAGATGGCGGAATACTTCTCTATCCTTGACTCTGAATGCCCTACTGTAGCTAGTGACTACTTTACCAAGCTGGATGACCTCAATGCAGAATTAACCCAGATGTACATGAAGCTTTATCAGGAAGACTTGACTCAGGAGCAGTTCGACGCGATGATGGCTAGAATTGATAAAATTCTGGTTGAGGCTCAGAAGATAATAGAGGAGGCTAAAGAGGCTGAGAAGGTTGCAACCGGCATCAGCAACATCTCTGTCAGCGAGGCTGTGAAGGCTGGCAAGGTTTACTCTATCGACGGCAAGCGCGTAAGCAAGTCTGTAAAGGGTCTTGTCATCATCAATGGCAAGAAGGTGATTTTAAAGTAAATTATATATCTTCTCTCGAGCCCATGAAGTAGGGCTTAAAATTGACTTCATTTCGGCTTCCTCAGTCTTTGTGCTGAGGGAGCTTTTTTTTGCTTATCCTGAGCAGAAAAGCGTGAACTAAGTTAAATATTCATAAAAGTTTGGGGTTAAAACTCGTAACCTACACATAATCAAAAAAATATGTGTAATTTTGCAGTCCGATTATTTCGGGGATACACTTAGAGTCCCCAAGATATGGTGTGTTAATAGCATGCCCTGTGGCCGGGGTATGTGGTTAGTGAATCACCTGTCTGAATAGTGAGTAAAAAAGATTAAAACGTTTTTTAGTAGTAAATTTAAATTTTAAAATGGACACATTAAGTTACAAGACTATTTCCGTAAACAAGGAAACAGCTAAGAAAGAGTGGGTCGTAATCGACGCTACCGACCAGGTTGTAGGTCGCCTCTGCTCTAAGGTTGCTAAATTGCTCCGCGGAAAGTACAAGCCAACTTTCACTCCACACGTAGATTGTGGTGACAACGTAATCATTA
>OIXW01000196.1_pt1 | contig 17849 bp, 10 predicted proteins | sample 1587951 | NCBI WGS metagenome assembly OIXW01 (sample SAMN03283239) | human gut metagenome | biome: human-associated habitat; material: feces | host: Homo sapiens | place: Peru | collected 2012
CTGCCCCCGAAAAATAGAAAAATCCAAGATGGGTGACGCATAGTCAAAGTCAGGAGATAAGACGGAAATATAAGACAAAAATGAATAAAAATGCAAAAGGCACCCATCCTGGATGAGTGCCTTTTGCATTTTTATTCTTTAGTACCACACTTCAATCTGTGGCGACTCCTTGGCGTAACTTGGCATGCATCTGCCTATTCTTGCACCAATATAGGTTGGGTCGCAGATATAGTAGGTCTTGCCCTTGTATTCGTAAGATGTGCCGTTTGCCACTGGCTGGTTGAAAGCCACGGCAGTACATTCATGACCAGGGAACTGGATGAGATGTACATCAAGACCCAGAATCTCGTGCACCAGATAGGCGTAGAAGATGGCACGGTCCTCGCAGTCGCACAGAGGATAATAGAGCGTCTCCTCAAAGTAGAAGTACTTCTCGCGCTTAAACTGCTCATCATCTGTGGCGTATGGGAAACCCTTCTGTATGAATCTCAGAATTCGGTTGGCAGCATCCTGCTCGTCCAATCCTGCCACCTGGGTGCGAATCTGCTCCACCACTTCGTTGCGGAACTTCTTGTCTACCACGCTGGAAGCCACGGTAGGAATATCTATCACCGGATATTCATCGAGCAACGGCATGATGCCTGTAGGCACTTCGCCCTTCAGGGTGATGCCCGCCGCCTCGTAGCTGAATGGCTTGGTGCCGCTTCCTATCACGGTCTTTCCGGTGAATCTCAGCTCCATGTCCTTACCCAGTTCTGCATCCTTAGGCAGGTCGCAGGTGCGGAAAGCACCGCTGTCGTCGATGTTCGGATAGATATAGTACTTCTTGCCGTCGATGTTGATGTATGATTTCTCAAACACGTGCTCGGCGTAAGGCACGAGCATCGCCACCTGGTGGTCGTTCATACCCAGACGGATGTTATAGCCGCAGTTCACCAGTACATACTGTGCCGCCACAATCTTTTCGTTCTGGCTGGCGTTCGGCATCACGGCATTGATGTATTTCTCTACGAGCATGGCAGAAGCCCAGTCGCTGAGTCCCATCTTGCGCGATTCGGTGGCGAAAGCCTGGGTCACCTCCTTGAGGTCTGATTTCTTCAGGCTTTTCCAGTAAGCCACCACGTCGTTGGTAGAGGCGATGTCCTTCTTTGCCAGCAATATGGCCTTCTGGAACTGGATGTTTTCTCCGTAGTAATCCACGTCGATGGTCTGCTTGCTCACTGGCACCTTCACATGTCCGATATGCGGCAGTGCAGGCATCACAGGGATGGCAGATACGGCTGGCATCAGCGGGATTTCGATGCCCGAACCGGTGAACTCGATGTCTGGAATATCCGGCTTCACCTCCGGCAGCTTCGGCTTGTTTACAGGGTCAACGCCTGGACGGATGGTAGGTGCCTTCGGATTCTTCTTGCTGGTAGGCACCTTTGCCAGTGGGTCGGTAGGCAGTGCCGGAACCTTGGTAAGGTCTGGCTTCTTGTTGATGTCGCCCAATCCACCTTCAGGGATATCGATGCCCGAACCGGTGTAGTCGATATCTGGAATATCCGGCTTCACCTCCGGCAGCTTCGGCTTGTTCACTGGGTCGATGGTAGGGCGCACCTTAGGTGCAATCGGACTCACCGGCATCTTAGGCTTCACGTTTACCGGCTTTTCCGGCTGCTTAGGCTCCGTATAGGTAGGTGGAGTCTTTGGCTTAGGAACCTGCGATCGTATATCTCCCTTAAATTTCTTATACTCTTTCCACACACCTTGCATGTACTTATCGTAGTCGGTAAGTATGGTGTTGCGGAACTTGTTGTAGTCGTCCATCATGCCTTGTCTTGCCTGCTGGAACTGCTTCACGAAGTCATCATTCTGCGCAAAGGTTGGTGTTGCTTGCAAGCCAAGCAACAGTATCATGCTGAGTGTAGGATATATTCTTTTCATAAGCTCTTTTTTATGTTGTACACTATTATAAAGATAGATATCTGTTGCAAAGATACTATTTTTTTCTTTATAGTCAAAGTTTTCTTTAAAAAAAAAGCTCTCCATCCCATTATTTTTTGGGATAGAGAGCCTGACAGTATAGTTCTTAGAAGTTACCTGGCCCGATAATACCCCAATCTCTGTTCGAACGGGGCAGGTTCGAATTGATGTTTGGGTTGCGGTCTGGCTGCCAGGTTCTTACCTTGATGGATGGATTCTCCGGGTCGTTGAAATCCACCATTAGGAACAGGTAGCCATGATCGCCATAGTTGGATGAATAGTAATCCTGTTTAATCTGGATGCCGTAGGTCTCGCCGCCGGCGCCCATCTTCACCACGTCGTTGTCGGCAAAGCGGATATTGATAAACTGGTTGCTCTGGAAGCACATCTTCAGCTTTCTCAGATACTCGCTCTTGGTCTGACGGGTATATTTTATCAGCGGCTTGTTGTCGCCGAAGGTTGATGCCTGATCCTCCATGCTGAGTCTTGGATTCCTTTTGATCACATGACCCGTGATGATGGTGGCATTGTCGTCGAACACGCTCTCCAGATAGTCGAGTCGCTTCAGGGCGAAGGCGGTCTTGTAGTTCTCCAGGAAGGTGGCTATCACCATCTTGGCATAGTCGCTCCAGGCACCCACACCCTTGTCGAAGATGTCGGTCTTCGCCTGGCTGCCCAGTCCGAATGCCACGCATTCTATCTTCTTGTCCTCGCCGAAGGTGAAGGTTACGTCTTCCACGAACTTGCGCTTGTTGTTCTTGAAGGAGAATGCCATTGGGATGCTGCGGCACACCACGCGCTTGCCCATGGTGTAGAACGAGAACTGCGGGTTGCCCAGCAGTCGTGCCTGTCCGTAGTTGAGCAGCTTCTTGTACATCTCCAGTCCGTCGGCAGAGAAGCAGTCGTTTACGCTGTCATATTGCCGGGTCTTGATGGCGTTCACCACGCGGTTCATGATTCCGGCGAGCTGTTTCTCGTCGTTCACCTTACTCAGCGTTTCCAGGTTGGCAGCCGATTCCGTCTTCACCGATTTCTCGAATTCTTTCCTGGCTTCGCTGGATACTGCCGATTTCTTGTCGAGGTTGCTGATGTATACGGATGCGTTCTTGAACGGTGTACCCTTGAAGAGCTGCATCACGCTTTCCAGCTCCTTGTCTATCTGGCACTGGTCGGCGTATTCATACTCGTATTTCAGCTGCAGGCTGTTCACGTCAACGCCTGGGCGCAGTTCCACGATTCCCATGCCGTCTTTGGCACTGTAGAGGTTGCTCCAGGTCTGACCGTCGAAGTAGGTGTAGTCGATGCTGGTCACCGGTTTGCCCTTGTATTTGATGAAGAGATTGATGTCGTTGCCGTCTTTGCTGGCTATTTGGGTAGATAGATTACTCATGATCTCTTCTATCTGTTGTGGAATCCAGGTTACGAGCAGTCGCTGTTCGCCGTCGATGTCCATCTTCACGCTGTTGGGATACTGCAGACTTCTCACCATAGCGAAAGCCCAGTAGTAGTTGCGCAGGGCGTCGTCAATCTTCGCCTTTTCCTCGGCTCTCATCGCCGACCTCACATAGTCGAACACCTTTTCCTTGCGTTCGTTGAAGATTTTGATCACCTCGCTGCTCTTGATGTATCTCAGCACATGGGTCTGAGGAGTATTGCTGATAACGAGGTTGTTGGTGTTGGTGAGGGTAGCCTGAGCATAGCTGTTCATCACCGATGTCACCGCCGTCTTCGAATCGAATCCGCTGTTGGTGTTCAGTTCTTCTTCGTTAATCTGGAAGGAGTTGGAAACATGGAGCGAAATCTTGCTGATCAGGTCGTTGAGTGCAGCCTGGTCGGCAGAGGAATAGGTGTCACCCCATCCTTCTCCGCAGATGTAGCTCGCATCGTTTTTCAGTTCTTCCGCCTTCTGCTCTGCCTTCAGTTCTGCTTTCAGTGCCGCCTTTTTCTCGCTGGCACTCTGTGCGCAGCAGGGGATAGGGAGGCAGGTGATCAGTGCGAAGGCAAGGAGCATTTTCAGTAGTCTGTGCATAGGTTACTCTGGCTTGAATCCTTCCTTTACGAATTTGCTGACGAGACTTGCGTATTTCTGTGCGGCAGCCGATTCCTTAGCCGCATTCTCCAGGGCAGCCAGGCGTGCCTTGGTAGCCGCATCCTGGTTTACGATGAAGAAGCTCTGCATCTCGTAGGTGCCGTCGCCCAGGTCGTGAATCATGCTGAAGCTCTCCTGCATCTCACCCTTGATTTCCTTTTCCACCAGGGTCTGGTAGGCTGCATAGAAGTTGTCTTTCTCCAGACTGTCGCTGGCGGCGATGTCGCTCACGATTCTTGCCTGTATGTTGCTGCCTGCCTGGCGTGCATAGGTGTTGCAGGCATTGTTGATGGCAGTCTGATGACCGATATTCTTTGATTTGAACTTAGAGGCGATGCCTACGATTTCGAAGGCATTGTCTCCGTCCTTGGCGAGCTTGTCGTAATGGGAGAGCAGTGCAACTTCCAGGGAGCGTGAAGAGGCATAGATTTGCCATTTCTCCTTCTTGAATTGCTTCATCTTCACCTTGTACTCTTTCTTGAGCTGTTTCTCCAAGATTGAATTCTGTGCTTGTGCTGTGGTGCAGTTCAGGGCTAGTGCCAGGGCTGCCACCATCATGATCATAATCTTTCTCATAATTATACCAATTTTTATTCTATTATCACTTGTTTTTTATTTTCCCTTAAGGCTAAAAATAATTAGCCTTAAGGGTAAATATATTTAGCCTTAAGGGAAAATTTTCCTGTGGTTCCGGATGTATATCTTTCCCTTCACCATCTGTTTCACTTCCCTGCCGCTCAAATCGTAGATTCGGCGGTCGGCTGGTTGCATTCTATCATCTTGCGTCGGGGCGATGATGCCGTTCTCCACATCATCCTGTCCCGGATTCTGTGGCTCGCCCGGAGCATCCGGGTCGTAGACGAAGTGGGCGGTAAGCGTGGTGTGGGCTTCCGGCATCAGAAAGTTGAAACCTGCCTCTTCGCTTACCAGACTGTCGCCTTCGTACCAACCTTCAAAGCGGAACCCCTGACTGGCATAGGCTTGCAGCCATACCTCCTGCCCTGCCTCTGTCTTCTCGCCGCTGGTTCTGTTGAACGAGCAACTGCCCACCTTGTTGGTGTTCAGGTAGAGGCGGTAGGGGTTCGAGGTGACTGGCTCATCGGGTGGAAGAGGGTCATAGCCGAACACAGCCACAAACTTCACGTTCTTCGCCTCCATCTTGTAGGTGAACTCCTGGTCGGTGGTATATTCCTTGCCATCCTTCAGCCAGTACTTGAAGTAGTAGTTGCTGTTGGATGAGGAGGTTCTTATCTGTACCTCCTCGTCCTCGAAGTATTCGCCGCTTCCCGAAGTATAACCATACTCCGCTTCCACGTTCACCTTATATCTCAGATAGGGTTCGGGTGGAGCAGGAGGGTCGAAATCGGGGGTGGTTGCCCCAAGCTGACCGCTGCCCAAGAGGAGCAGCAGCCATGCCAGGATATGATATCTTAATAGTCTGTTCATGATCATTCGATTTTCTGACTATACCTTATTATATATATAACCTGCTGAGGCTTTACTTCACCATCACCTTGGTGCTCATGCCGTTCACCTTGACGATGTAGACGCCGGCTGACAGGCGGAGCATTCCGTCGCTGTTGCTTGAAGCCACCTGAGCACCGTTGAGGTTATAAACATCTACGTTCTTGCCGTTGCAGCCATTAATCTGGATGCCCTCTTCGGTAGGCAGAATGTTCACGCCAGTCTTTTTCACTACGTCGGCGATGCTGGTTACGCTGCTGTTTGGTGTCAGCAGGAATCGCTTGTTGAAGGTTCCAGCCTCGCTGGTAAACTCATAGTCGCCGTTGGTGAGGTCGATGGTGATACCTGCCACGTTATCCTTCAGCAGCATTGGCTGGTCCATGCGCACTGCCGAGATGGTGAAGGTGCCAGACTTCTTGGCGGTGAAGCCGAGCTGAACGCTACCCATAGGACGCTCGTTGATGGCGAACTTGGTGCCCTTGCCTTCCACGCTGTAGAGCTGAGGAGCCTGGGTCAGAGTCATGAACTTGGCTGCATCGCAATCCATTTCGTAGTTGCGGCTCTTCTTGTCGTTGAATACCACGCGGGTCTTGTCGCTGAGCGAACCGTCGCTTACGTTCAGGTTGATGATCATACGGCTAGGAACGAATCCGCGAGCCAGTCTTCTAGCCTTGGTTTCCTGCGCTCTGATTTCGCTACCGGTCTTGGTGAGTCGGTCTTCAGCCTTGAACTCGATGGTGCTTGAAGCGGTAGGCTTCTGCACGAAGAATGCCTGGAATGGATGCAGGGTGTAGTCATCGTCGCCAGGGCGTACAGCCTCGTAAGAGTTTCCGTTCCAAACGGTGATAGGTGCCTCATAGCCGAGGTCGTTCACGTTGTAGTAGCTGGTCTGAGGGTTACCGATGAAGTTCCAGCTTGCATCGAAGTTGTTGCCAGAAGGGAACACATCGAGTTCCTTCATGATGTTGTTGGCATCGAGCTGTCCGAACTTCTCCTTGGTTACCTTGAGGGTGAGAGTACCTGCCTTGTTGGTCTGGAAGATATATCCCTTGCCCTGCTTGAGCCATTCCTCGTTATCTGGCAGATTCACCCATCCGCCGCTGCCTTGGTCGGCACGGATAGAACCGTCGTACATCTTCCATTTATATTCTCCCGGAGCCTTGGTATCAGAGAGCTTGATATCGAATGGGAAGCTGAAGAAGTACCATTTGTTATCAGAAACAGAGATATCGAATCTCATCTTCTTGGCGTTGAGGTTGCCGTCGGTGATGAGGGTTCCTGAGTTTCCTTTATCTCCGTCGCCTTTGATGGTAACGTCGCCTGCTTCCTGGTTATCCTTTCCATCCACCTTCAATCCTCCGTCTTCCTTGATATCGATATCCGGTGTTCCGTCGAATCGCTTGTCTTCGAGTGTAAACTCCTTGTCGAGATAGAAGTATTTATAAGGTTCATTAAACTCATGTATCTCCTTAAACTGGCTCCACTGCGTATTGAGATAATAGTTATCCACGCTCTGGGTTGGGACGTAGAGGGCGATGTTTGAGAAGTTGTCGAAGGTGCCTTGACTGATAGAGATAGGGAGTACGGTGTAAGCGTAGACCTTCTCGAGACCGCAGTCAGAGAAAGCTCCTTCTTCAATCTTCTCCAGGGTACTAGGTACTCGGAGTTCTTTCAAATTTCTATTTGACTTAAATGCATCGCCTTCAATATAGGTTACTCCTGGTAGATTTAAACTATCGAGATCGCAACCATAAAAAGCAACTGCCTCAATTCTTTTTAAGGAAGGAGGAAAATCAACATGTTTCAGTCCGCAAGCTTGAAAGCAACCCCTTGGTATATATTCTAAACCATCTGGAAGGGTTATTTCTTTTAATGAATAACATCCACAAAAAATATTCTGTCCCACAAGTTTAAATGCCTGATTGTTTGGGAATGTAACCTTATTAAGGTTACTGCAATACTCAAAGGCAAATGATCGTATTTCCTTTAAATTTTTAGGAAGAATAATTGATGTAAGATTGTTTATCCTACTAAAGGTATATTCTCCCAATACATCATTTTCTGTAGCATAGCCTTCATAATACTCGTATGGGTTAGCCACAATATCAGCATCCGACAAATCAAGATGATGAAGATTATTCATCTTGTTGCGGAACAACATAATGTCATAGCCATTGATAGTACCGCTAACTTTTAGGGTAACAATATTGCTTAAACTATCTCTGTCTAATACCTGTAATAAACCTGGCGCATCAGAAAGAGCCGTTGTTTTAACATCATAGACAGTTTTTGCTCCAATAGCAAATATTTGTGTAGAATTGTTCCAAACATCTGCTTTCTTATAATTATTAAGAGCTATTGAGGGTACTAAAATGACTGTTTGTGGACTAAAACTACTTGTTAAAACTGGAACATTTATTGCATGAATAATAACTGTATCAGCATTTGTATAAAAGTTCTCTATTTGGCTCAGTTTATCAGATAATTCCACCTTGCCAGTTATGTAGCATTGGCCAAAAGCTCCTCCTCCAATTGTTTCAACATTAGCTAAATTTAGATACTTTAGGGATTTACAATCAAAGAAAGCTTCGTCTTCAATGGTTTTAACGTTGGAAAGATTAATATTTACTAGATTCCAGCAACCATAAAAAGCACCATTGGCAATGGTTTTTATGCTTTTAGGCAGTATTACAGAAATTGCTTTACTATACAGCTTGTTGATAATAGTTGTTGTATAAGTTTTTCCTTCATATTCGATACATTCTGGCACACTGATTTCTTTGATGTCTTCATTGTTGTTACTACCACTTATAGCGATGGTATTATTGTCATCTTCGTTTATAGTGCATGTCCATGTCACGCCATTCTCATCCGTATAATCGAATGCGAAGCCATGCAATATGAAGCAGAAAAGCATCAGTGTTAATGTAAAAAATCGTTTCATATTTCTATGTTTAATTAATTTTGTTTTTTATTTGAATTTCTCCAGTGCCATTTCCCGTCCCCAAAGGGGGCGAATGTGAATAACCGCTGGTGGAATGACCGAAGGGAATGGAACCTGCGGATAGCAGTCACACTCTCTCCAAGCGTCCCCGGAGGGGGCGAACAGGAGCAAGAAAGGATGTGCTCGATGATGTCGAAGTATTCTTATGTCATAAGCCGTTCGTTTTATTAAGTTGTTTTTATTATCATTCGCCAGTTCATAGGCTTTCGCCTAATATCACCTTTTTGCCGGCAAAGTTACGAAAAAAAAACGAAAGTGGATTGGTTCAATTTGGTTCAATTTCATTTTCCATCAAAAAAAAGAGGGTGTGGTTGTGTCACACCCTCTTATTTCTTCGCTTAAATCCCAGATAATCGGGATGGACTATCATTTGATAGCTATCTTCTTCTGGTTCACAATATACACTCCGGATGGCAGAGACTCTATGCTTTCTGTTTCTCCGGCAGCAATCTTCACGGTCTTGATGAGCATGCCCTTTGTAGAGAAGATGTTCACCCATCTCGTGATGTCGCTGTGAATATAGAGTGTCTTGCCCACTGACCATGCTTCCAAGCCCGCTACCTGCTTCATCGGAATCGACTCGATGGAGGTGGTTGCCTCGTCGAAGACGGCCAGACAACGGGATGCCGTGGTGGTTACATTCTGGATATACGCCTGGAACGGATGCACCACAAAGGCATCACTTACGAAGACACTGCCAGGCTTGTAATCCTGGTACGCCTCCCCAACATTCAATGCATACACACCATCCTGCTGCGACAACTGCTCGAAGTTGCTGACGAAATCCTTCTGACCATTGCTCTCCACCTCATTGCGGGTCACAGCAATATTAGCGTTTTCGGCAGAGAAGGTAACCTTGCCAGCCAGGATGTATTCATCAGAATAATACTCCGAGTTAGGCATACAGATAATGTATGGCTTGTATGCCTGGATATCGGCAGCACGGGTAAAGGTGGCTGCACCCTGACTCAAATCGTAGAGCCAGAATGGCTTCGCCTCGCCCGTCGGCAAGCCCTTGGCAAATGGTGCTATCTTGCCATTGATCTCGTGCGTCATCTCCTGCACATCGAATGGCAGGGAAATCGTCTCGTTGCCCTCACTGGTTCCTATCACCGTGGACTGCTGGAAGTTACGGGTATACGTAATCTTCTTTGCCACAAAGGATGAAGGACAGAAGAAAGCACCGTCGGATGCTTCTCCATCGACGATGTCGCTCAGCGTAATCGACTCGGCTACGCCCGCAGCTACCACGTTCTTCAGGGTGGCTGGTGCATAACTCTTGGCATTCACATACAAGAGGAGGTTTGGATTGTTGATGCCATCCAATACCTCGGCGGCGATGTTGATGTTTGCATTCCAGGTTACTGCAGCCAACTTCCTATTGTTGCTGAACAACTGCTTGCCGCAAGCGGTGAGCGATGCAGGCAGACTGACGGTCTTCAGATTCATGTTGGCGAATGCCTGGTCTGCCAGGGTGTTATCGCCTACGGCCTTTCCGCCTTCGGTGCTGCCCTTGATGTTCGCCTTCGCCAGATCCAGATGCTGCAGCTTCTCGAAGGAAGCAATCAGCACGATGTCCTCGGCGTTGAGGCTGCCCACTATCTGGAGCGTGTTGCCCGCAGGTTCGCCGTTGCACCATTCCATCGCCTTCGCCAGATTGCCCGCCTCGGTGAGACTTGCCGTCTTGCCGTTGTAGCAATAGGCAGGAGTATAGAATGCCACCTTCGATGGGTTGAGCCACTGCTTCATGGCGATAGCCTTCACGGTGCAGAGGGTATCTATCTGGATGCCAGTCTCTGCGTCGTAGCGCAAGGAAGCGTCGCTTGGTTCGGTGCCGTCGGTGGTGTAGTAGATGGCTGCATCCTCGGTAGGCACATCAAGTTTCACGATTCTTCCGTTATAGGAAGCCTCCTTCACAGGCTCGCAGGCGAAATAGTCAGGCACATAGGTCATCACCTCCGAACTGTTGAAGCCCACTGCCGTTACCATCGCCTTCACAGGGCGGTTGTCGGTCAGCGTCAACGCATCGGTATAGATGGTAGAGCTGCTGGTTGGGGTAGAACCGCCTATCTCATAATGAATCACGGCTCCCGCCATGTTGCTGCTGATGGTAAGCTTGCCATCGGCGAAGGTGCAGGTAGGCTCGGATGCCTTGAAGTAATCCACCGTATAACTGTTAACCACGGAAACCAGCAGTCCGTCCTTCACGGCAATCGCCTTGTAGGTGGCGTTGTGGTTGAGGCTGATAGGACCCGTATATTTCTGGCTATTCACGGTAGGCGTCGTGCCGTCGCTGGTGTAGTAAATCTCCGCCCCCTCTGTTTCCGAAGCGATGGTCAGCAGGTTGTTGGATACGTTGAAGGTAGGAACCTTGCAGACGTATGGACTGAAGATGGCTACATCCGAAGTGTTGAAATCCTTGGCAAAGGCGATAGCCTTCACGGTCATGTTCTCCGTCACCTCGATAGGTTCGGTATAGATAGGAGAAGACTCCGAAGGTTCCTTGTCCTCGCCAATCTCATAGTGGATAACCGCACCTGGGGTGCTGCACGAAATCACCAGTTTATCATCTACGATGCTCATCACCGGAGCCGCTGCCTGCATGTCGCTGATTACGAAGGTAGCCGTGGCAGAAGTGATATGTCCGTCCATCGCCGTCAGTGCCTTGATGGTTCCATTGTGCTGGATATCAATCGCCTTGTCATACTTCTGACTCTGGGTGGTAGGCTCCGTTCCGTCTGTGGTGTAGTAGATGCTGGCACCCGCTGTGGCGGTAGAAAGCTCCAGCTTGTTGCCGGTGCGCTTGAAGGTTGGCATGGCACAGATCAGGTTATCCACATTCAGTTGATAAGTGGTAACTGGCGAGTCGTGGTAATCGTTGCGCAGGGCTATCGCCTTCACGGTGCAGTTCTTCATCAGCTCCACCGGACCGGTGTAGAGATTGCTCTTGCTGGTAGGCTCTGTTCCGTCCAGTGTATAGTAAATCTTGGCATCGGCGGTAGGGGTGGTGATGCTGATGTGCAGATTGCTGTAGCTGATGGTTGGTGCTGCCACGGCATAGCTGTCTATCTGATAGGTGGCGATATAGGAGTCGGCACAGTCCTTGCCGATGGCTATCGCCTTGACGGTGGCGTTGTGGTCGAGCTTGAATGCCTCCTTGTAGAGTCGGCTCTGGGCATTAGGCTCTGTTCCGTCGAGGGTATAGTATACCTTGGCGTCGGCATCGGTGCAGGAGATGCTCAGCATCTCGTCCTTGTAGTTGATGACCGGCGTAGGCATCGCATTCTGCTTGTCAGAGAGGCGCAGACTGGTATTGCTGCCCAGGTTGTAAACCACGGCGTAGTAGGTGCCCCTATTGAAATAGGTGGCCTTGCCCTGCTGGGTATCTGTTTCGCTGAAGCGCTGCATCTCGGTTCCGTCCTCGTTGTAGAGGGCTATCCTGCTCGCCTTGGAAGATACCAGATAGTAGGTGTTCGCCTTGTCGATGGTGAACTTCACGGCATGGAAGTCGCCCCTGCCTATCTTGTCGAGACTGATGCTGCTGTATGGCTTCAGCTCCACCGCCTGCCTGTTGATGTTGTCGGCAATCACGGTATCCTTGTGTAGGATGTTGCTCCACTGACGGTTGCTTCCCTGAAACTGCATGCTGAAGTTGAGTTCGCTTTTTCGGCTCATCTTCACGGTGCTGCTAGCCTTGTCGATGGAGAACTTTCCGTCTTCCACCTTGGCAAACTCGGTAGGGGCAGGGATGTCGAAGAGGGTGTTGGTGAAGCTGATTTCCTTCAGGTTGTCAAGCTTCACGTTTGTCACCGACTCGTTGAATCCGTATTTATATCCGATGAGGCTTGCCTCTGCCTCCGGAGTCGTGTCTGGCTTTTCCGATGGGGCGATGTAGAACTTGTAGCTGTAGTATTTGTAGCTGCAGTCCTTTGCCTTCATGCGGATGTTGAGTGTATGGAGTCCCGGTGCATAGCCTGCGATGTCTATCTCGTTAGAGAGATTGCCTGTAGCCGTCTGGGCAGTCTTGGCGTTCTGGATGTCGTTGTCAATCCAGTAGGTATAGTTGCCCTGTTGGGTGTCGGCTGTCGCAGCTTGCGTCATGCATCCGAGGAGTGCTGTTGTAAATAATGTCTTCCACATAATCTTTTATTTTGCGGTTACTTTTGCGTTCACTTTTACTTTGGTCTTGGTGTCGTCCCAGTTTACCGATGCATTGGTTATCTGCGGACGGTTGGTTGGGGCAAGCAGGGTGGCTGCATCGCTGATGTTGCTCGGAATGCTGCCGCCGAAGATGCCCACCACGGTGCCGTCGGTGCCCAGATAACTGCTGGCTGCCAGTTGCTCTCTGGTGAACTTGCAGGTAAACGGAATCGTAGTTCCCAAAAGTGACTCTTTAATGAGGATGCAGTCCTGCAGGGCATACACCTGGTCGGTGGCGTTGTAGAGCGAATTGGTTACCACGCTGGTTCCGTTGCCCGGATTGCCGTTGAAGTCGGTGTTGCTGATGCTTCCGATGATGGAGTTGGTAATCAGCGAATTGTCGGCTCCGCAGAGGTTCTTGATGTAGCAGTGGTTGGCACGGACGTTGTCGCAGTCGCCCAGGTTGATAAGCTCACTGTTGTAGAAGGATGCCTTGGCTGGTGTGCGCAGGGAAGTCATGTAGGATACCAGGCATCGGCGGCATTCTATGTTTACCGCAGCGATGTCGGCACGGCTGGTTCTGAATTCCAGGATGCGGCTCTTCTGCAGGGTGAGTTTCACGGGATGGGCGAGGGTATAGTAGGTGCCGTCTTCCATCTCGTTGTAGAACTCGATGCGCAGTCCGTTGCTGGAGGTGGCATTGAGGTTCTCCAGGTTCACCTTCAGCGAATCCTTGCCCGGAGACTTGATTTCGATGCAGTCGCTGCTGTTCTGGCAGTTGATGTAGGAAGCATCGGCGCCGATGATGGAGATGCTTTTACTGATGGTAAACTTGCTGGCGTAGTTGCCGTTAGCCAGCAGCAGGGTGTCGCCTTCGGCAGCCTGTTCGATGGCCTTTGCCATCTCGCCCGGCGCAAAGGAGCGGGCGATGACGCCCTGGTGCTGCAGGAAGATTCTGCCCTCGTCGGCTGTTGTGGCTGCATGGCTTACTGTAGCTGTCAGCATCATGCCACAGATGCAGAGGAATTTATAGAGTCTGTTCATCATTTTATGTCGAGATTAAACATGAGTTTATGATTGGAACTGTTGATGTCGAGCACCGGATTCTGAAGCTGAGGTGCTTCGAGGGTGAGCGAGTAAGGAGTGGTTCCTCCCAGGGCGCCCATCACCGTGTTGTCGTTTCCGATGCATCCCTTCGAGGTCAGCGTCTCGGTGGTCCAGCGGCAGGCGCCGGTGGTATCGAGAATCTCATCGTTAGAGAGCAGGGCGAAACTGCCGGTCTGCTTGCAGATCTTAAACGGATTGTAGGCTTCCGATGTCTTGCGGATCAGCACGTTGGTCAGGGTTACGGCTGGGTCGAAATAGCGGGTCTCTCCTTCCACCTCCTTCAGGTGGTCGATGATGGAGTTGCTGATGTCGCCCTTGAAACTGTTCATGTATTCGTCGCCGTCGTCGCCGCTTCCTCCCAGTTCGTAGATGTTGCAGTGGTTCAGACTGATGTGCAGGTTGTCGGAATCAACGATGCCGAAGTTGCAGCTGTTGATGAGACAGTTTTCTGCACGGAATGCCTTCAGTTCTGTGCTCCATCCGTTGATGCTCAGGTTCAGCTTGCTGGATTTCAGCTGTGTGTCGTCGATGCTGGCATTGATGCTGAGCAGCACATAGCTCTTCTGGATATCCAGTTTGGCGAGACTTTGTCCGATGGCAAGGTTCGACTTGATGCCGTAGAGGTGGCATTCCTTCCTGGCATCCGTGATGTCGACGGCGAGTGCACCGATGTAGGTATCCTCTCCTTCGCCCACGATGCAGACGCTCTTGCTGATGGTAATCGGTTTGGCACCGTAGTAGATTTCCTTGCCGTTGCTCATCGCCTGGAAACCGTAGTTGCCGTTGGTGAGGAAGAGGGTGTCGCCATCAACACTAGCCTCCACCGCCTCTTTCAGTTTGTCGGCGGCAAAGAGGCTCACGGCTCCCTGGTGGTGCAGGAAGATGCGCTCGTTGCCTGTTGGCTTGCCCGGCATGTTGGCAGCATGAAGCTGACTTCCCGAAAACTGGAAGCCGCAGAGCTGGATGCCCAGCAGACAGGCTATCATGAATAATACATATCTATTTTTCATATTTCTGTTTCTTTCGTTAGATGATTTATATCTCTGGAGTCTCATGGTCGCCCTCGCTTGGTGTCTGACCCTCGGTCTTGAAGGTGGTCACTGGGCTGTATTCGATGCCGAGCGGACCGCGGGTATAGAAGCGGAGATAATAGGTGGTAGCCGACTTCAGGTTGCTCAGCTTGGTAGAGATGCTTCCCTGGCTTGTTGGTGCTGTTCCCACCTTGACGCTCAGGGTGTTGCGGTCGTCCTCGCTGATGACAGGCTCCTTGTTCACATAAGAGTAAACCACGCCGTATTCCTGCACCTCGAACATCGCCGAGAAACTGCTGGCCACGGTAGCCTCATATCGGGTGATGCCGCTCTTCTGCACCTTGCCGAAGGTTGTGGCATCTGCAGCCACCTGGTTCACGGTGATGATTTCCTTGCCCTCCTTGCCATAGTTCACCACGATGGTAGCCTGGCGAGGCTGCAGACTCTTGTTGTCATCCAGGGTCAGGGTGAAGGTGCCGTTCTCTGTTCCGCCGGTAGCGCTCAGGTGAATCCATTCAGCCTCCGTTTCCACGCTCCAGGTGGTGTTGGCAGTTACCTTGATTTCCTGACTGGCATTCTTGGCAGCAAGACTCACCTCGTTGGCAGAGAGGGTAGCCTTGGCAGCCGCCTGGTTCAAGGTCACCGTCTTCTTCTCGGTTCCGTAAGTCAGGGTGATGATAGCCTGGCGTTCCTCCAGCGAGGTATTGTCGTCCAGGGTCACGGTGAAGGATCCGTTGGCAATGCCGCTGCTTGTGCTCACGTGTGCCCAGGTAACATCCGAGCTTACGCCCCAAGCCGTGTTGGCAGTAACCTGAATCTCTTGTGATGCATTGCGGGCAGGCAAGTCTACCCTCGAAGGTGAAACCGTTACATTGAAGTCAATCTTCGTAGAAGCATAGACATCCTCTTCCTCCTTCTCGGTGCACGACTGTATGGTGCCAGCCAGAGCCATCAGAATGGCGAATGCCATGCTCTTGCTATATAGTAGTTTCTTCATATATACCTATTTTAATATATTAAGTTTAGAAATTCACGAGGATGCCGGCATGGGCATAGAAACCGCCTTCGGCAAATCCGCCCACATCAGCCACCGATTTATAGGTGTCGCTCTTCTTGTTTGGGATGGCATACTCCGGATTGAGGAGGATGCAGAGATGAGACACGGGGGCGATGAGCAGTTTGGCACCGATGGTGAAGGAACCGCACGAGGTGCCGTCGGCATATTTGCCGTCGCTCTTGAGCATCTGGGTGAGATAGCCTATCTGCGGAGTGATGCCCACACGCATGCTCAGTGGGAACTGGTAACCCAGTTTCACGGCGAAGCTGTTGAGCTTGTAGGTGTCTATCTCCTGCTGCACGTTGGTTTCCTTGGAATACCAGTAAACCTCGTCGCTGCTTCCCAGCCCCATGGTGTAGGAAGCCTGAAGGTCGAAGTTGGAGATGTTGAGGCCGATGGTTCCCGTTACGCCCATCGTGCTTCCGCCGTAGGTGAAGGCAACGCCGGCATAGATGCCCGTCTTCTTCAGATAGGTGATTGGCTTGAGCTTGATGGTATCGTTGATTTCGGCATCACGCAAAACGTTGTAGGTCTTGGTGAGCGGACGGTAGCCTTCGTGTCTGTAGGTGATTTCGTTGGTTCCGATAGGCAGTTTGGCGAAACCGTTCTCCGAGAGAAGCTTGATGTCGTTGTAGATGCCCACCACCTTCGGACTGCTTACCACGAAGAGGGAACCGGTGTATGGGATAGGGGCTTTCACCTCGATGGTCTTGTCTTTCTTGGCTTCCACCTCGAAGGATGTGGTCTGGTTCTCGCAGTTCTTCTTGCGGGTTTCCACCACGTAGGTGCCGTATTTCAGGCGCTGGTACCAGGAACCCGTTCCCACCTTCTTGCCGTCGAAGTAGATGTCGGCGCCGTCGGCTACGGTCAGGTTCACGGTTCCGTAGAGCAGGTCTTCATCCTGCATCTGCAGCTTCAATGATTTCGGACTTTCTTTAGTGATGTTCACGTTGCTGTCATAATACATGTTGCCGTTTCGGGCTGTGATGTGGTGGATGCCGTAAGAGAGGTAGACGGTCTGTGGGGTCTTTCCTATCTTCTCATCGTCCACGGTGATGGTTGAACCTGCAACGGAAGCTTCCAGGGCAACATCCATACCTTCCAGGGTAAGCTTCATGGTGTAGGTTCTTGCTGCCTTGATTTCCGATGGATAGTAATACTCGCAGGCACCGTACTTAGGATGTCGGATGGTAATCTTCTGTGCACGCTCCGGCACATAAACCCACCATTGTCCCGTCTTGTGCTGGGTGGTTACGATACCATAACTTCCGCCGTCGAAGGCGAGGTTGTCAAGATTGGTCTCAATCTTGAGCAGGGCTGCCGTCCTGCCGTTGTTGTCTTTCTTTTGTGTGCCCTTGAGGTTGGCTGTCTGGTCATACTGGTCATACTTGAAGTTTCTGATCACCAGGTTGTTCTGTGCCGACACAGCTATCGCCGCAAAAGCCAGGATACAAAAGAGTAAAAGTTTTCTCTTCATATTATCAAGTTTAGTTTATTATCATTTGCAGAAAAATCACCGCCAGGTTACCTGGCGATGAATTTCTTGTGGTTTCTGATATAGACCTTGCCCTTCTGGAGCTGGGCAGCGCTCGTTCCGTCCAACTGGTAGATGCGGTTGGAGCAGGCTGATGGGCTTAGGGTAACTTCATCGATTCCGCTGCTGTTGTCTACGTTGCCCTGTCCCGTTCCGCCCGGGTCGCTCGGACTGCTCGGACTGTATACGATGTGTGCCCTGAGCGTAACGTTCTGCTTAGGCATCTCGTATTGAAAGTCCTGGTCTGTGCTGATCAGCTCATCTCCCAGGTACCATCCCTTGAAGATGTACCCCGAACTGAGATATACCGACAGCCAGACGAAGCTTCCCGCTTCCACCTTTTCGCCGCTGGTGCGGTTGAAGGAGCAGTTGCCCTCATCGTCTGTGGTCAGATAGAGGCGGTATCGGTTCATGGGCTGAGGGTCGCTCGGACTAACCGGCTTGTAGTCGTAAAC
>OIXW01000199.1_pt1 | contig 17598 bp, 23 predicted proteins | sample 1587951 | NCBI WGS metagenome assembly OIXW01 (sample SAMN03283239) | human gut metagenome | biome: human-associated habitat; material: feces | host: Homo sapiens | place: Peru | collected 2012
CACCTACTTAGTTGAGAAGTGACACAGCTCTTTCCCAAACCAAAGGTAGAAAGGCGCAGCTACCATCGTAACCCCTAGTCTGCCTTTCGTTGGAGCAGGTGCTGTCGCTCCAAACCTTTCTTTTATGCAGTTGGCACTTCTGCGCAATCTCATTCATTGCGAATATCCAACTGCCATGCAAAACATTGGCGGTAAAAATGAGAACGTAGCTATGACCCTCTCCCTCAATCCAAGGTTTGCAATTGCAAAGTTATATTTTTTTCTTTGAAATTCCAACACATTGAAGCGTTAATCTTTTGTAATATTTGAATATCCCTTTTGGATTATATCAATTAATCTCTACATTTAAAAGAAAAACACCATCGACATTAAGCTATAGTGGAACTATCAAACAGAAATCATCCCTTGTTGTAATGGACGATGGTCTCGTACTTTACAGTAATGGGAAGTTAAGTAGAATGATCTACCAAAGAATATACGTGCCCCTCTACGTCATATTTAAACCGATGCCTTGCATCCAGTCTCATGCTACCCTCAATGGACGATTTCGTCGAATTTGGGAAAAATACCTTCACTTGCTGATATATTTCCATAAGCGACAATGGCTTATCGGCCAGAGACAACACCTCATAAATCTTGTCAACCATCGTTCCCCAATAGATATGCTCCCAAGACGCCAACCCATAGTAGCCTGACAATCCAATGGATTTCACTTCCTTCATTTTAAGCAAATAAACGCGGATGGTATTAACCGTAAGATGACGATAAGTAGGACACCTTCTTAGAAAAATGTCTCTAATTTCCTCCGCTCTCATTGGTTTGCCTCTTTCTTTCAGTATATCCAGTAGTTCATAAGTAACGGAGATTTTGTTTCTTTCAGCCACAAAACCACCTTCATTATCCACTTCCAAACCAAAGATATCCAACATCAGATAAGTAAAGAAAGACATGAAATGCTCCTTACCACCTAATTTCTGAATATCCAGCTCCTTTAAAAACATACTTGCCTGATAATGCTCATCCTTGAAACGAATGGTAGCCAACAGTTCTTTCATCTTCTCAACCAGCTTGGCTATTTCTTTTGTATCAAACAGACATACATTAACCAATATAAATCTATCTTGATAATTGTACTTTCGAAACTGCTTGTTTAAAGGATAGCAAGAATTTCTCAAAAATATCAGTTCCATCAGCCCAATGACATCCTGCAAATGCTCTTTTTCTAAGATATTCTTACAAATAGGCGAATAGAATCCTATAAACGGCATTTCATACAAAAAGTCGTAATATTTCCAATGTTCATCCTGTGTAATTGGTTCAGTATTCTCCTCTATTGGGAAAGAAAGATACTTCTTAAGTTTATATGATTTTATATTGTAGGCTTTCATCAACTCCTGAAGAGTTCTTCTTTCTGTCCCGATTCCTCTATATTCTAAGAAAAAACACCTTCTTTCATGAAACATTCCACTATCCAGATAATCCGTAAAAAGAGTGAACATCGGATAATAACCATTTGCCCGATGAAAATCAATCACAAAGGATACCTTTTTATCCGTCATGAATGGAAACAATCCTATCGTGCATAAACAGGTATGTTCAAAGTCTATGGATGTATATGCCTCTACAAGAAAATCAAGCAAAGAAAACGGATAATGATCGTTCAAGGAATGTTTAAGTTTATATTCTATGCCAAAACGATCAATTTCGTCAAAGCTATGATATGTCCATGATTGGAACATTTCAACTTCATACGTCAATCTATCTTCCACAAAAGGAAATATCTGGACGAAATCTAGCCCTTTAAAGTTCTTTTTAAAGACAGCATAATGCAATTCCAACAAGAACCTGTTCTTGTTAGAAAGACGAGAATAAAGTAACGTTCCCAATGCATCTTTACCCACCTTATGCATATAATGCTTAGCATTATCATGAACATAAAGACTAAACTCGTTATGAATGTCATGCATCAAATATTCCAGACAAAGTAAGAAAACATATAGGCATGAAGCTGCCCTAGGATAATTATCCACCATCGACATTAAGTGAGATCCCTTCATACAAATGAACTTCAGTATATCTAACGAAGAAGGGAATATTGCCTGAAATTCCTTGCTATCTTCAGCATTCTCACACAAATGAGCATAACAGATGACCATCTTTTGCATGATTTCATCACCACAAAATTGCTTTACCTCCAAAAGAGGATCTTGAGAATTAATCGTAGCAAAAACATGCTCCACATCATTGATAACCTTCAATCCTATCCCTGGTATTGCCCACAACTTTTTTATCCCCATAGCCTGAAGGTCTCCAACAGTGAACAGTGAAAGAGCCCACAGTTTGTTGTAAGTAAACGTTGTTATCAGCTTATCGCCTAATAATCTGTGTATCGATGTATCAATAGTATACATAATTCTTTTTTATATTTCATTGTTCTTGAATTTCTTGACATAGAAACCAGTAAAGAAACTCACATAGCTAACAGTAAAAATCCCATATAAAACAGTTTAATCTTTCTTGTCAAACGTAGAATACATAGCTACCTGAAACAAGTTCCTCACTTCAAAATTATCTGACTTAAGCCAAATACCATCCTTGCTAGCCACATAAACAGCCAACACCATAAGAAGAAAAGAGTACAAGCAGTTAAGCCCAACCTGAGCAGATGTCAAAGCAGCACCAACCCAGAGCAAAGGGATTACCAGAACATTTCGCCTGTTTAACCATCCATTGAAAATATATCTATTCATTATTATAAGTTTAAGCACTTTTATACAAAGGTACAAAAGTATTAAAAATATTATAGAATACCAACTTTTCGTTAGGAATTTTACTGATAATTCCTCAAAATACATGAAAATGAGACCATTTCTTTAAAAGAAATCTATTTCAGTACCCCCTTAAAAAGTATCTCTAAGAAAAAAGCACGTTGAACAGTCCACAAGTCTTTAGCACGTAGGCAGTTCAAATTAATCCTTGTTGTAGTGGATGATGGTCTCGTACCTAACCGATGGTAAAGAAAAAGCTATCAATGACGGGTCTTAATCCTTGTTGTAATGGAAGATGGTCTCGTACTCTATCTGGATCTGCAGCTGTGCAGCATATCAACATGTCTTAATCCTTGTTGTAGTGGACAATGGTCTCGTACAGTGGTATCGCAGAAGACAAACTGAGTGAGCCTGAGTCTTAATCCTTATTGTAGTGGACAATGGTCTCGTACAAATGATTATGAATATCCTTATAATCATATAAATCGAGAGTCTTAATCCTTATTGTAATGGAAGATGGTCTCGTACAAACCAAGTTTAGCGGGTTACTCATTTACAGGAAAGTCTTAATCCTTATTGTAGTGGACGATGGTCTCGTACGCTATCAACTGGTTTCCAACTACATTCCAAAACCCGTCTTAATCCTTATTGTAGTGGACAATGGTCTCGTACCCCCAAGACAAAACACAAATTATTCACAATTCAAAAGTCTTAATCCTTGTTGTAGTGGACAATGGTCTCGTACTCGACCTTACAAGACCATACTGATTATCAGTAAGTTAAAGAACTTTACTAAACAAATATTGACTTTTCTTAAACGAAAATTAACTATTCCTTAGCGTGTGCAAAGTTACGACTTTTTTCTGAGATATGCAAGCCAATTATTCTTAAATATTTAGGCCTTTCAGACCTCACAATTTAGTCTTGTTAACAACAAATCAAAAAGTTAACCCCAAAAAGCACTCTTCAGCATAAAAGTAAACTACACCATCACAATATCATAAACCAACAAATCAAACTACAAAAAACGATTCCTCACATATATAATAAGGTATTATATGCACCCTAAACAACAAAAAACAGGAAAAATGAGCCAGTGAAATATCATTTCACGATGTTCCCCTACCTTTGCACCCAGAAAAACCAAAGCCGCTATGGTTAAGTTGTTAGCGACACAGTTGTATCCATTCATAAAAATGGCATAAAACAAAAGAAAGTAGAAAAAAAAGGGAAAATTGAGTGAGTGAAATACCATTTCAAACTCCCACAGTACTTTTGCAAACGAAAACAGGAACAAGAAGTTAAACCCATTAAAAATAAAGAATATGAATTACGAATATCGCTACCTCATGGAATACCTCCCAAAGAGATACTCCGCTACAATGAAACAAGAGAATGACAGAGAAGTCATCTACGACTTCAAAAACGGCTACTGCAGCCTTAGCTTGATGAACACAATCGTAGAATGCATCAAGGAAATAAAAAACGAAATAGGTGGCTACAACTGGAGAGACAAGAGAATAAACGTTAAAACATATAAAGATCATGACAAAAGAACTCAAAATGAACGCCATCCCAATGACAGAGGATGCTGCATCAACAGTACAGGCTACCAATAACCTGGAGTACGTAAACCTCATGGAATATCTCCCTTTGAGATACCCTCCAACGCTAGAGGAAGAAAAAAATCGCAGGATTGTGAGCAACTTCAAGAGGGGAAGATGCTCACCGGAACTGAAGAATCAGTTCACCGATGCAATCAAGCAACTCAAGGAAGAACGCAAGGACGGGAAGCTGAGAGTCTGTTTCATGCCGGCCATCACAGCAGACAAGACAGCCCTCCGCTACTCACAACTGGCAACTGCCATCGAGTCAGAAACAGGCATACCAAGTGACTACCACACCATCCTGCCCAAACGAGCAACAGAACTCATGGCAACCGGAAAAACAGATCCAGCAGAGGACTTCCTCTTCAACAAGGAACAGATCGAGGGAAAAGACATCATCCTGATAGGTGACATCATCACCACGGGAACAAACTTCACCACGACAAGTCTAAAGCTTGCAGAACTAGGCGCAAAATCAGTCATCGGCCTGTTCTTGGCAAAGACCATCATTACAAAGTAACAAAAAATTAAATCAAAAATACAATCAAAATGAATAATTATCAATATCTCAAAGAATATCTCCCAGTGAGATACCAGGCAAATGCCCAGCAGTTGGCAGACCGTCAGACTTGCTATAACTTCAAAGACGGCTACCTCAACGACGAAGTTAAGAGTGGATTCCTGAACAAGATCCAGGAAATAACAAATGGAGAGAAGACAGGTTGGGCCATCTGCTTCATCCCTGCATCCACCAAGAGTAAGACCCAGGCACGCTACAAAAAGCTTGCAGAAGCAATCCAGGCAGCCGGCTACAAGGTAGCAATCAATGCCATCTACAATGAGCACGACCATGAAGCTGGTCACCTCACAGGAAAAACCGGCAACCCAATCGAAGGCTTCGGCTTCAACGCCAGTGACATCGCAGGCAAAAAGCTCATCGTCATTGACGACATCATCACAAGAGGAAGAACTTTCCAAATGGTTGCAGAAAAGCTGGAAACCATGGGGGCAGCAAGCGTAACAGGATTGTTCCTGGCAAAGACCTTCAACCCAGATTACCATCCTTACTATGATCCGACGGACGATTACGATTCGGAAGACTACTACGATCCATCAGACTACTACGAGGAGGAAGAGACATACGACAACTACAACGGTTCATACGCCCAAGACGTAGAAGGTTGGAGCGACCAGGACATAGACGACGTTTTCGACGGCGATCCTGATGCCTATTGGAACATCGACTAGTACAAACAGAACGTGCAGCTGCATAACAGAAATAATAAAAAAGAAATAGAACATAAAGAAATATGGCACTCAATACAGAACTCATTTTGACATTGAAAAACCTCAAAGGGTGTGGAAACAAAACCGTTCTCTCCATAGCCGAGGTTGCTCCATCCCAAGTGCAAACCATCGAGGACCTATGCCACTTCTGGCCAACACTTAAGGGCAAGAAGTTCGAAAAGTACTCTGCCACTGATCTCCAGGAAGCCAACAGAAAGGCACTGACCATCATCAACGATGCAGAGAGAGAAGGTGTAGGCATCATCTCCTATTACGAAGAAGCCTTCCCTCAAATCCTGCGTGAGACCATCAATGAAGATGGCAATGCTGACGCTCCATTGATTCTGTTCTACAGAGGCGACATCAAAGCACTCCAAATGCCGGGCATCGCCATCATCGGTACAAGAGAACCAACAGAAGCAGGAACCCAAGCAGGAATCTACTTCGCAGAAAAGTTCGCAGAACAGGGTTTCAACATCGTATCAGGTCTTGCCATAGGATGTGACACTACCGGTCACCAGGGAGCATTGAACGTGAAGGGAGCCACCACGGCATTCCTATCCAACGGCTTGGATTGGGAATCCATCTACCCTAAAGAGAACCTGGAACTGGCCAAGAACATAGTGGAAAGCGGAGGACTGCTGCTTTCCGAATACCCGGTAGGACAAAGAGGCAACCGCTATACCCTGGTGGAGCGTGACAGACTGCAGGCAGGACTCTCATACGCTACCATCGTCATCCAGACAGGTCTTAGAGGAGGAACCATGCATGCAGTAAATGCCACCCTCAAAGCCCGAAAGCCCCTCTTCATGATCAAATACAAGAACATGGATGGACAGGTAGGCGGAAAAGCAGAAGGCAACAAGAAGTTCCTGGAAGAAGGAAAAGCACACGCCCTGACATCAGGTTCATTCGAAGATGCCCTTGCCGTCATCAGAGAATCAGTAGAGAAGATCAACAAACCCAAAATCAAGGATTCATTATTCTAGCATATGATAAAAGGAGTGATTTTTGATCTGGACTTGACCCTTGTAGATACCACAATACTGGAAAATGCCAGAAAGATGAGAAACTGGCACGAGGCATATGGGCTAATCCCATATACCTCCATGTATGCAGGAATCCAAGAAGTCCTAGACAACATAAAAGCACAAGGAATCAAGATGGCAATAGTCAGCAGCTCACCCCGTCCCTACGTGGAAAGAATCGTTAGCCACTACCAGATTCCAGCAAGATTCATCGTTGGCTACCATGACGCCCATCCCATCAAACCTCATCCAGCCCCTATGCTAAAGGCATTGGAGCTGATGAATGAGAAAGCGGAAGATGTTCTGAGCTTTGGAGATAGGGCAATAGACATGATTGCAGCTAAAAGAGCAGGCATAAAAGCCATTGCATGCCTTTGGGGAACTAAGGAAAAAAGTATGCTGCTTGGCACCGCATACGACCAAGCAATTAGTTCTCCACTGGAGATTCTCCCATACCTGCAATGAAGATCGCAGAGACATTGAGTATGGTATGATATCCTCTCATCAGGTTCCACTAGACATCCACATTTCTAATGGAACCTTTTTAAATCACTTACACCCACAAAATACAAAATTAGAGTAAGTGAAATACAATTCACTATTTTGCAATACCTTTGCAAGCAGAAAAGAGAAAGATACTAAAAGCACTTCTCTTAAATTAAAGCATAGTATTAATATTCAATATCAATCAAACAATAAATTCATATGGAAAAGAACGCTATTATACTTGGTGATATTCGCCTCAAAAAAATAAGTAATGGATGTACAATCTCCCATCCTGATCGCGCTATATTAATTGTTACACCAGTCTTTGGATGTGCAATCTTCAACGTTATCACCAAGGATAAAACCTACGCATTCGACTTAAAAGAGACAAGCCACGGATTCCGTATTGATACACAAGAAGGAATCTTCTATTTCGAGTATGAAGGACTCAAGTCCATCAAAGATCGAATGGAAGCAAACATAGGCGTCTCACCTAAGGATCAAGCTGCATAGCCACAAGCAACGGGCAAAAGGACTCCCCACATAGCTATTCAAACAAGCTAAGTGGGGAGTTTTGCATGGATAAAGCAAGTATGCAAAACATTGATTTACACTTTACTGACTTCTAAACCTCAAACATGACTTAAATATTAAAATGGATAGAAAAGCAAGAATTGTAAAACTATCAGAACTACGAAACCGTTTACCTCATTACATGTAAACCAATGATAATATGAATATAAAGCAAAGAAGACAGGCTAGACGATAAAAGACTTTCATCATCTAGCCTACTTCCTGTCTTACTTCTGGTGGGTAAAGCTTAGATAGTTCATCGGCATGAAAGATGCAAATTACAAACAAAAGCCGATCAACTATCTAACAATCAAGTAAAGAGAAAGAACAGACGGTATATCCACTCCTATCGTTTTCTTTGAACCTTCTGAGAAGGTCTCATCATGTGAAGGGCCATGAAGAAGCAACGCTGGCGGAATGCCAGGTCATCTTCATCATCACGCTTTCCCCATCCTGTGCCTGGTCCGCCACCGCCACCACCGGATTGTGAAATCTTAGTGGCAGCATCCAGATAGCCCAGATATAGAGCAGCGGCAATGGAAGTCACCTGAACGGCATTATCCATGATGGTCTCTGCTATGGAACCATCAAAGAGAATGTCTCCTGTCTGCCTTGCCACTTGCCTCTGTTCCAAAGGAAGCGAAGAGAGGAACTCATGATATTTGGCTACCCGGTGCTTGGCATCGGTGACCATCATCATGTACCCCATTTGCTGCATTTCCTTGACGGTGGCCTTGCTGAGCAGAGGCACTTCCTTCTGAAGTTTCTTCTGTACCTCTTCAAACTTTCTCTCAGCCGAAAGGGTCTTGGTTTGCAACTGGGCAAGCTGTAACTCTGCAGTATGAAGTTTTTGAGTCTTGTCAGCAATTTTCTCATCCACCTCTTCCAGTTCCTTCTGAATCCTATCAAGCCTGATCTTTGCCTCTTCGGCACTAATTCTTCCGGAATCACGGTCTCGCTTGAGTTGCTCAACCTCCTCCAACAACCGATTCTTCTTAAACTCCAAATTGGCAATCATGGTCTGAAGGGCCTTGAACCTGGCAGTGGCATGTTTGATGTCTTTCTCCAAGCCACTCAAAGTAGCGCGCTGCTCCCTGATGACAGTCTGCTGCCCCTCGATGGTTTGAGATAGCTGCTCATTCTCACTCACTAACTTTTCCCGAAGTTCAGCGTGGTATTCCTCCGTGGAACGATGCCGGGCTCCTGTTTCAGAAATTCTATCACCACGCTCTAGACCATACTTCTGATTAATCTTAGCGATGTCATTGTGAAGACTGCTGTAAATTCTGAGACCATCCGTCTTCAACTCACCGAAATAGGACTTCCAGGAAAACTTATTGTTCTCTGTAATGGGAAGCATTGTACAATGCGCATGAGGATTGGTTTCATCCAGATGCACGATAAAGGATGCTATATTCTGTTCACCAAACCTTTCACATACAAATTTATACATGTCCTTAGCCCATTCTTCTATCTCCGGATGCCGGACAATATTAGAGTTATCAGCCCCTTTTTTGAGGTTCACCACCTGGTCACCAAAGGCCAGACGATGCATCTGATCCCTGGAACCACCTAAAATGATATTGGCCACCGTACGGAAAAACGGCGGATCCCTACCCCTGTTCGGGTCCCAAATCTTTCGTTCCTCAAGCAGCATCTTGATTCTTTTGGGGACAGATGTTTTCTTGTCCACCTCACAAATCACCCCACCTTTCTTAATCTCAAAATTCAGGTGCTCGCGAGTAGAATCATAGTTGCCGCTCCAACGCTTCAACCTCTCGCCACCATTAGCATTGCGCAGAAACTCATTGCTCTGAGAGGTTGTCATGCCTTTTCCGGCTCTAATGTCGAGTACTTGTTTTGCCATAACTTCCATTGTTTGTCAGCAGGGACTGAAGGGTTCTTAGGGACTTTCCCTAAGCCTAATCGCTTACCTCGGCTTGCCGCACGAAGTCGCCAAGAAATTGGCAGGTAAGCCTCCGTGTTTCAAAGCGTTAGCCATGAAACCGGGGATTAGGCTCCCCCCTGATGTAAAAAAGTACGGTTTCCGGCGCAAGCGCCCCTGGAAAACGAGCCTTCGATAGAAGCAGTTTTCCTGATATGGCAGGCCACCTGACCGAAGCTGAAAACTAGATTGAACCATCGTGCCCATCTTCCAGGAAAGAGGGCTGAAGAGAGGCTATCCACCAGGAGTTGGAGAAAGCCCGGAGCTAAAGATGCTGGGCTTCAAATGCACCACCTTACTGGTTACCATGTTGCACACCTCCAGAATCTCATACTTTTGAAGCTGGTCAACAAAGGCCAGCACCGCCGGGCGACTCCATCCCCATGCCTTCACCAGCTGCGCGATGTTGACATCCATGTCCTTGGAAGCGAGCTTAGCCTTTTGGAAACGGATAAGCAAATCCTGCAAAGCCTTCAAGCGAGAGAATCTGTTGGGATTGCGATACGAATAGTCGTTACAGAGATAAGCAATCAGCTCTGACGACATGTTGATGACGAATCTCTCCTCCTTCGGAAGCGATTCGCTACTGCTACTATTTTCTTTTACCATTTGAATATTTCTTTTAGATATAACCATTAACTATATAATCTACCTGAGAGACAGATGAAGATTGTGATGCTCTTTCAAAAGCTTCTAGGCAGCATTCCTTCCCCTTGGCCAAGAACCCAAGCTGCGCCACCTGCTTTTCATCCCGGGAACAGGTGGAAGCTGCTTGAACGGATAAACCATACCGGCCATGAGTAGGATAAAGATCAGCTCACCCATCAGGAAGGCACGTCCACAATCAACCACTGCCACCACAATAGCAAGAGAGGCAAGGAGAATTTGCAAGCACCTGCTCCCATGAATTCCAACCAATACCCTGTCGGCAAGCCTATAGGAAAACAGCAGCAACGTCATCATCAAAGCTACCATGTAAACCCAGAGAGAGGTCTGAAACGGATAAAGGATGTTCTCCATGAACACCTTGGGACCCAGTTCAACCTTACCATCAATGCCAGGCAATCCTATATTCATAAGGTGTAAGGCTCAAAGCCTTCCCTTTGGCTGCCCATTCCACCTGAAACGAACAGGCTTCCTTGGCTGCATGAAAGTCCACCACCTGAAACACCAGCATACAAATGACAAGAACTAATGTAAAGAATTTTCTTCCGTTGTCACTTCTATACATCTTGTGATATACATAGGAGATCCATGCCTTGACGGCAAGCGCCTTCCTTTTCAGCCAAGGCATTCGGGCAGACAGGAAACAATAGAAGTTGCGCCACTTATCAGAGCTGGCAGCCTTAGGCTTGATGCAATAGTGGAATACAAAGGGAACCGATGTAAGCAGCATAGCCAGGAGCCATTTCAAAACAATCATCACCATCTTTTACAGATATGCTAAATTAGAAAAAGAACGAGAGAATCTCATCCATCTTTTGATACTCCAGAACTTCTGCCGGCACCCTGGTAACATCCCTGAGCACATGCTGGATGCCCAAAAGCATAGTTTCATCACTGTCGTAAAAGTGAACCGTCAACGAATCAATGACCCCATACTGCTCACTCCCCATGTGAATGATAAACATACTGCCATCCACCGGTGTGGAATAAGCTGCCGCCTTTAACAGCTTGCCATAGTTCTGCTTGCTGGCATAGAGGATGTGAAGCCCAAGTTTCTTCTCCAACCACTCTACCAAATCCTCCATCATAACCTGTTTGGAAGCAGGTATGACAACTTCTACGTAATCCTCATGAGGAATCGTAGGTAGAGGAACCTCCTTAAAGAATTCCGGGAGCTTGCTACGCAACTCCAGGAAGAGCGTATTGATGGAATCCTTCCATTCCTCGCTCTCTAAAAGATTGTAGTCGCTTAATGTCTTAATCATTTGATTGCAATTATAATATTGATGATAGATATGATTTAAGGAAATACTCCGACAACACCTCTGTCAAGTTATTTTCCTTGTCTCGAACATGTTTCCTGGCATCCAACCTTTCAAGCAAGCCGGGCAAGTCATCTGAGAGGGCAAGAAGCTGCTCTCTTTGCTCCTCAGTCAACACGGCAGCAGAATAGTCGTCAATGGCCATGAAAGGCTGGATGAGCATCCATCGATAGTTGGCCTGCTGGGTGTTACCAAGGCGTCTTCTGGACAAAATATCCTCCTTACATGCCAAGGCATTCTGAATGATGCGCCGGTTGAATCGCATGCTTAGATATAACATGGTTCTGTCGTTGACATCATCCACTTGTGCCCCCACCGATGAGTAGAGTCCATCAAACACCCGGGTGGTGCCCATGGTGAGCTTCTGCAGGCTCTCGGTATCCACCTGAGCAAGATACTTCATCAAACTCCTGAAGCATTTATCCTCCAAGGCTATGAAGTTCATCAGCTCGTCACCCTGCTTGAACGACGTGGCAGAGGAAAGCAGTTTGCCATAGGCAGCAAGCGTCGTCTTCAATGATGGATAGAGCGGATAAGTATCAAGTTTCTCATAATACTTCACCGCATCCTTGAAGATGGCATTCTTCTCCAACACCTTCCGCTGCATGGCAGTGTTCAGCTTGAAATACATCACCTCACGAAGCGAGCGAGGCTTGACAAACGCCAAACGGGTGATTTCCGCCCGTATGGAATCCGACACCATGAAATATGCCACAGCCATCGGACTCTTGAGGTTGAGAGAAGAGTCCCTGCCAAAACTACTGTAGGCAGAATCCCGTACCTCCAGCCAAGTGGAGGTAAGAGAAGAAAGGTCCTCAATGGACACATCCTGCTTCTGCTTCAAAAGCTCCAGCTGCTGCTTGCATCCCTGTAATGCCTCCTCAGACGAAGAGAAGGAAGGATGTCGCTCACAGGAAACCAATATGGCCATCATGGTCATACCAAATACAATTAACTTTTTTACCTTCATTTTATTCTAATACGATTATTGATATGTTACCTGAATCTGGGTGCAAAAGTAAAAAAGAAAACTTAAAAAGTAGTAGTCTTCGCTATATAACTATATATTTAACATTTATACAAAACCTTATTATGCAAGTTTTGAAGCTCCAAAAAGTAGATATAAAATTCCAAAAACGCCGTATATAAAGACTTTATGACATGTTCTAGATATGATAGAAGCGCCTTTTCAAATGTTAACTACAAACATCTTATATGTTAAAATTACAGGGCTAATTTGGCACACAATTGGAGTATCATCTTAGCATAACAACTCCCGAAACTCCCTCATATACCCCCCAAAACAAAAAAAGTTCCTCGCCTTTTGGCGAGAAACCCTCAAAATTCATCGATAAAGATTGATGATGTCCAATCCTTTCAGCCTGGCTTTTCTGCAGGTGTAGAAAGTTCCTCCCTTTGGCTTGCCATCATAATAGGCGATGATGCCACTTGCATGGGCTAACATATAGTCATTGCGCTTGAGCAGACAACCATTGTAATACCCCTCACTGAGCACTACTTCTTCATCAACCTCATTCAAGATACGCTGATACCGCTCACGCTGATGGGGAGCCCACCTTCCACTCTGACCTCTGTAAGGAATAACCGCAACCAACTTTACCCCCTTCAGTTCCTCCTTCAGCTTAATAACCTCCTCGGCTGCCAACATGTCAAAACCTAACGCCATGCCCGAAACAAACTTTCTGAAACCTAACGAGAAAAGCAACCTTATCTTTCCTCTCACCTGCTGTCTCACTTCCTGCTCCTTGTCCTTTGGAACAGAGCGATGTCCGGTGAAGACAACGCTCTGCTTTTTGAAAATCTGATTCATACCTTCTTATATATATAATGTGTTCTAGCTAAAAACAAACCTCCCACCACATGAGCGCCATGTTTCTCCACCTCCTCGGCAAAGATGGCATAAGAGCCACCGGTGGTGATGATGTCATCAAAGATAAGCACTTGCTTACCCTTGAAAAAAGGCTTGTCAAAATCCATGATGCTCACCTTGGAAATCTCCTTCTCTCTTCCTCTTCTGCGCTCATGAACTGCCAAGCGGTCTTCCATCAAGATAAGATGGGAATAACCATTCTTGATACCACTCAATCGGCTCACCTCCTTGCAGAACTCCTTGTAGCGGCTCTTGTTCACCTCCTGACGGCTAGCTGGCACACATAGGAAAACCATGTCCTTCACCAGCTCGCCATACTCACGTTTCAAATAGCCATCCACCATCTGCGCCACCAACTTGTAAGCATCATCCCTTGCATCCTTGAACGCATAGATAAGCTTTCTATCTTCCTTGGCATCCTCACCCACATTACGGATTCTTGCAGGAAAGTACTTCAAGAAATATCCCTGTTTCTTACTCAACTGGGCTATCATGCCCTCATCTATCAATCTAGCCATAAAAAATCGTATTAAAAGTTACTCACTCAAATGGTTCTGAGTCCAAACCTCCACTTCCCACTCATACCCCACGTTATTGCACTGACTTTGGTTCATTCGTCTGATGTCCTCGGCTTGCTCCTCAGTAATAGGCTCACTCTCCAACTTCATCAGCTTCTTGATACTAGCCTCCCTGTTTGTCCCGATGTAAACCAAGTCCTTGCTCTCACGGGAGTTCCAATTGTCTGTACGATAAAAAAGAAATACTTTCATCTTGTCTCATTTAAAAGTTCAACACTCAAAAAAATATTCTGGATTTCCTGATTCACTGCCTTTTCAAGCTTTTGTTTTCAGAAGAATCCGAGCTTTTTTTTATAAACATTCCGGCATAACCGTCATCACTTTAGCCTTTTTACGTGCATAAAAGAATGGAAGTCCAAGGGGGCAGTAAGCCAAACAATCGGTCAAGAATCTTTTCTAGAATACCCAATCTCTGATTGCGGAAGTCTGCTGGAAAAGAATCTTAGCCGATAACAAAGTGGTGTTTGGTATCTGCCAGGACTTCACATACCTTTGCAAAGTAAAAAGACTATGGTGATGGCTACCGGCTAGAAAAGATAAAAAGTGAGGAGTATTCCCCATAAAAAACAAAATAGAACCCTAGATATATCCCATCAGAAATCACATCAAACACGGTGTTTTCCCACCATGACCAAAGGGAACCGTGGGAAAACGAACCTCTCTCCCTTTAGCCTTCTGACAATATGGTCAGGTGGCAAAGTAGCATGGCAGGCCCATACTACCTTGGGGACTAAAACAGTCATGTACATGAAGAGAACGCCTGGGCGTGAGTCTTGAAGAGAATGGTCATGCGTGAACTACCCAGTGAAGATGGGAAATAGTCCACCTTCGCGGGTAAGTCACCCTTGGCCAGACTCGAAAAGACCTCTTCTTGTGCATGACATCAGCAAGAGATACTTTAAAAGGCAATACACTCCATTTCAACAACCAGATATTTGCTGACATAGATACTAACCACCTCACCTATCCTTAACATATATGAATCTACAATGATATACATTGCAAAGGAAACAGAAAACTTGACCCAAGGGTCAAATCCCCACAAAGACAAGACAACATCAAAGGCGAAAAGAAACCCTACCCAAACATAGGATTTCTTTTCTAAATATACTCTTAAACATCAAATCTTCATCTTCCTTGCCTCTTCCACAAGAGACTCCCATTCTTCCTCTACTCCTCCACAAGCCCATGAAAACTCATCACCATTCGCCCAATTCTGAGCAAGGATATACAGAAAGAACGACTCCTCTATGGTCAAGCCATCGGCTTTCTCCGAGGCAAGAATCTCTCCCATCACCACTTCATCCTCATGATACAACACCTTCAATTTCTCCAAAGACATCTTTTGAGCAGCCGCTTTCTCCGTCACATACGCACTAGCCGCCTTCACTATTAGATAAGCCATGACCTTGAGTTTACCGCCGGCAGAAAGCTCCTGGCAAGGAACCACCTCATGAGCATAACACTTGGAAAAATGAAACTTGGCTGTAGATATATCAAACTCCACCTCCAAATGATAAGAAACACCCTTCTCATCTTTCTTGCAAGAGGTGACTACACCATAACAATCCCCTCCAAGAAAAGACTCTCTTTCCACACGAAAACCATCAAACTCCAAAACTTCTTTCTGATTCATAATTCTTATTTTTAAACTCTTTGAAACTTTCCCCATGCCTCCAAGGTATCAACCTTGCAAGCATGCTGATAAACACGCTCTATTTTGCGAAAAGCAACTTGAAAAGCCTTTGGCGTACTGGATAAAGCCATACGCTTTCCCAAACAGACTTTCTGCCCCACTTCCATGGATTCCCAACAACAACGTATCATGCCTTCATCTGTAGGCTTGCAACCTAGATAAACGCCCTTGATACCCGTAACCCTCTGATATTTCTTAGGGTAAGGACAATAGATAGACCATGCATCCTGCGTATCCTTGGCGCTTCCCCTTTCATCATGATATAAACGCACTTTCATACAAATATTTTTTTTGGAGAGGTGGTGAGCCTCTCCGTTACCTTTATAAATCCAATCTACCCTTATCATGGTAAGAGAAATAACACCCATCAGCAATTATCACATGGTCCATGAAAAAGATGCGCATGATGCTGCAAGCTTCCTTGACGCTCTTGGTAAGCATATCATCAGCCTTGCTGGGATGAGGGCTATTGGATGGGTGATTGTGAGCAATTGCCAAGATAGTGGCATTGTTCAAAACTGCCTCCCTCATGATTCTGCGCACATCTACCGCCGTCTCCGTGATACCCCCATGACTCATAGGCACATGCTTGATAAGCCTAAAGTTCTGGTTCATCAAAAGCAGATGGCATTCCTCCACCTCCAAATCCTTCACATGCGGATAAAGGAAATTATAGATAGCCAAGCTACTGCCCAAATCGGGACGCTCTGCCATATTCTCCAAGCTGTAACGCTTACCAAGCTCTATGGCTGCCTGAAGAGCTATCGCCTTGGAATCCCCGATACCTTGAACCACCTGCAAGTCCTCTACCCTAGCCTTGGCAATATTTCGCAAGCTCTCCTCCATCACATTGAATACCTGACGTGCCTGTTCCACATTCTTCTGTGTACCTGTACCGATAACCAAAGAAATCAGCTCCACTGTGGTCAAGTTTCCAAGCCCATTGTTATAAGCCTTATACTGAGGAAATTCCTCCATGCAAAACCCCGAAAAATTCTGTCTCATATCTCAAATTGCTTTAAATTAAACTTAAAATATTCTGGATTTCCTGAAACAACCAGCCTTTTTCAAATCCCTGGAGTTTTGAGGATAAATCCGAGTTTTTTTTTAGCATTCCGGCATAACCTTCACACCAAGCCTTTTTTCGTGCCTAAAAAGCATGGCAGTCAAAAATGGCAGAAAGCCAAACAATCGGTAGAGAATCTTTTCCGGAAAACCGCAATCTATGATTTCGGAAGGCTGCCGGAAAAGATTCTTCGCCGATAACAACGTGGTGTTTGGTATCTGCCAAGACAGCCATACCTTTGCACGATAAAAAGCCTGGTGGGATTATGCTGCGACAAAATAATAAAAACGAGGTTCTATTCACAAAACTACAGTAGAAAACAATAGATATAAGTATCATCTTCCAATGGATATCTACCTAAACCACGACACAGTAAAACCAAACCATAGATATCAACAAAACAGATAGACAAAGATAAGCATAAAAGAGCCGGCATAAAAGAAAAAGAGCCAAGAGAAACACATGCAGTCCATATCAACCATGTATTCCTCCTTGGCTCCCAAAAGAACGATTTCATCGAAAAGTAGATATAATACCATCCCCCAAATGCCATCAATCCAAGACTACCTAAAAGATAGCCTTGGAAAGATAAACATGGCAGATATGGGAAGGAGGCTAAGCTGCCTCCTTCTTCTTTTGCTTCTCTACCTCTGAGAGGCTGGTGGCGATAAGCTTGATCACATGA
>OIXW01000200.1_pt1 | contig 17576 bp, 19 predicted proteins | sample 1587951 | NCBI WGS metagenome assembly OIXW01 (sample SAMN03283239) | human gut metagenome | biome: human-associated habitat; material: feces | host: Homo sapiens | place: Peru | collected 2012
AACATTTCTCGTAATGAATTGCTACTTACCACCCATTTGCAAAAGAGGAGCTTTATTTAAAAATAATATGCTTCGCAAAAGTAATTTCCCAATTCTAAAGGTATATTTAATATAGGGGCGTCATCTTAGATGCTTTAACTCTAACTTTGAATTAGAGTAGTTCTCATAATACATATTTTTGCGAGGTGCATATGAATAAACCCTTTATTACCTATACCGCACAAGTTGAGAAATTAACAAACGAAAAACATTTAATAGTTACAGATTCTAACTTTGCAATTACATCCCTAAAAAACATCAGCTACTTTGGATTAATTGGTGGCTATAAGCATCCATTCATTGACGTTCAGACTCATAAGTATATGAATAATACCACTTTCGAGGACATAGTAGCTCTTTATGAATTTGATGAAGAATTACGTGGACTATTCTTTAAGTATTTATGTCACATAGAAATAAAACTACGTTCATCTATTTCTTATTACTTCTGCCAAAAACACGGTGAACGCCAGGACGAATACCTTAATCCTGCCAATTACAGTACTGCCCCAAAAAACAAACGTGGAATTATTAAATTAATTAAATTACTAGATAATGTAGCTAACAAAAACAAAGATCACAAATATCTTGTTTATCAGCGCAATAAATACCATAATGTCCCACTATGGGTCATTTTAAATGCTCTTACTTTTGGACAGATATCTAAGATATTTGAATTTTTGCCTCAAAAAATGCAAGGACTCATTTGCCAGGACTTTGGAAATATTAAGAAAAATGAAATGATTAAATATTTAAAAGTATTAACACTCTATAGAAACGTATGTGCTCATAATGACAGACTTTTTTCTTATCATATATCTATTGACATTCCCGATACATTGATACACAAAAAACTAAATATTCCAAAAAAAGGATCAAAGTATATATATGGAAAAAATGATTTGTTTTGTGTAGTTATTTCCTTTCGTTATCTACTACCACAAAATGACTTTTTAATATTCAAAAAGCAACTGCTACATATCTTCAATCAATACGAAAAGAAAAATTCAAACTTGAAACTAAACAAATTATATGAATATATGGGATTTCCATCTAACTGGAAACATATCACAAAATTCCGCAAAATATAATCATAGTCGTCTAGAAAAGGCTAGAAAAGCATTTTTAGCACATTTTATGCCATCCACAATTGAAGCACATTTTATGCCATCCACAATTGACTTTCTTTCTTGTATAGTTTATATTATTCTTGTGATCAGATTGCAGATACTCGTGAAGCCTGCAATCGAGGGAGGTGCCAAGGCGCCTTTCCTTTCTTGTTTTTTGCGATCAGATTGCAGATACTTGTGAAGCCTGCGATCGAGGGAGGTGCCGAGGCTCCTCTTTTTTTTATGCATCAAAAAAGCCTGAGTTAATTCTCAGACTTATGTGTAAATGTAATAATAAGACCTGCTACAATTGTACCAGCTAAAAGTGCTATGACATACTTAAATGGATTAGTCATCAAATAAATAACCCAGATACCACCATGAGGTACCTTTATACCACATTTATAGTAGGCAGATAATGCTCCTGTAATGAATGAACCTAAGATACATGCAGGTAATACATGTTTTTGATCCTTCTTCATAAAAGGAATGGCCCCTTCTGATACAAATGATAAGCCCATAATAATATTTTTAAATGTTGTAGATCTTTCTTCTTTAGTCCATCTTTCCTTAAATATAAGTGTAGAGAAACCAATCGCTAAAGGTGGAATCATACCAGCACCCATAACAGCTGCCATGATCACATCTGAATTAGAAGCTTTAGTAAAGACTAATGCATTCGCAAATAAATAGGCAAATTTATTAATAGGTCCACCCATATCAATAGACATCATAGCACCAAGTGATGCACAAATAATAACAACTGAAATAAGTGGTAAGTCATAGAGACGATTGATAATGAGTGAATGACACTTAACTAAATATGTATTAAGTACTGTCATTGCTACACCAGATGCGAGTACTCCTAGTACTGGATAAAGTAAAACTGGTTTAATACCATCAAACATATCAGGAACATTCTTAAATAATCTTTTTACTGCAAGTACTAAGTATCCAGCAAGAAAACCTCCTACTATAGCCCCTAAGAAACCTGATGAATTTGCTAGAGCGTTATATGGGTTATAGGTCCAGTTAAGTGAAAACCCACTATAGGCAATATAACCACATACAAGTCCTGGTCCCAAGGCTGGACGATCCGCAATACTCATCGCAATATAACCTGAAAATACAGGTAATACAAACAAATAGAGGATATTTCCAAGTACATTCAATATATCAAAGTATTGTGCATGTTCAAGAAATGTAAAGCCTAGTGCAAATACACTAATAAATCCTGCTGCCACGAGTATAGGTAAAGCATGAGAGAAACCATTCATTAAGTGTTTATAAGGAATGTGCCATCCCTTTTCCTGATTATTCTCTACCTTTACTTCCTCACCCTTATAAATAGGTGCTTGTTCATCTAAGATGATCTGGATAAGCTTTTCTGGTTCATCAATCCCTCTTGCGACAGGACAGCTATAAAGTGGTAAACCATTAAAACGATTTAAAGAAATATTCTTATCAGCCGCAATAATAACACCCTTTGCGTTTTCTATATCTTCTTTTGTGAGTTCATTCTTAACCCCTATTGAACCCTGTGTTTCTACTTTAATCGCTACACCCATTTCTTTAGCTTTCTTTTCTAATGCTTCTGCAGCCATATAAGTATGGGCTATTCCAGTAGGACATGCAGTCACTGCTAAGACTTCTGGATGTTCTAATGTTTCAGTTTCATGTTTAGTACTTTGTGCTAAATCAATAATAGATAAGAATTCTTCAGGTGTTCCTGCATTCTTTAAATCTTCACAGAAATCTTGATCCATTAATAATGTAGATAATTCACTTAATACTTGTAAGTGTACATTATCTCCATTATCTGGTGCTGCAATCAAGAAAATAAGAGTCGTAGGCTGACCATCCATAGACTCATAATTTACACCTTCAGGCAGTGTCATAGCCGCAATACCTGCTTCTGTAATCGCAGTTGTTCTTGCATGAGGAATCGCAATACCATCTACCATACCTGTCGTAGAAAGATTTTCTCTTTCTATAACTGCTTCTTTATATAATTCTTTATCAGAGACATTACCCTGTCTATACATTAAAGACACCATTTGATCAATCGCATCCATCTTGCTAGAAGCATGGCCATGAATCTTGATAGCTTCTTTACTCATCAAATCTGTTATCTTCATATTGTTTCTCCTATATATGATATACATGCATTCTATCATAATTTCATGTAAATAAGTACACCATTATTATGTTTATAAGAAATTACTTTTCTTATTATTTAACACTCTCACGCAAAAGAACTATAATAATAGAAGAAAGAAGGTGTTACTATGTATGCAGTCATTTATGGTGACAATGAAAATGGAGAAAACATTGAAGTAGAAGGACTATTTCAAACACACGCTGAAGCAGTGAAGGCATTGTATGAGAGTGCATCTCAAACATTTGATTCGATGAATATTGATATAGAATCATGTGTTGAAGATGAGTATGACTGGAGTCCTCGTGGCGAGATACACAAGGAAAGTGCCTGGGCTAATAGTGGTGGTGACGATGGATATGCTTTGTTTTGGAATGTGATAGAGATAGATGATAGAGCTTTTCAAAACAAATAAATGTAAAATATGACATATAAAGTGAAAAGTTTCAACTCCAAAAGAGTTGATGCTTTTTTATTGGCTTGAAATAAGGTAAAATTGAATTAAAGGCGGATCACAACATGAAAAAAGAAGCGAAGAAAAGACTTTATGAAAGCACTGTGGAATTACTAAAGGAGAGTGAGTATGAAGATCTAACAATTGGAAAGATATGTCAAAACGCTGATGTATCAAGGCAGGCATTTTATCTCCATTATCGTTCTAAGGATGAAGTTTTAAAAGAAATCTATTTTAATCTATTTAAGTATACTTATCTAGATAGAATAGAAGATAAAGACTATATAGAGTCTGATGATTTTATTATGAAAGTAATTGATGTCTATGAAGCGCATGCAACCATATTCATTACATTAGAGAAGTGGTATTACCAGGATTTTTTATCACAGGAGAAGCAGCGTATTATAGATGAAGTCTCTCTTCGTGAATTTGATAATCCATTTATTGAGAAATACTCTAAGTATTTCATGATTTCTTTCTTAACACCCATACACTATATCATGATGGGATGGCTCAATAGCGATAAGAAAGAATCTAAACAGGAACTACAGACAATCATTAAAACATTTGTATATCACAAATAATAAGAAGACCCTCTCGCGCGAGAGGGCCTTTGTCTTATAAGTCTTTAGTTACGTTATATGCTTCAGTGATTGCTGTCTTGATATTTCCAATTTCATGAGCATCACCAATCATATGATAGTGAAGACCACTTTCTTCCAACATTTCTTCTACTGCTGGATTCTTCTTATAACCTGCCGCAAAGATAAGTGTATCTGCATCCTTGATAGTATGAGTCACATCGTCTTGTGTATAGTTGATTTCAGTTTCAGTAACAGATTCTACTTTAGCACTTGTAATGATCTTGATACCCTTCTGCATCATTCTTCTTACAAGTAAGCTTCTGCCTGGTCCTGATTCATTCATCATGACTCCGTTTGCCATTTCTAAAATAGTGACATCTCTATTTCTAGGGAATAAGTCATTGATTAATGGAGCTAAGTAATCAGCTGTTTCACAACCTACTGATCCACCACCAATAATGACAATCTTACGACCTGGGAACGCTCTGCCTGCAAGTACATCATCTGCTGTCATCCATGATTTAAACTGAGTGAATGGATTAATAACGATTGGAGATGCACCAGTACCTGCAATGACTTCATAATCCTTAAACTCATTCTGTAACATCTCTAAAGTCACTTCTGTATTTAATCTGACATCTACACCTTCAAGTTTATGAGCCATATACTTGATAACTAATGTAAGATCCTGTTTTGCGATAGGTACTGCAGCTAAGTTCATTTCTCCACCTAGCTTATCATCCTTTTCACATAATACAACGTGATGTCCTCTCTTATGAGCCACAAATGCAGCTTCCATACCTGCTGGTCCACTACCGATGACAAGAATGTTCTTCTTTTCTTTAGCTTCTGTGATTGTATCTTCATTTTCAATTTCTAATGAAGGGTTGATTGTACAAGACACACGTTTACCAAACATGATACCTGTTAAACAACGTAAACATCCAATACATGGTCTAATATCTTCTACATGACCACTCATTGCCTTATTAACGAATTCTGCATCACATAAGTTAGCACGACCCATCATACAGATATCTGCTTTATCATTCGCAATTAATTCATCCGCAATCCAAGGTTCAGTAATACGTCCTACTGTAGCGACTGGAATTGATACATGCTTCTTGATTTCTTCACTTAATAAAGCATGAGACCCCATCTTAGTACCTGGTGCAGGAATAGAACTTCCTCTCGCAATAGTTGTACCACCAGAAACATGAAGCATATCTACACCTGCTTTTTCTAATGTCTTAGATACATAGATCATATCATTGATGTTTAAACCACCATCAGTATATTCATCACCAGAAATACGTACATCAATGATAAAGTCTTTACCACACATTTTACGTACTTCTTCAATGACTTCTAAAGTAAGTCTTAGTCTACAAGAAATATCTCCTCCGTATTCATCTGTTCTCTTATTATATAAAGGAGATAAGAAACCACCTAATAAACCATGCGCATGTGCCGCATGAATTTCAACACCATCAGCACCAGCAGTCTTTACTCTTAAAGCTGCTTCACCAAACTGTTTAATAATAACCTTTAGTTCTTCTTTAGTAACTGAACGTGGTGCTTCTTTCGCATAATATGGTCCTACATTACTTGGCGCAATTAATCTAGGTGTACCTGGAATTGGGAAAGCCATATATGCTGGGTGGAATAACTGAGGTAAGATCTTACAATCATACTGGCGTACAGCTTCAGTTAATTTTTTCCATCCAGGAATAAAGCTATCATCATGAATAGACATATCTCCTGGTAAATAGATATATGTTGGTTCTACTGTAGTGACTTCAGTAACGATTAAACCAACACCACCCTTTGCACGAGCTGCATAGTGTGCAACAAGTGCATCAGTGACATAACCCTTATCAGCTAAGTTTGTACTGATAGGAGGCATAAAAACTCTGTTTTTTACAACTGTTTCACCGACTTTAATAGGTGAAAATAAATGTGAAAATTCCTTCATTGGTATATCCTCTCTTTCGTCACCATTATAGCACTCCTCTTGTGAATAAAAAATCATGCTTGTATATAAAAACAGTCATATTTTGCCTTCTTAGTGTTAAGAAAAGACAATATATGACTGTTATAAAACAATTTGTATACGCTTACCTTTGTGATTTATTTGTATATCTTCATCTGTTTCAATCTTGATATGTGCATCACCATAAGTGATCTTACATGTTTCATCTTCGTAGATGGTTTCTTCTTCCTTGATGAATTCTTCTAGTATACTATCAAAGTCATGAAGCTTCATTTCTTCTTCTACAGTAGGCGCAAAATTCTTCTTAAAACGTTTTCTATAGCTGCTAGGTGATATCCCATAGATTTCTTTAAATGCTTCTGTATAAGCCTTAGAATTAGGCATACCACATTCATCTGATATCTCTGAAATATTCTTTATACCCTCCAACAAATCTTCTAAAGAAGCACGAATACGTACACTGTTTAAGTATTTAATAAAGGTAATACCTGTAAACTTCTTAAAGAGTTTAGATGTATAACTTAAACTAAATGAAAGTGTATCTGCCACATCACCTAAAGTAAGATTTTCATTATAGTGTGAGTCTATATATAAAATAGCCTGCATATAGTTCTTATGAGCTTCATCCTGCAAAGGAAGATATGACATAGAGAAAGAGACCTGAGAGGTAATAGAGAGGATATCCATCATATAAGCATTCAAAGTATAAAGGTTATAGTTTTCCTGTCTAATAAGCTTTAAGATGCCTGATATCTTATTTTTTAATTGATCATAGGCTTGATTTGTGACAATCATTGTAGAAAAAGCTTCATTACTATTCCCACTCATCGCACTTGTCATACGATCAAAATCTATATGTATTGTAAGAATGACACCATCTTTCTTATGGGAGATTAAATGTATATCTCCAGGGGCAATCATGACAAGTTCCCCTTTTGTAAGTTTAGAAGTAAACTTCTCTGTCACTATCTGATATTCTCCCTGTAAGACATAGGAGAGTTCTAGACTATTTTGTCTAGAGAAGATATGACGATCAAAGCTGTTGATACTTAAAGAAAGAGGATAACCAAACTTCTGTCCTGAAAAATCATAATAACTTGTCATATTCATCATAATAGTAAGTCCTCCAGATATTTTCCTATTCCATCATGATCACAATCATCACATACTGCATTAGAATATTCTTTCACATGCTTAAATGCATTGCCCATGGCAACACCTGTCCCTGCTTTAATAAGCATAGGGAGATCATTTTCACCATTCCCAAACGCAATTACATCCTTTAAATCTATATGATGATAATCCGCAATTCTCTCCAACATACTTCCTTTATCGACTCCTTGAGGGCCTATTTCCATCCAATAGGCATCTACTAAAGAACATGAATAATCTAGTCCTTCTGTATTAAAAGACGAACGACCTGTAAAGACAAACTTATCAAAGATTGTATCTTCATGTATTTGTTTGTGTAAATGAAATAATCGAGAAGGAAATGATTCGTTATAGTGAAACATGACTCTTTTATTGTTTATATATACGATAAAGCCATAATGATAATCTTTCGCATACTTTTTCACCTTTAAGTAATCATCATAGTTTAAGCGTTCATGTTCAAATATCTTATGACCTAAATGATCATGATAACTTTGGCCATTATTGCAGGAATAGCCACTCATTGGATATTTCTCAAAGTGAAGCATATCACCATATTTCTTTAGACTATTGATATGTCTACCACTAGAAAGAATAATACCTATCCCCTTCTCTTCTAGTTTAATGAGTGTTTCTAGTGTTCGTGGTGAGATTTTTTGGTAGTGATTCAGTAATGTACCATCCATATCACAAAATATGAGTTTCATAGAACACCTCCCCTAGAAACTATCATAACACAAAAGGCTTCAAGACTAAAATCTTGAAGCCAAAGTAATGAGATATTTACTAAACATGATAAGTATGAATGCAATCATGAAAGTATGAGTCCCTAGTCTTTTATAGAAGAAGGACATACATAGTCCTATGACTATTTCAATACAGACTGTTTCTATAAGTCCTAAGATACAAATATCAAGAAAGAAAAAATCAGTAAGAATAGAAAACAATACAAATATAATAAGTGTAGATATTATTCTTTTAAGCATCATTGTATGATATTTCCTTCTTCCCATTCTGATAATTGAAAATGTATCTATCTCAATATACTGGAAGATGCAGTCAAACACTATTTTTAAATAGAAGTAGTTAACTAGAAATGCAAATACAACGTAAATAGGTCTTTGAGGAAAGAAGTATTTGATATCAATAAAATCGATATGAAACACTTCTTTACATATGAGAAATAGAATGAAGAGAGACACATAGTTCTTAATTGTCTTCACTTTGAAGCTTCCCCTCTTCAAGTAAATAGGTATGCGTATAGTTTACACGTGCTAAACGGTCATGTGATGCAATCACTATACTTTTACCACCTTCTATTAATGTATTGACCATATCCTCAAATACGACAATACTCTCTTCATCCAAGCCTCTCGTTGGTTCATCAAAAAATATAAGATTCTGATCTTCCATCACTGCCTGAATAATACCTGCTTTTTGTCTCATACCTACAGAATAATTCTTAAGTATAGAAGCATTATCATAATCTAAAGAATACATATGACATAGTTCTCTTATTCTTTCTTCATTATAGTGATGATTGATAGAGGCAAGAAATTCAAGATTGAATCTTAGTGATTCATTTTCAATAAATCCTGGATTTTCTATAAGTGCACCAATGTACGTATCAGAATCCTTTTCAATCGCACCTGAGTCACTTTGAATAATATCACAGATGATTTTAAAGAGTGTGGATTTACCACATCCATTCTTTCCATGTATATAAAGACATTCCCCTGTATTTATTTCTAGATTAATATCTTCTAATACAGTGTTTTGTTTAAAGCTCTTTTTAATATGATTAACTTTCAACATCTTTATTCCCTCCTAGAAGAACATATAATGACAAACAAGATTAATAATAATTGGCAAAGCGATATAGAGAATGTTTGATTTTCTATTGAACTGTAAGTAAATAATGGATATCTCAACTAAAAATAGCAATGTATAAATAACTAACATGAATAGAAGTTTGATACTCATATGAGAGAGTCCATATACAAGAAATAAGAAGCCATAGAGAACTGCTAAGAAAAGAAGTGTAGTCATGATCATAAAGGCATAGATATTTTGTTTTGTATTCTTATAGCCCTTACGTGTAATCAAAGTATGGTGAATCCCATTGATGATCATGATCTTCTTATACATCAATACAAGACACGCAATATTTAGAATCAAGGTAATATAATTACTTGTAAGAAGAATATAGATGAAATTAAATCTCCTATTTAATCTTGTGACTACAGGAATAAGAAGAATCAAAATAATAAGTGAAATAGTGTCCTGTTTCTTAATAAGTTTAAGTAGTGGAGTCATGATAATCCCTCATTCCAAAAAGAATAGATGACAAGAGATAATAAAGTAATGCCGTACCAATATAGAAGAGATGAGGATTATTATTGAGGACAGGACTTTTAATAATACTTGGGGTGAGAATATTAATGATATTCAAGAAATAAGCCAATGTGGCAATCAAGCTTCCTGATGTATTATAGAATATATGAGATAAAACAGATGCACCAATATAAAGAATAAGTGATACAAGTAAACCTAAAGTTCTATAGAGATAAACATTCTTAATAAAGTACTGTAATGAAAATAAGAAATGAGAAAAGAGTGCATAACCAATTGATGAAAGAACCATATAAATAATAAGATTGAGAAGTAATGAACTTGATAATAAATTAGTCTGTCTTGTTGCATTCATATAGATTGGATTAATAGAAAAGGATATCTTAAAAAAGAAAAGATGAATAATGAGTATTGTAAGTAAATGAGTGATAAGAATAAGAATGAATGTCGAAACGAAATTGAATTGTCTTTCCTTTTTATGATAAATAGAAGAAGACATACGTGTTATCAGAAAATGATTGAATTTATTATGATTATATAATAAGAAATCAGCACTAATGATATTAGGAATAATGAGAGTTGTAAGGACATATAATATAAGTGTCAATCCTGAATCCTGTAAGTAATAGAAGAAGTCTAAACCCATTTCAGGATCCTTTGATTTCATGAGTATCATTTCATTGTTAGAGATAGATCCATAGGCTCCTTTATAACTGATAAATACACCTATGATAATCGCAATGAAATAAAAAGAGAATAAGAGAATTTTCTTTTTTGATTTAAATAAGTAGAAGAAATGTTGCATAAATAGTCTCCTTTCTAGCATTAAAGGATAGTCACTGTAGCAACTATCCTTTCAACAATTAATCGATATGATCAGAAGAGAACTTCAAGGAAACTTCAATATATCCCGGATCAATATTACTTGTTGACATTTTCGTATATAGAGTATTTCCTTTATCTACAGTACTATAAAATTTAGGATGTGCCACAGTCCCATAAACTTCTACCGCTGGAGAACGATTTGCTTTACCAGAAGTAATAAATCTTGCATACGGAGCAATAACAGCACCATATGATGCCTTCATCGAACCAGTCACGCTAGTTGTAACTTTCTTAGATCCGTTAGAAAGATTATACTTTGTACCTCCTTTAGGTGGAATGTTTACATATTCTGCTGTCTGCCAAGATGTACCTTTCTTCACATCAGCATTAACAGAAAGTAAACCTGCAGTAAAAATACAAACCAAACACAAACCACTTGTTAAAACCATTTTTGTTTTCATACTTCTATTCACTCCTTTCGATTTTTCAGTATTGAAAAAGATGGTTTAATTACCTATTCCTCTTAACAGGTCAATTGTAATAAATATATTCATATGTTAAGATTTAAATAGTGTTTTCTTTCCTGATTTCATTCTAAATAATACATTATATATATTCAATTTGATGATCGTTAATGGTCTATTTAAAAGCGACAATGATAAGGAGATGAGATTTATGGCATATAAAATTGCGGTTGTAGATGATGAAGAAGATGACTTAAAACATGTTAGTCATCACATAAGTGATTTCTTCTCATCTACAGATATAGAGCTTAATACATATAGGGATGCCCTGCATTTTCCTATAGATGTATATTTTGATGTCTTATTTCTAGATATTGATATGCCTCATGTTTCAGGATTAGAACTAGCGAAAGAGTATAAAAAAAGACATCAAAATGCCTTGATTATCTTTATTACAAGTCATAATGAACTTGTCTATAAAGCATGTAATATACATCCTTTTGACTTTATTAGAAAAGAGAATCTAGATATAGAAATGCCCGATGTATTAGAAGAGATTAACTATCAATTATCTCATTTACATCCAAGTGTGACATTTTATATCAATGGGAATGCCTATGTATTAAGAAAAGAATTGATACTTTATTGTGAAAGTTTCAATCATCAAACAGAGATACATTTTGACGCGTCTTCTATAACTGTCAATATGCAGTTAGGTGATGTAGAAAGAACGATTGATTCTAATCATTTTAAGAGAGTAGGACGTTCTTATCTCGTAAATATGAAAAAAGTTACTAAGCTAGAAGGTACAATATTATTTTTAGGTGAGCACTACCAGATACCAATAAGTAGAAGAAAGAAAAAGCTTGTATTAGGGTATATGAAGGAGGAAAATATAAGTAACTAAATATATCGACTGTTGTGATCAAATGTGTTCAAGTCTCCTCAAAGGAGAGCGTTAAAATGAACACATTAAATATCACAAATTATAAATTAAAGGATTTTGCTGAACTTTTAGGCGTATCTGTTAAGATATTATAACGTTGAGATAGAAAAGGAACTTTAAAGGCAAACCGAGTCCAAACTAATAGGCATTATTATACTTATAATCATCATTTACTAAATCAAATTTCATTTTTAAGATAGTTTTGTAATGTAAAAGAATTATTGCAGACCAGTGTGCTGAAGATTATTGAAACCGTGTAACGATTTATTAGATGAAGTAATGGAACAAAAAATCAAAACTTTAATTAGAATACCCACAAACCACAGGTTAGTGAGAATTAAATTTCATTAACGCCGATTAATAGGCGTTAATGAAGACGAACTTGATGCATGGATTTTCCATTTGTACTATAATTAGATTAGAAATCAGATGGAGAACTCATGCAGGATATTGTTTCAATACTTCATGTGTTTTCCTGCAGATTGCAACGGGATTCGTAAGTATAAAAAACATATAGAAAGGGATGAGGAAATTGCTGAAGAGCTTCAAAACGGAAATTAATCCAACAGAGGAGCAGAAAGTCAAGATTCGTAAAACAATAGGTACTTGCAGATTTATCTATAACTTCTATCTTGCTCATAATAAGGAACTTTATGAAAGTGGCAAAAAGTTTATGAGCAGCAACCAGTTTAGAGTATGGCTCAACAATGAGTTTCTTCCGAGCCATCCAGAATATTCCTGGATCAAGGAAGCTTATTCAAAATCGGTAACACAGGCAGTAAATAACGGACAGACCGCATTTGAAAACTTCTTTAATCATAAGACTGCCTTTCCAAAATTTAAAAAGAAAGGCAAATCTAATGTGAAAATGTATTTTGTAAGGAATAATCCAAAAGATTGCCTTTGCGAAAGACACAGAATCAAGATTCCGTCACTTGGCTGGGTACGCATCAAAGAGAAAGGATATATTCCCACAACAAAAAACGGATATGTAATTAAGAGCGGTCATGTCTCTATAAAAGCTGACAGATACTATGTTTCAGTTCTTATAGAAGTCCCAGATAAAAGGATAGTCAGTAATTCCAGTGAAGGAATTGGCATTGACCTTGGATTAAAGGACTTTGCGGTTGTCTCTAATGGAAAGACTTATAAGAACATCAACAAATCTGCAAAATTAAGGAAGCTTGAAAAAAAGCTTATTCGAGAACAGAGAAGTCTTTCTCGAAAGTATGAAAATCTAAAGAAAGGAGGGTCCACTCAAAAAAGAAATATACAAAAACAAAGGCTTAAGATACAGAAGCTTCATCATAGAATTGACAATATTCGTACTGATTACATCAATAAGATAATCGCAGAGATAGTGAAAACCAAGCCATCTTATATAACGATTGAAGATCTAAACGTATCAGGAATGATGAAGAACAAGCATCTTTCAAAGGCAGTTGCTTCGCAGAAGTTTTATGAATTTAAAACAAAGCTTGAAGCTAAATGCAAAGAGAATGGAATTGAACTTCGAGTTGTAGATAGATGGTTCCCATCATCTAAGACATGTCATTGCTGTAAAAGTATCAAGAAAGATTTAAATCTTTCAGATAGAGTTTTCAGATGTGATTGTGGTTATATCGAAGACAGAGATTTCAATGCTGCACTTAATCTGAGAGATGCTACAACTTACGAAGTTGCATAAACAAACGCAAGCGTAGGTGTGTACCGAAGGCTATTTCGGGAATTTACGACTATGAAGTGTACTAGAACTTGTGAGTAGATATGATTTCGGTCAATCCAAAGCATACACGATGACATAGTAAGTAATGTTCGTGAGAACTTACATTATCTCGATGTGAGTATATTTAATCACATTTTGAGTGGCAGGTGCATGAATGATGTTAGAAACAAATAATATCAGTTTTATCGCATGTTCCTTGATGTTGTTGTCATTCTTCTATTATGTCTATTCTATCAGCATCAAAGAGAATCTGATCAAGTTTATTGGTTCAGTTGTATTATCATCTGTTTCTGTTATTTCACCCCTACTCATACATAATGGACTTATAAGTCTATGCATATTAGGGTTATGCCTTATTCTATTTAAACAGGACAGTGTTCTAGAATGTTTATTTATATCTCTCTATTTCATATTTCTAAAGGTTCTTACCTATGTGATTATGACATGGGGTATCAATATTTTCATATATGATTTAGTCTTACCTATTCATGATACAATCTATGGATCAGATATCCTTTTATGTATATTCTTACTTCTTACAAGGCATTTATTCAAGGATTATTTGAAACGTATAAGAGAATATACCGCCTTCTATCTTGGTATTCACTCTGTGTTAATACTTATCTATTTGTCTTATCTCATTACTATTTTCAAGAAAGGTTCTCTCCCTCTGGAAAGTTCTATAGAAGTTGTATTGATTACTATTCTAGTGATGTTGATTTATCAGATGGTCAATAAGATATTGTGTATAGAGAAAGAGAATTATCTAGTAAAATTAAACAACGAGGAACTGAAATTCAATAAGAAGAATTATGAAAATATCATTTCTCATATGAATGAGATCAGAAAGATTAAACATGATATGAATCATATGTTGTTGTCATTACTGGATGATTGCGAAAAAAAAGATTATGAATCACTTCATAATCATATTAATAACCAATTACATAGAATCAATGAAACACAAACAATGAATACTGGCAATGTATCTTTGAATCTTATATTGTCTTCTCAATTATCAAAGATAAAAGATAAGAATATTGAATTTATTACCAGTCAATTTGATGATGATATACCTATGGATAAAGTAGACTTCTATGTATTATTAGGTAATCTATTAGATAACGCGATTGAGAATTGTACATCAAAGTCTATCAAGAAGATTATTCTTGATATTTATAAAGAGGATAATGATTTCATTATTGATATTAAGAATACCAATATCAGTAATCCTCTTATAAATAACCCAAACTTCAATACAACTAAAGAAGATTATGGTCATGGGTTTGGGATGCGTTCTATTATGAATATAGTCAATAAATATCATGGAGAGATCACCTATGATTACTCATATCGCTATTTTAGTGTTCAGATAAAAATAAGAAGCGAATGATACATTTGTAATAACATCCACAACAATTCTATGTGATACATACAACAAGTAGCGGTTGTCCTTGAATTTTATTTAAGAAAGTAACTATCTTAACTCCTAGGAGGTAGTTACTTTTTTGTGTTTTCAACAAAAAGAAGCTAGAAATCCTCGCTTATCTTCTAAACAATGTCTCTTCTATTGCACAGATCTTATCCGCAATACATACAATCCATGCCTCCTTACATGTAGGAGGAACAGGTGTTAAAGGGAACATATGTCTTTCTATAATATTTTTAACACGTGGTGAGAGTGTATAATCCATTTCCGCATTTCTTCTAGCACATCCTGGATGAGTAAAACCATGGAAATGTCTGTCTTGCCCATCGTGCCAGTCATATAAGAAATAATCATGAAGTAATGCGCCAATGACTAAAGCATCCATATTGATATGTATTGGAAGCCATTTAGCTATCTTTACACTCATACGTGCAACATTGACACAATGTGTATAAACAGAAATAGAACCATGTTGAATATAGTTCTTAGTTTCATTTAAGCGACCAAAAGTTTCTAAATAACGTAACTTCTTTTGAATAATATATGTCATTTATATACCCTCTCTTGTTGAAACCTATAATCCGCCTGTATTATAATATATACATGTGTATGTATAAATGGTCAAAAATATTGATATTTGACCATTAATATACATATTGATTAGAAAGTGAGACAAAATAATGGATAAAAAGATAGATAAACGTGTTCAAAAGACAAAGCATGCAATATATATAGCTTTTGTAGAACTATTAAATGAAAAAGATATAAATCAGATTACAATCACAGATATTGCGAAAAAAGCCAATATAAACCGTAAGACATTCTATAACTACTATTTAGATATCAATGAAGTCATGGAAGAAATACAAAATCTAGTAGTAGGAGCCTTTATTAAAAACATTGGTACTGTTGAGTTTACAAATATGGCTGATTTCTTAACTGAAATCTTTGCGAAGTTTACGGAAACAGTCAGCCATGATTTAGAGTTCTATAATTTACTTTTTAAGACAAATAACCGTTCTTATTTTATTGTAAAGATTGTAGATATTCTTAGAGAATATGTACAAAAGCATCTTGAAGAAACTGAACAATTAGATCTACGTAGATTTAAAGTTGCAGTTGATTTGTATATTCCAGGTATTATATCTATATATATGAATTGGTTTACAAATAGTTATGATTACTCTATCGAAGAATTATCTACGCTTCTAACAGACTTTATTCTTAATGGAATACAAAAAAACTGGCCAGGCAATTAAGCCTGACCTTTTACTTTATGTCGATAATTGGAGTCAAAAATGTATCTTAATCCTCGTTTAATAATGGTAAAGAACGTAGGGGAACGATACATTTTTTCTTTAGGAAAATGATTTCCGACCACCTGTAATGTTTTCACATTATCACGTGTAGAGAAAGTAAAATGACCATTGTGTTTAGTGAATATAGCGAAACGAGCAATCTTCTTATTAAAGTATACAGAAGCACTGATGTAATCAATTTCTTCCCATGGAATCTGGATATAGTCTTCTTTATTCTTTTCATTATAGAATTCAAAGGCTTTATCACCTACCATCACATCACCATAGTTAGTTAAACCATTCAGTGAAGTTGCTTTAATTGAGAGATCCACTCTTGTATTTTGTGACTGTGCCATTTTATTTCCTCCTTAAAATTAAGAGGCAGTGAAACTGCCTCTAGTGATTACATAATACCGATAACTCTTGCAACGATACCAACAACGAATAATGCGATGATGATAGCGATTGGAGATACCTTTTTCTTTAATAAGTAACAGCATAATAATGTAAGTAATAATGCTGCTAAGCCAGGGATTAACTGATCTAAGTTCTGCTGTAAAGTAGTAACCTTAACCTGATTTAATCCATTAGCACCAAGTGAATTATACTGAGTTAATGCTTCTTTGATACCTGCAGTACCCTTTGGTAACTTATTCCAGTCAATATAAGCACCTTCAGACTGAGTAACCTGAGATACAACTGGAGTGAAGCTGATTGATACCCATCTCTGTACTAATGCACCGATGATGAACATACCAAGGATAGAAGCACCTTCAGTAACTTTACCAAGAAGTCCTCCTGACATATCCTTAGCAATAGAAGTACCTACTTTGTATCCGAATTCCTGAGTATACCATAAGAATGCGATACGTACTAAGTTCCATACTACGAAGAATAATAATGGTCCAACAATGCTTCCTGATAATGCAAGTGAAGCACCTAATGCACCTAAGATTGGTCTTACTGTAAACCAGAATACTGGGTCACCAACACCAGCAAGAGGTCCCATCATACCAACTTTAACACCCTGTACAGTCTGGTCATCTA
>OIXW01000201.1_pt1 | contig 17572 bp, 18 predicted proteins | sample 1587951 | NCBI WGS metagenome assembly OIXW01 (sample SAMN03283239) | human gut metagenome | biome: human-associated habitat; material: feces | host: Homo sapiens | place: Peru | collected 2012
CTTGAGTTAGAGTGCTATAAAGTAGAAAATCAGGCGTTAAGCTAAATTTAATGATCTAGTAGCAACATTTTTTATAAACTTAGCGAAAATAAATACAAAATTTATGCAAAAGACAATAACTGTTAGAAAATAGAGTATGTTAAAAAGATAATTTTATGCTATAATATAAAAACAGACGAAATGAAAGGGGTTACTTTATGGAAAAGACACTCGAATATGCAGGAATTAAAAACTATACAGGAAAAGCACATTATAATTTATGTCCTGCCAAATTAGTAGAATACGCTTTAAAGCGTAAAGAAGGATTATTAACTGACCAGGGTGCGTTAGTTGTAAAAACAGGAAAATATACTGGTCGTTCACCACATGATAAATTTATTGTAGATACACCAGAGGTACATGAACAGATTGCCTGGGGTGATGTCAATGTTGCCATGAGTGTAGAGAACTACAATGCTTTAAAAGAAAAAGTACTGAATTATATGAGTGACAAGGAATTATTTGTATTTAAAGGCTTTGCAGGAGCTGATAAGAAATATCGTCGTAAATTCACTGTCATTAATGAACTCGCATGTCAGAACTTATTCATTCATCAGTTGTTGATTAGACCTACAAAAGAAGAATTAGATAATTTCGGCTTAACAGATTATACAATCCTTGTTGCACCAGGATTCCATTGTGTTTCTGAAGTAGATCATACAAATTCAGAAGCAGCTATCATCATTAACTTTACAGAACGTACTGTTATTATTGTAGGTTCACAATATTCAGGAGAAATCAAGAAATCAGTATTCACAATCATGAACTATTGCATGCCTTTACAGGAAAATATCTTACCTATGCATTGTTCAGCTAATATGGATCCTAATACTGGAGAAACAGCCATCTTCTTTGGTTTATCTGGTACAGGTAAAACAACACTCTCTACAGACCCTAATAGAATGTTGATTGGTGATGATGAACATGGCTGGAGTGAAGAAGGTATCTTTAACTTTGAAGGTGGATGTTATGCTAAAACTATAAACCTCTCTCCTACAGGAGAACCTGATATCTATCGTGCTATCCGTTTTGGTTCAGAACTAGAAAACGTAGTTGTAGATGCAAAAACAAGACAGCCAGACTATGATGATGGTACACTCACAGAAAATACACGTGTAGGTTATCCTATTGAATATATTCAGAATGCCCAGATTCCAGGTGTTGGAGGAGTACCTAAAGTCGTTATCTTCTTAACTGCAGATGCCTTTGGTGTATTACCACCAATTTCTAGACTTGATCATGATGCTGCTATGTATCAGTTCGTGACTGGATTTACATCTAAAGTAGCTGGTACAGAAAGAGGAATCAGTGAACCTCAGCCTACATTCTCTACATTGTTTGGAGAACCATTCATGCCTTTAGATCCTGGTATCTATGCTCAGTTACTTGGTTCTCGTCTAGAAGCATATGGTACTAAGGTTTATCTAGTCAATACTGGCTGGAATGGTGGACCATATGGTATTGGTTCACGTATGAAATTATCATATACACGTGCTATGGTGACTGCGGCAGTCAATGGATCATTAGATAATGTCATCTATTATTATGATTCACGCTTTAATCTTCATATCCCTCAATCATGTCCTGGTGTACCAGAATATGTATTAAACCCTAAGGATACATGGGCTAATAAGGAAGCATATGAAGATATGGCTAATGAACTTGCGATGATGTTTGAAGCAAACTTCAATACTAAGTATCCACATATGCCAGAAAGTATTAGAAAAGCAGGACCACATCCTAAGAAATAGAAGCCACTTTATGTGGCTTTTTTGGAGGTTTTATGAGAGATATAGGAAAGAGTAAAATAGAATATCCAGACACATATATTGTAGTAGATATAGAAACAACAGGACTCAGTCCTGAATCAGAAAGACTTATAGAAGTAGCCGCTATTAAGTATGTGAATCATAAGGAAGTAGCACGCTTTAGTGAACTCATTAATCCCTTAAGAGATCAATTACCTGTAGACCTACTTGATAAGGATAAGACAATCTACATAAGTGATTTCATAGAGAATCTCACAGGCATTTCAAATAGTATGTTGCATGAGGCTAGAGGTGAAAAGGACGTCTTAAAGGAGTATATTAAGTTCATAGGAAATGATATGATTATTGGTCATAATGTACGTTTTGATATTCGTTTCATCTATGATGCACTTTTAAGAGATTATGGTGTCCTCTTTCAAAATGATTATATCGATACTCTTAAGATTGCAAGAAAACTACTTCATGAAGACTTAAAACGTTTTAGACTCAAAGACCTTGCAGATCATTATCATATTGATTATTCTCATGCCCATCGTGCTGTAAATGATTGTGAGATCACTCATGAAGTATATGAAAAGATGATGGAAGATATCTTTAATAACTTTGGTACAATAGAGAAATATCGAAAGAAGAGAAAGAAACAGAAAGGATAATTATAAGGTGTTTAATGAAGAAGATGTATTTGAAAGAGATAAACAATTATTAGAATTACGTGCAAGTGTATTGGGAACTGAAGAAGAAAGATTAAGTGGACAACCTACAATGAGTCTTTCTGAGGCTAGAAAGGCACTTGATAAGAGAATTGATATATTGAGACAGCAGGGCTTGCAAAAGCGATGTTAACTGATATTATTGTATATAATTGGTATTTATACTAATTGGAGATAGAAAGGAAAAGAACTAACATGAACAAAATCGCAAGCTTTACAGTAAATCATTTAACTTTATTGCCAGGTATTTATGTATCTAGAAAAGATAAGGTAGGAGAAGAAGTGATCACTACTTTTGATATTCGTATGACAGCACCTAACAGAGAACCTGTTATTAATACGGCTGAAATCCATACAATGGAACACTTAGGGGCTACTTTCCTAAGAAACCATAAGGATTGGGCTGAAAAGGTGATCTACTTTGGTCCTATGGGATGTCGTACAGGTTTCTATATGATTTTTGCAGGAGACTTAGAATCTAAGGATGTTGTAGAATTAGTGACTGAAATGTTTACTTTCATGGCTGAATTTGAAGGTGATGTGCCAGGTGCAGCTGCAAGAGACTGTGGTAACTATTTAGATATGAACTTACCACTTACTAAGATTGTTGCGAAAAGATTCTTAGATAACACTCTTAAGAATATCACACAAGAACATTTAGTATATCCAGACTAAGACTTCCTCGGAAGTCTTTTTGCTTGTACGTACATTTCTTGCCTATATGAATATTTAATTGTATACTAGAGACAGGAGGTATTTTATGACTAAATATCAGAAAATATATCAGGACCTGCTTGAGAAAATCAAGAAGGGAGATATCAAACCCCATACACTTTTACCTAGTGAAAGTGAACTTATGAAAATCTATGATGCATCAAGAGATACAGTACGTAAGGCTTTAAATCTCTTGCTGAATGATGGGTATATCCAGAAGAATAAAGGAAAAGGATCTGTTGTATTAGATATCAATCGTATTGCTTTTCCAGTATCAGGAGTAACCAGCTTTAAAGAACTAGAGAAGACACTTCATGGTGAAGTTAAAACTATAGTGACACTCTTTAGTGAAGAAAAGCCTGATGAAGAGATAGAAAAAGCACTCTATGTAAAAGAGGGGCTCGTATATCATGTGAAAAGAATAAGAGAAATAGAGGGAGAAAAGATCATTCTTGATGAAGATTATCTTGTTAAGGATATAGTCAATGGATTAAGCTATCAGGATGCAGAAAACTCACTCTATGAATATATTGAAAAGGAACTAGGATTAAAGATCAGCTTCGCAAGAAAAGAGATAACTGTAGTAAAGGCAACAGAAGAAGAAAAACAATTATTAGATATGCTTGATTATGACCTTCTTGTGTGTGTTAAATCTTATGTATATCTAGAAGATGCCACTTTGTTTCAGTATACAATTTCAAAGCATAGACCGGATAAATTCCGTTTTGTAGATTTCGCAAGAAGATCTGAATTATAAGATTAGATGAAAGGTCTAATCTTATTTTTATTATCTAGATTGACGTGTTTGAATGTACATAATAAGATACGTGTGTCAGGTATGTATAACTGATAAAAATGGAGGATTCTATGGAAGACATAACTGTAGTTGTTGATGGAGAGTATTTGGTTTTTACAAATAATTTTGAACATGTCTGTAAGATAGACGTTTATTATGGATATGAGTCATCGAATTCAAAGCAAGGAAAAAGATTCTTGTTTAGTATGACAGAAAGACGAATGATTATTAAAAATCCAGATTTAAATCATCGTTTATTTTTCTTGATTTGTCCAAAAGAAGGTAAGAATTATGTTATTTCTACAAGACTATTTAATCTTGATGGCACAGATAATTTTAGAGATTGTGGTGGATATGAAACGATAGAAGGTAGAAGAGTGAAGTGGGGATTATTGTATAGATCGGATCAACTTTCAAATATTTCGGAGAGAGATGTTACTTTTCTAGAAAACATGGGGTTAAAAACTATAGTTGATTATCGCAGTAAAAGTGAAGCAGCAGCCACACCGGATAAAGAGATTTCTAGCGCTAACACTTATTCGTTAGATCCTAATGCGAAAACTGCCCAGCTAGCAGCAGGTTCTATAGATGATGATGAGAACAAAAGTCTTTTAGATTTATTAAAGGAACATAAATTCAATCCTGAAAAATATGGGAATCCTGAAGAAAATATGTATAAACAATATAAAAAATTCATTCATTCAGACTCCTCTAAAAAAGCATATAGAGAACTTATAAAATTGATTTTAGATGAACATAATTTACCATTAGTGCAGCATTGCAGGGGTGGTAAGGATAGAACTGGATTTGGAGTTGCGGTCATACTATTAGCACTTGGTGTTCGTGAGGAGTGTGTGATTTATGATTATACACTGACAACTCAATATAGAGTTGAAAAAAATAAAAGACAAATGAACCTTTATAAAAAATACACAAAAGATGAAAAAACGTTAACCCTATTATCTACACTACAGCAATCTAAAGCAATTTATATGAAAACAGCTATAAATGAGATGAAAAAGACTTATGGATCAATAGATTCTTATTTGAAAGATGCTTTAGGTGTTGATCAAAATGTAAAAGAAAAATTAAAAGAAATATTCTTATATGAGGAGTAGTGAAGGTATCATATTTAGAAAAACTAGGTTTAAAGACTAATTTCGCAAGTAGATCAGAGTTATAAGATTAGATGAAAAGTCTAATCTTTTTTTATTTGTCTATTGACTTACATGTACGTACATGTTACGATACATGTGTCAGACATGTACGTACAGGTAAAAAATAAAGGAGAGAGAATATGGCAAAATATACCGAAGATGCAAAAGCACTACTTGAGTATGTTGGCGGTAAAGACAATATCCAGGCAGTGACACATTGCGTCACAAGAATGAGATTTGTTTTATTTGATGAAAAGAAAGCAGATGTTGAGCGTATTGAAGACATTCCGTCTGCCAAAGGTACTTTTACTCAGTCTGGTCAGTTCCAGGTTATCATTGGGAATGATGTTCAGTCATTCTATAATGAATTTATTAAGGTTTCAGGTATTGAAGGTGTTTCTAAGGAAGCATTAAAGTCTGAAGCAAAAACAAATCAGACAGCACTTCAAAAGATTATTGGTACATTAGGTGAAATCTTCGCACCTATTATTCCTGCATTGATCTGTGGTGGTTTAATTCTTGGCTTTAGAAACGTTATTGATTCTATTCAGTTCTTTGATAATGGGACTAAAACATTAGTCCAGATTTCTCAGTTCTGGAATGGTGTAGATAGCTTCTTATGGTTGATTGGTGAAGCAGTCTTCCATTTCTTGCCAGTCACAATCGTCTGGTCTATTACTAAGAAAATGGGTACAAGTCAGGGATTAGGTATTATCCTAGGTATTACCCTTGTATCTCCTCAATTGTTAAATGCGTATGCAGTGGCATCTACTCCAGCTGCAAAGATTCCTGTATGGGACTTTGGATTTGCGACAGTACAGATGATCGGTTATCAAGGACAGGTCATCCCCGCTATGCTTGCAGGATTTGTCTTAGTTTACTTAGAAAGATTCTGGAGAAAAGTTTCACCTAACGCAATCAGTATGATTGTTGTTCCATTCTTTTCTATCGTACCTGCTGTATTAATTGCGCATACAGTTGTAGGTCCAATTGGATGGGCAATTGGTAATTTTATTTCTGATGTTGTCTGGGCAGGATTAACTTCTCCATTTAGATGGTTATTTGCTGGTGTATTTGGATTTGTTTATGCACCACTTGTAATCACTGGTCTTCATCATATGACAAATGCGATTGATACACAGCTCACAGCTACTTTTGGTGGTACATTATTATGGCCTATGATTGCATTATCTAATATCGCTCAGGGTTCATCAGTACTTGCAATGACTGTATTACAGAAAAATAACGAAAAAGCAAAAGAAATCAATATTCCTTCTTGTATTTCATGTTATCTAGGTGTTACAGAACCTGCTTTATTTGGTGTTAACTTAAAATATACATTCCCATTTTTCTGCGGAATGATTGGTTCAGCTTGTGCTGCCATCTTCTCTGTATCAACTGGGACTATGGCTGCCTCAATCGGTGTTGGGGGAATTCCTGGAATTCTATCTATCATACCTAAATATATGCCTACCTTTGCGATTGCTATGCTTATCGCTATCATTGTTCCTTTCACATTAACTTATATCTTAGGTAAGAAGAAATTAAATGAGGTAGACTTCAATGGAAAAGTTAAACCTTTAAATGAAGTATTCCATTCTCCATTAAAGGGGAAAGTCATTCCTTTAAATGAAGTAGAAGACCAGGTATTTTCTCAAGGATTGATGGGTGAAGGATTTGCAGTAGAATTAACAGATGGTGAAGTCAAAGCACCATTTACTGGTGAAGTTGTGATGACATACCCTACTAAACATGCATATGGACTATTAAGTGATGATGGTATTGAAATACTTATTCATTTAGGCATGGATACAGTAGAACTCAATGGGGAAGGATTTGAATGTCTTGTAGAAAAGGGACAAAGAGTCAAACAAGGTGAAACAATTGCGAAAGTCAATCTTGATTATGTGAAAGAACATGGTAAGTCACTTGTATCACCGGTTATATTTACTTCTCATCAGCATATTGAGTTAAAGGATGTTAAAGAAACTGATAATAATCAGGAAATTATAGAAATCAAGTAGGAGGTCATTGTGTTTAATTTTAAAGATAAAGTTGTCTATCAGATCTATCCAAAATCATTTTATGATTCTAATAATGATGGTTTGGGTGATATAAAAGGTATTACATTAAAGTTAGATTATTTAAAGAATCTAGGTGTAGATTATATTTGGATGAATCCAATCTTCATCTCACCACAAAAGGATAATGGTTATGATGTAGAAGACTATAAGCATATCAATCCTGACTTTGGTACTATGGAAGATCTAGAAGAACTGATCTTTGAAGCTAAGAAAAGAAATATTTATCTTATGTTTGATATGGTTTTCAACCATACTTCAACTGAACATGAATGGTTTAAAAAAGCCATGGCAGGTGATGAAAAGTATAAGAATTACTACTATTTCAAGAAACCTAATAAAGATGGTTCAATGCCTACTAACTGGGAATCTAAGTTTGGTGGTCCATGCTGGGAATATGTAGATAAGTTTGATGAATACTATTTACATCTCTTTGATGTATCTATGGCTGATTTAAACTGGACTAATCCTGATGTGAGAAAAGAAGTACAGGATATTGTCCAGTTCTGGATTGATAAAGGTATCAAAGGATTTAGATTTGATGTTATTAATTTAATTGATAAGATAAGCTTTGAGAATGATTTTGAAGGTGTAGGAAAGAAATTCTATACAGATGGCCCTCTTGTACATGATTATTTAAGAGAACTCAATGAAGCAACATTTGGTCGCTATGACGGTATGGTGACAGTAGGGGAAATGTCAGCTACAACTATAGAAAACTGTATTGGTTATACAAATCCAGATAATCATGAATTAAATATGGCTTTTAACTTCCATCACTTAAAAGTAGATTATAAGAATAAAGAAAAATGGACAGTCATGCCATTTGACTTTAAAGAACTCAAAGACTTATTTAACTCATGGGAACTAGGAATGCAGGAGAATAATGGATGGAATGCCTTATTCTGGAACTGTCATGATCAGCCTAGAAGTATCTCACGTTTTGGAAATGATACAAAGTATCATAAAGAATCTGCAAAGATGTTAGCTGCAAGTATTCACTTACAAAGAGGTACACCATATATCTATATGGGTGAAGAAATTGGTATGACTAATGCGTATTTTACTGATTTAAGGCAATATAGAGATGTAGAAAGTATCAACTATTATCATATTATGAAGGATGAAGGATATAGTGATGAAAAGATCTATGAAATCCTTCAGGCTAAATCACGTGATAATGCAAGAACACCAATGCAGTGGACTTCTAGTGGAGGATTCTCTACTCATACACCTTGGATTGAAATGAACCCAAGATGTAAAGATATTAATGTAGAAGATGCATTAAATGATTCTGATTCTATCTTCTACTTCTATAAGAAGCTCATTGAATTAAGAAAGACTTATAAGGTCATCAGTGAGGGTACTTATGCACCTTTATTTGAAGAGAGTAACTGTCTCTATGCATTCAAGAGAAATTATGAAAATGAAGAACTCATTGTCTTAAATAATTTCTATGACGAGGAAACAACAGTAGCTATTGATAATATTGAAGAGTATGAAGTGATGATTTCTAACTATAAGGATCATGACTTAAAGAATGAATTACATATCAGACCTTATGAAACAGTGGCTTTATATAGAAAGAAATAATTGATATAATACTCTTAAAAGAGAGGTATTACTATGCATTTATTTCTAACAAGTTCAAACTTAACATTAAATGGTCAATATATTAATGAAGAGAATGGCTTCCGTTCTCTTCTTTTTGATGTTCTTCCACGTCACATTCGTTATCTCTATATTGCATCAGATCCAACTGATACGACTCATAATGATGAATGGGGAAATTATCAAAAGAAAGCACTTATGAATAGTCATTTCTTAGTAGATACATTTACAATTCTAGATGATCGTAATAAAGAGGAAACAGAAGAATTAGTTAAGGACTCAGATCTTATTATTCTTGGAGGAGGACATGTACCTACTCAAAACAAGTTTTTTAGAGAAATCCACTTAAAGAAGTACTTAAAGGATTATGAAGGTGTGATAGTAGGTGTGAGTGCAGGTTCTATGAACTGTGCAAAGACAGTTTATGCGATGCCTGAACTACCTGGAGAATATTTAGACAAGAAGTACCAAAGATATCTTCCATGACTAGAACTAACAGAAACAATGATCATTCCTCACTATAATGAAATACATGATGATTGTTTAGATGGTGTTCATATATTCAAGGATATTGCCTATCCTGATAGTGCCAAAAGAACATTTATTGTATTAGTAGATGGAAGCTTTATTCATATTCATGAAGGTAAAGAAGTGATTCATGGACTATCTTATAAAATAGAAAAAGGAAAACAATCACTTATACAAGAAAAAGATTGTATGTTCACATTGAATTCATAAAGAGGGTTTATATTGTAATTGTATTAAGAAACTCCCTATAAAAAAACATCTTAATACCAAGAGCAAAAGAAAATTGTTTAAAACTCTCCCCAAAAACATAATTGTATACAAGAAGGACGTTTCAAATTTGCGAAACGTCTTTTTTGTATATATTTTCAATTGAATGTATATAATATAAGTGATGAAAATATACAAGGAGATGTATCATATGGTTAAAAAGTCCACTCATCTATATGCAGGAATTGAACCTAAAGTGAAGGTTTCTTCTAAGAGAATAGTTGATATGAGTGTATTAACAGAAGAAAAGTTCAATGAAGAATTAGAAAAAGGATATGCTGATGTACAGGCTGGACGTACAAAAGATGCAAAAACAGTTTTCGAAAATATTCGTAAGGATTATCAGGTGAACACGTAAAATAGTAATCAGTCTTTCATTTTTGATTGACTTTTTTGTAGAAAAAAACAAGCTGGATATATAACCAGCTTGCTTGTTAGTCTATTAATCCTGTATCTCTTAATAAGAGTTCTAGATCTATACCTTCTACATTCTTTAATACAGTCTTTAAAAGCATCTTTTCCTTGAAGTTTAATGGTAACTCACACAAACGTTTTTTTATAGCATACCTGTGGTTTGTGGGTATTTAAATTTTAGAATTGTAACGTGAATATAAATATTGTATGATATTTATATCATGAAGAGAGGAACTTGTATTATGGACTACGATCAATATCTTGAAGAATGCAAAAAAAATCAAAGAAAGAAACTATCTTCTTTTAGATCTTTTTAAAGACGATCTTATTCAATCAGGTTTAAAAGATAAAACTATTAGCCGTCATCTTTCCAATGTAGAATTCTATATTAATGAATTTTTACTATATACGGATGCTTATCCTATGGAAGAAGGGCTTAATATGCTTGATGATTATTTAGGAAATTTCTATATCCGTAAATGTTTATGGTCTACTCCTGGTAATATTAAATCAACTGCGGCAAGTATTAAGAAGTTTTATAAATCTATGGTTGATCATGGAGAAATAGATAAAGAAGATTATTATGATTTATGTTCTTTGATTAAAGATTCTATGGATATATGGCAGATGGACTGTGCTATTTATAATGATCCAGAAAGTCCCAATCCATTCTATCCGTTTTAAAGGGTGCTGTAACGAATAGATAGTATTTACTACTACCTTGAGCGTTACAGCTCTTTTTTTCATTTTTCAGACGCGCCTAAAAAGAACCTTTCTATTTCTTGAAAAAATTATCTTCAGATAAATAATCTAAACATCTTCTTAACCTTTTCGGCTATTTTTCTTCTTTCGTTTGTGGTATTCTCTGATAAGATGTCCCATTGCAACAAGGTAAATCTCCATCTTAACATTGTCATCACCTCTTCTGTAGAGTCTGTCATGACCTATATTCTCCTTAAGATCACCGAATGTTTCTTTTGTTTTATTATCTCTCTTGTACATGAATTTTTTACCTCCTTCACTTGTAACACTTTTCTTGCTTCCTTGTGAAATTCATCAAGTTCCTTGCAGTGGTTTATGCATCTTTAGATTCTAGATTTAGTGCATCTAGATCTGAATGGACAACCATCACAGTGACGATTTGTTAGATAATGAAATGACGAGGAGCAAATAAAAAGAGTAACTCTCCTTAATTGTTCAATCGTGGATTTACCAATATACTTTGAGTAGAAACTAAAATTTCTAGTATTGTGGGATTACCGCAAACAAATAAGGAGAGTTATCTATGATTATAGTAATAAAAATTGGGATGGATGTCCATACTACAAACTACACTTTCTGCTTTAGATTTCAAAAGAAATATGAAAATCTAGTAGCGCATATGGCTGATATGCCGTATAATCATGACGCGTATCATTACAAATTAAATATAACACAAAATGCGGACCTCGGTCCGCATTTTGCTTTTTATAAAACTGTAGTGAGATGTTTACCTGCTACAGCCCCTAATCTATAAGTCCTGTCTCTCTTAATAAGAGTTCTAGATCTGTACCTTCTACATTCTTTAATACAGTCTTTAAAAGCATCTTTTCTTTAAAGTTTAATGGTAACTCACTAATCATCTTCTTATCTACTGCATAATAAGCGGCTCTTAATAATTCTCTGATATCATATTGAGAACCCCATACTTCAGGTACACCACGATCGACATTAAGTAATGTATAGACACTTTCCATACCTGTACGCATAGAATATTCAGTTGTAAAGATTGTATCTCTAGGTGTTTCTGCAAACTGTCCAATAAATGCAAAGTTCACTGCACCTTCAGGTACAACTTTAGGACGGTCTACATTCTTTCTAGGCTGGAAGAAGGCATTGATATAAGGCATGAAGCATGCTGTTGTATTACATGCATTTTCTGAATAGTCTTTGATCTTGCTTTCATCCATACCAATATGATAGAGCCATTCCTGGCAGATTTCTTCACCTGTACAATCTCTCATGGCTTTCTTAATATAATTACCTTCAGTATCAGTATGAAGGGCATAGAGCCATACAAGTACTGTATCTTTATTCTGAGATCCAAACTGTGGCTGACGGTTAATAGTCCAAGATAAGAACCAATTATTTACACTATCCTTAACAGTTACGATACCACCAGTAGTGACTTTACCAGCACGTGGATCACGTTTACAGATATTTATAATATGATTGATGATATCTTCATTAGATGTTTCTACAGTCGCACTCATCCAGTTAGTGGCTTCTGTATCGCTGCAGAATACATCTGGATGTCCATATTCATCATGTTTTGCTTGTTTCGCAATATTCTTCCATAAATCCCATGATTCACCTTGACCATTCACAATATTTGATAAATCAGGTGCGTGTGTCTGATCACCGTAACTTGATGTATCAGTACAGCATCCATTAGTAATAAAGACTAAATCATCTGCAGTCAAAGGAATAGACTGTTCTTCATTATCTTTTACATAAATAAGTTCTTTAGCTGTCTTCTTACCATCTACATCTTCAATAACGACATTTTTGACATCCATACCAAACTGAACATCTACATCATGTTTCTTTAAATATTCAATTAAAGGTAAGATCATACTTTCATACTGATTATACTTAGTAAATCTTAAAGCACTGAAGTCTGGTAAGCCATCAATATGATGTACATAACGACATAAATAACGCTTCATTTCTAATGCACTAGACCATTTCTGGAAAGCAAACATAGTCTGCCAATACAACCAGAAGTTAGTGTCCCAGAATGATTCTGGTAAAACATCTGAAATCTTCTTATCTTCAAGATCAGCTTCTGGAGTAATAAATAACTGAGAAAGTGCCATTGCGCTATCTTTATCTAATTTAAATAGCTTATCAGTATGTGCATCTTCTCCTTTATTCACTGTCGCACGACATAAAGAGTAGTTAGGATCATGTTTATTTAACCAATAGTATTCATCTAATACAGATACATTAGGTGTTTCAATAGAAGGCACATCACGGAATACATCCCACATGATTTCAAAGTGGTTATCCATTTCACGTCCTCCACGCATATAGAAGCCTTTGTGTACATCTTTATAACCATCACAGCTTCCACCTGCAAGCTCTAGTTTTTCTAATAAATGAATATGATTGCCAGGCATCTGTCCATCTCTTACTAGATAGAAGGCAGCAGTTAAACCTGCCAAACCTGTTCCAATAATATAAGCTGATTTCTTTTCAACACCTTCTGGTTTTTCTGGGTGTGCAAATGCTTCATAAGTTCCTGATGAATAATACATAATAGTTACCTCCTTGATATGACTCTAGTATAAATCATATTTTATCACTTTTATTTAAACAAACAAAAAGCCTTGATAAATATTTTATCATGGCTTAATTAATGTAAAAATTATAATCAAAGAACTAGTTTTGATGTATTTCATCCAAGATGATCCATGAAAGAAGATGATGCATATCAATAAAATGATAATAGAATGCCATACGGTTAATACCACATTCCTTTGTGAGATCACCAATCGTAATCTTGTTGCTTTAAAGAATCCTCTAATGCATGTTTTGTGATTTCACTCATAAGTTAAATGAATCCTTCTTTTTCTTCTTATATATAAGTAGAGAAACAACTGCAGTAAATACTTCTGTAATCCAGAAAGCATGCCATACACCAGTTGGTCCAAGTAATGAAGAAAGAATAAAAGCACATGGAAGAATAATGATTACATAACGACATAAAGAGATAATTAAAGATGGAATACCCATACCAAGTCCTTCTAGTACACCTCCTGAAGTAAGTGAGAGTGAAGAGAAGACAAAAGAAATACTAATAATACGTAAGGCAGTCACACCTGCGTTAAGTGTTTCTTCATTTGTAGTAAAGAGTCCCATGATTTCTTTTGGGAATACAAAACAAAGAAGTGTTCCGGCTATCATAATAATTAAACTTAAACTAAGAGTGAGCTTATAGATCTTATTGACACGATCATATTCCTTTGCGCCATAGTTATATCCAACAAGTGGTCTAATACCCTGGATAATTCCATTGGTTGGCATAAAGACAAATGTCTGAAGCTTATAATAGATACCAAGTACAACGACATAGATAGCTGAATAGCTTACTAGAATCGCATTTAAGACAGAAATAAGAACAGAAGGTAAGGCAATATTAAAAGTGGCAGGAATACCTATTCCATATAACTTCTTATAATATCGAGTGCTTTCTAAAGCTTCTTTATGAATACGTAGAGGTAAATCAACCTTATAATGATATAGATATAAAACAAATGGAATAGTCTGTCCAATACCGGTAGCCAGTGCAGCACCAGCAATACCCATAGCTGGAATAGGACCTAAACCAAAGATAAGAATAGGGTCAAGGATAATATTTGTCACACATCCCATAATCATGACCTTCATAGTTAAAGCCATACGTCCTAAAGACTGATAGATCTTTTCAAAGGCAATACCTACCTGAATAACAAAAGAGAAGGCAAAGGCAATACGTCCATAAAGGATCCCGTCTTTTAATACAACAGGATCATTTGTAAAGAACTTTAAGAAAGTAGGAATAAATAATACACAGACAACCATTAAGACTAGACCATGGATTGCTGAAAGAAGTAATCCTTGTGCCATTGAGTCTTCTGCTCTCTTATGATTCTCTGTTCCTAGATAGAATGCAATGACTGCATTCATGCCCACACCAAACCCTACGGCAATCGCATTAATTAAGTTCTGGATAGGGAATACTAGAGATAAAGCATTCATCGCATTCTCACTAATACGCGCTACAAAGAAGCTATCTACAATATTGTAGAGAGAATTGACAAGCATGGATAAAACCATTGGTAAGCTCATAGAGAGTACTAATGGCAGTATAGGTTTTGTTTTCATATAATCTTGATTCATAAATTTCCTCCTAAACATACAAAAAGCCACACAACGTAAAAAAACGCTGTGTGGCGAAAATAAGATTTCTCTGACAAAAATCCACAACCAAAAGATTTTGTATAGACACACTATCATATATAGGAAATGATGTCAACCTTTTTTGAAAAGTATGGTAAATATAAAATAAAAGTATGGTATATATAATTCCTAAATCGGGATTATTGCACTGTAAAGATATAGTGATATAATGTAGACAAAGTAAATAGGAGATATATTTTTGAGAGGAACTGTATTTGTCTAAAGGTATAAGTTGATAGGGATTAGATGAATATACAAGTTGTATGTATAATGTCCATATACAGATAAGGTATATCTTCACTACTTACTTACAATTATGAAAGGTAGGAGAACAAAATGGTAGGAATTATCCTTGCGAGTCATGGTAAATTCGCAGAAGGCATTTTCCAGTCAGGATCTATGATCTTTGGTGATCAGGCTAACGTTAAAGCCTGCACATTAATGCCTAGCGAAGGACCAGATGATATCCGCAAAAAGATGGAAGAAGCGATTGCTGGTTTTGATAATCAGGATGAAGTATTATTCCTTGTAGACCTTTGGGGTGGAACACCATTCAATCAGGCAAGTGCTTTACTTAATGGACATGAAGATAAGTGGGCTATTGTCACTGGTTTAAATTTACCAATGTTGATTGAAACTTATGCATCTCGTATGTCTATGGAAACAGCTCATGAAATCGCTACACATGTCACTGAAGTGGCAAGAGATGGTGTTAAACCAAAACCTGAAACACTAGAACCTAAGAAGGAAGAAAAGGCAGCAGCAGCTGCACCAGCACCTCAGGGCGCTATTCCTGAAGGAACAGTAATTGGTGATGGTCACATCAAGTATGTATTAGCAAGAATTGACTCACGTTTATTACATGGTCAGGTTGCGACTGCATGGACTAAGACAACTCAGCCAAACCGTATCATCGTAGTATCTGATGGTGTGGCTCATGATGATCTTAGAAAAGAAATGATTATTCAGGCAGCACCTCCAGGTGTTAAAGCTCACGTAGTACCAATCGATAAGATGATTCAGGTTGCTAAGGATCCACGTTTTGGTAACACAAAAGCATTAGTATTATTTGAAAACCCACAGGATGCACTTCGTGCAATCGAAGGTGGCGTAGACATCAAGACATTGAACTTAGGTTCTATGGCTCATTCACAGGGTAAGGTAGTATGTACTAAAGCCGTATCAATGGGTCAGGATGATGTTGATACTATTGAAAAGATTATGGCTAAGGGTGTTAAGTTTGATGTACGTAAAGTACCAAATGATTCACCTGATAACATCGACGCAATCCTTAACAAAGCTAAAGAAGGATTGTCTAAATAAGGGAGGAAATAATTTATGTCAGCAATTTCAATTCTGCTGATTGCGATTGTTGCTTTACTTGCAGGTATGGAAGGTATTCTTGATGAATTCCAGTTCCATCAGCCTCTAGTAGCATGTACGTTAATCGGCTTAGTTACTGGCCACTTAAAGGAAGGTATCATCCTTGGTGGTTCATTACAGATGATTGCCCTTGGTTGGGCAAACGTTGGTGCTGCTGTTGCACCAGATGCTGCTCTTGCATCAGTTGCTTCAGCAATCATCATGGTATTAGGTTTACAGGGTGGTAGTACAAACGTTACTAACGCTATCAATACTTCTATCGCTGTTGCAGTACCATTATCAGTTGCAGGTTTATTCTTAACAATGATCTGTCGTACTCTAGCAATCCCTATGGTTCACTTCATGGATGCAGCTGCAGAAAAAGGTGACTATAAGGCTATTGAAAGATGGCAGGTTGCTGCAATCTTAATGCAGGGTCTTCGTATCATGATCCCAGCAGTTATCCTTTGCTTCGTTCCAGCTAAAGCTGTAACAGGTGCATTAAATGCTATGCCAGCTTGGTTATCTGGTGGTATGGCTGTTGGCGGTGGTATGGTTGCCGCTGTAGGTTATGCAATGGTTATCAACATGATGGCTACAAAAGAAACTTGGCCATTCTTCGCTCTTGGTTTCGTATTAGCAGCTATCTCTGAACTTACATTAATCGCATTAGGTGTTATCGGTGTTGTTCTTGCTTTAATCTATCTTGGATTAAAAGACAATGCTGGTAAAGGTAATGGTGGCGCTGGAGGATCTGGAGATCCACTTGGTGACATCTTAAACGACTATTAATCTGAAGGAGGACGAACATTATGGCAGATAAGATTACACTATCTAAAAAAGATAGAATGGACGTATGCTGGCGTCATCAGTTCCTTCAGGGTTCTTGGAACTATGAACGTATGCAGAATGGTGGTTGGTGTTATTCAATTATCCCAGCTATCAAGAAATTATATTCAAAAGAAGAAGATAGAGCCGCTGCATTAAAGCGTCATCTAGAATTCTATAATACACATCCTTATGTATCAGCTCCAGTTATGGGTGTTACATTAGCACTTGAAGAAGAACGTGCAAATGGTATGCCTGTAGATGACCAGACTGTACAGGGTGTTAAAGTTGGTATGATGGGACCTCTTGCTGG
>OIXW01000203.1_pt1 | contig 17493 bp, 22 predicted proteins | sample 1587951 | NCBI WGS metagenome assembly OIXW01 (sample SAMN03283239) | human gut metagenome | biome: human-associated habitat; material: feces | host: Homo sapiens | place: Peru | collected 2012
AACATTTCTCGTAATGAATTGCTACTTACCACCCATTTGCAAAAGAGGAGCTTTATTTTATTTCATCTCACAGTACATAAACTGTGAGTTTTTTATTTATACCTCAAACTTGGCATATTGATTGCAGTATATATAAGTGAATAAACAATGGAGGTATTCTATGTACGATGTAACAGCAACGGGTGAACTCTTAATAGACTTCACTAGAAATGGCTTAAGTAAACAAAACAATCGTGTTTATGAAGCTAATCCAGGAGGTGCACCATGTAATGTACTTGCTATGCTTGTAAAATTAGGCTATAAAACCGCATTTATTGGAAAGGTAGGGGAAGATGAGTTTGGTAAACTATTAAAAAATACAATTACAGAACAGAAGATAGATGTAGCTGGACTTATTCTTGATCCTAATGCTAAGACAACACTTGCTTTTGTGGATAATGATGAAACAGGTGATCGCAGCTTCTCTTTCTATAGAAAGCCAGGGGCAGATATGATGCTTAGGGAAGATGAAGTAAATTACGAATTAATCAATAACTGTTGTATCTTCCACTTTGGTTCTTTATCTGTGACAGATGAACCTGTGAAATCAGCTTTTTTTCTACCCGTTCTTTAATTTGTGATGTATCTACATGACTGCATCTAGAATAATAAGCCACTAGTTTTTATATCATAATTCTCTTGTATTTATCATAACAGTTGGTAGGTGCTATCGGACTTTTTTGATGTAATGACTATGTATCACTTATCCTTTTTTCTATTTTGTGAATAACTAGAAATCCATCATACAAACCTTAATAGAGACACGCCACTGAGCATAATCAGCTTCATAACATGAATACACTCTTGCATGAAGTATCTTCCCTGCATCCATTAATCTACAAAAAATATCATTATCCCTCTTAGGAATATACCCAAGCTTTTCACTATCTGTTGTAAGAACCTTAATCGCATTACTATCATATTTATTATCTGATTCTCTTTCTAATAGAAGAGGGTTATTCTTCTCTAGTCTTTTAAATACATCCTGATTATCTACATAACGTGTTCCTGCAATATCAGTAAAAGATAAAAATATTTCATTCATCAAAGGCATAACCACATTCTCTATCCCATTCATTTCTACTGCTTCTAAAATCATATCTTTCATATTATCCATAAATGCTTCCTCCTAACATGCATGCAACACTTTTTCAAAACAGGAATATTGTTTATCTAAGTTATATTTATACAATTTGTATATCATAATTTTCTTTTCTAGATACTCTCTTGTTATTTTAGGCTCTTTATTTTTAATAGACTCTATTTCTTTCTTAAGTCTTTCTATTTGTATTGAGAGATAGGTATTATCTAAGTTTTTTTTAATGGATTGTCTTTCATAATCCACCAACATTTCTATATCCTTTAAATCATTCAAATTATTATATCGATAGGATTCAAGAGCACGTTCCCATAAAGGACTGTCTTGATCAATTCTTTTAATGATTCTCTTGAATATCTTCTTTGCCTGCTTCATATCTTCATCACTTAGATGCTGTTTCACTCTTCTCTTATGAGTTCTTAGTTCCTCTAATTCATGCATATAGTCTTCCTTCACAGCATCCATATAATCTTCTAGCTCTTCTTTATATATCCTAATGTGATGATTCTTACATCTCTGACAATAAGAGATTCTTTTCTTAAAGAAGATACACTCAACCATCAAACCATAGTATTCTTTATATAAATCACCATACGTTTGATAATTGTCTTTTTGATTCTCTTCAGCTTGTTTTTTTAATTCATCTCGTTCAATGATTAAGCTTCTATAAAGATTGATTAAGTAGTTTGTTGTAGTAGACATCTTTCTATCCTCCTTAACTACATCATACAACTTTCATCAAAATAATGTCTCGAGTAAGGCTCCCATAAAGTATGTTTTTAGGTGTTCAAATATTTTTTTGCGTAATGACTATGTATCACATATCTACTATTTGATATGTGAATAAAAAAGACAGAGATTACTCTCTGCCTACATCACTTTATGAATTGCTTCACTGACACTATCTACCACATCATTCACTTGCTTCTTCACACACTCAGGAGAACTATGGAAAGTAAAGCTATGATCACTTGCCTTGAATAGTGGTAAATCATTATAAGAATCACCAATACCACACATCTCATCCACGTTGAGATGTCTTTTCATTGCAGTCACACCTGTTCCTTTAGAAACACCTTTTACTACAATATCAATCACATTCTTATTCTGATAACCAGATACCATAGGATATCTTTCTTGTACATCAGATACGTAAGAAGCTGCTTCTTCATTGGTATCAAATACAATAGAAATACTATAGAACTTTGAATCCTTGATTTCTTCAAAATCCTTAATAATAGTCAAAGTAGGAATATCAATAAAATCAGTAAAATAGAAATGAGATACACTTTCTGTCTGTACAATAATATTGGCATGATCTTTATAATGATCAAAGATATCTTTCACAAGTTCTTTATCTAATAGATGTTCCTCTATTACATGTCTATTCTTATCTAAGAGTAATGCTCCCGTACACATAATATAGAAATCAAAAGGGATACCCTCTACATCATATAAACAGCTTAATGGTCTTCCTGTACAGACTCCAAATAGATTCTCTTTTTGAAAAGCAGTAATAGCTTCTCTATCTGTTTCTTTTACCTTTTTATTATGAACTAAAGTTCCATCCAAATCACTCGCAAATGCTTTCATTCTTATGCCCTCTCAATACATCTATAATTAGTTGATGATCCTCACCATGGGCAAGTCCTGATACAATCACACACCCACGTAACTCACCTTTTATAATAAGTGGAAAACCTCCACCACATATCGCAATACTCGCATCATTCTCATCATATATATGTCTTTCCTGTTGATCTAGATATACATAATAAGAACTATGTTGATAGCGTTTCACTGTATTCTGCTTTCTATCTAACCATTCCACAGCTTTTTTACCAGGCATCAAATACTGGAATACAATATCACCATCTAATACAATTCTAATACGTACTGGTTTACTTGTTTTCTTTACTATTTCATTCCCAATGCGGTAAGCATCTTCTGCATCAAAATGATCAAAGCTTAACTCTTTCTCTAACTGTAATGCATCTTCGTTAGTCATGATTATCACCTCATCTTATTTCTATCACAAATCATCTTACAAAGATATAGTTCTCATATGTATAGAAACAAACGTTCCTTTATTCATATTCTTTACTAGTATAGAAAGAACTAAAAGTTCAATCATTCACCTGATGATAGATAATTGCATATAGATTACTTAACACATATTGAAATGCAAGCTGTGAATAGAATGTACTGATTCTATTTTCCTTCTCACAATCAGGAATCACAATCAAATCATCACTATAGGGCATTAATACATTCTTATTATTCGCAGTAATAAGCCCAATTCTCACATGATTCTTTGTTAATGTCTGTACACATTCTAATAGTCTTTCCTGTCCTCTATAACTAATAATAAGTGCATAATCATCCTTATTCATACGTTTAGAAATATGTCTTTCTTCTCCAAACTGTGTTGCAAGAGTCGGGAATATATTTACTTTTACAAGCTTATTCGCAAAATTAATGACTGTAGTCTGTGTATCTCCATAACTAAATAGAAATATACGTTTCTTATGAATCATCTCATATGCAATAGACTTTAGTACATCTATTTCTAGACTTGAATATACCTGCTTAATACTTTCCTGATACAAAGAAAACATATTCTTCACTATTTCCTCAGTTGTCTCATTAAACTGAAAAGGTGTCGTATAATCTACACTCTCTACAATATACTTATTCGCTTCTCTTTCTTTAATCAAATCTACCTTTAAAGCCTTATATCCGCTATAACCTGCCTTACGGCATAATCTAATAATAGTCGCATTAGACGTATATGTCTTTTTCGCAAGATCATTTATTGACAACTCTTCTAATAAATCCAAGTGATTCATTAAATAATCAATCACTTCTTTTTCAGTTTCTGTATACTTATTTTCCTGTGATATATCTAGTATCATGCACTTCACCTCTTCTTCTATTTTAATTGAATTTTATTTGATTAAAAGAGTAAACGACAAGATATCTTTTATTCTATTTCTATGATATCATGTATTAATCTTACAGGAGGGAATATCATGAATCAGACACAAGATTTCACTAAGGGAGTTATCTGGAAACAGTTGCTTTTTTTCTTTTTTCCTATTCTTATAGGAAGCTTCTTCCAACAGTTATATAACACTGTTGATACAATCATTGTTGGACAAGCATGTGGCACAAGCGCACTTGCTGCAGTTGGTTCAACAGGAAACTTGACGAGTTTAATCGTTAATTTCTATGTAGGCTTATCTACAGGTGCTTCCGTAGTCATCGCCCAATACTATGGTGCACAAAATGATAAGAAAATCCACCAGGCAGTCCATACATCTTATATACTTGCGATTGTCAGTGGAATACTCATGATGCTTTTTGGCTTATTCTTCTCATATCAATGTCTAGATGCCATTGGTACACCACATGATATATTAAATGATGCTACTCTCTATATGCAGCTTTACTTCTTATGTATGATTCCAGGTGCCATCTACAACATCGGTGCAGGCATCTTAAGAGCTGTAGGGGACAGTAAAAGACCACTCTATTACTTAATTGTGTGTAGTATTGTGAATGTCGTATTCGACTTTATCTTTGTAGTCATCTTCCATCAAGGTATTGCCGGTGCAGCTATTGCGACAGTCATTGCGCAATTTGTCTGTGCAGTACTTGTCACTATACAATTAATGCGTACCAAGGAAGTCTATAAACTCACCTTATCAAAGATGAAATTTCATCTACCTGTCTTAAAGAAGATTATTATGATTGGTGCGCCTGCAGGTATTCAATCTACAATGTATAGTATTTCAAACATTGTCTTACAGAGTCATATCAATGCTTTTGGAACACAGACAATCGCTTCATGGGCTGTATATGTAAAAATAGATGCCTTGTTCTGGATGATGATTGCGGCCATAGGCGCAGCCATTACAACATTCTCAGGACAAAACTACGGTGCCCATCTTCATGATCGTATCAAGAAGGGTACAAGAACAGCACTTACCATGGCTCTTATTATGACTGTTTCAATGAGTGTCCTACTCTGTTTATCAGGAAGCTATATCACAAGACTATTCTCATCAGATCCACATATTATTGAAGAATGTTATAGCTTGATGCTGTTCTTAATGCCATTTTATTTCTTATATTGCTGTGTTGAAATATTCTCAGGGACTATGAGAGGATGCGGAGAATCAATCAAACCAATGATATTAGTTTGTCTAGGCATATGTGTACTACGTATTGCCTGGCTGACATTCATTTCTCCACACTATCCAACTATTAAAGGTGTTGTTGTCTCTTATCCAGTCACTTGGTTTACGACTTCACTACTCTTTATTATTTACTACAAACATTTCAAAAAGCATCATTTTGATGCCTAATCAAGGAACAAAGTCTCACTTTGTTCTTTTTTTAATACAATTTTAATAATATATTTTTATGGTGATAAAAAATCTTTGACATAGATAAAAAATAGGTGTAATTTATAGACATAAAAGAAAAGGGGGATTCATGTGAAAGGATTTTTCGAAAATTTAGGTTTTTTTGCCAGTCGATTTAATCAGGCTATAGTGATTACGATTGAATTATCAATTATATCATTAGTAGCTGCGACTATTATTGGAATCATTGTTGGATTAGTCAATACTTCAAAAAGTAAGTCAGTGATCATGAAGATATTAAAGGCAATCGCCAACCTTTATATCTATATCATTCGTGGTACACCAATGCTTGTACAAATATTGATTATATATTTTGGCTTGGGACAGATGTTAAGACCAACAGGATTTAGCTGGCTTAATATTGGTGGTACTTTTACTGCAGGTACTGTTGCCTTATCACTTAACGCAGGTGCTTATATGGCAGAAATCGTAAGAGCTGGTATTGAAGCAGTAGACAAAGGACAGATTGAAGCAGCCAGATCGCTTGGTTTAAGTTATGGTAAAACAATGAAGAAGATTGTCTTACCACAGGCTTTAAGAACAATGTTACCTTCAATCATCAACCAGTTCATTATTTCTATCAAGGATACTTCATTATTATCTGTTATTGGTTTAGCAGAATTGACTAATGTTGGTAAAACAATAGCCGCAACACAGTCAGCTCATATGATGGTTATTTATTGTTTTATGGCTTGTTATTATTTATTTATCTGTACACTACTTGCACAGGTATCAAAGGTTGTAGAAAAGAGGTTCTCTTATGGCAAATAAAAAAGTCTCTGTCAAAAACCTCAAGAAGAACTTTGGTTCTTTAGAGGTATTAAAAGATATTTCTTTAGATATTAATGAAGGTGAAGTGATCTGTTTAATTGGTCCTTCAGGATCAGGTAAATCAACATTCTTAAGATGCTTGAACCGTCTAGAAGATATTACAAGTGGTAGTGTTGTCATTGATGGTGAAGATATCACAGATCCTAAACTTGATATCAATAAGAAAAGAGAAAACATCGGAATGGTATTCCAGCATTTCAATCTTTTCCCACATATGACAGTCAAAGAAAACATTATGCTTGCACCTGTTGAACTCAAGAAGATGACAAGGGAAGAAGCAGAAACAACAGCCTATCAGCTATTAGAGAGAGTGGGTTTAAAGGACAAGGCAGACAGCTATCCAGCTCAGTTATCTGGTGGACAGAAACAAAGAGTAGCCATTGCAAGAGCCCTTGCAATGAAGCCAGATATTATGCTTTTTGATGAACCAACAAGTGCATTAGACCCAGAAATGGTTGGAGAAGTACTTGCTGTTATGAAAGATCTTGCAAGTCAGGGTATGACAATGGTTGTTGTCACTCATGAAATGGGCTTTGCGAGAGAAGTAGGAACTAAAGTTATATTCATGGATGGTGGATATATTGTAGAACAGGGTAATCCATATGATGTCATCAATCATCCACAGCAGCAAAGAACGATAGATTTCTTAAACAAAGTATTATAAGGTATCAACACATAAGTGTAGATATATAAGGGAGGAAACGATTATGAAAATGAAAAAATTAGGTGCTTTAATGTTAGCAGGTTTAATGGCAGTTTCATTAGTAGGATGTGGAGGAACATCTAGCAGTAAGAGTGAAGAAAAAACTTATATTATTGCGACTGATAAAACATATCCTCCATTCGAAATGGAAAATGATTCTGGTAAATTAGTTGGTGTCGATATGGACTTAATCAGAGCTATTGCCAAGGATCAGAAATTCAAGATTAAAATCAACTCATTAGGATTTGATGCTGCATGTACAGCACTTGAATCAGGTGAAGCTGATGGTGTTATTGCAGGTATGTCAATCAATGATGAAAGAAAACAAAAATATGATTTCTCAGATCCATACTATGAAACTGGTGTTTCAATGGGTGTTGCAAAAGATTCTGGTATTAAGAGTTATGCAGATTTAAAAGGTAAGACTGTAGTCGCAAAAACATCTACTGCAGGATTAAAGTATGCACAGTCTATTAAAGATAAATATGGATTCAAACTAGAAGTAGTAGAAGAATCAACATTCATGTTTGAAAAAGTTAAATCTGGTGAAGCAGCTGCATGTTTTGAAGACTATCCAGTATTAAAATATATGGTTAAGACAGGTCAGTTAAACTTCGATATTCCTTGTGGTAAAGAAAGCCCAGCAAACTATGGTTTCGCAGTATTAAAAGGTGAAAACAAAGAATTATTAAAGAAGTTCGACAAAGGTTTAGCTAACCTTAAGAAAGACGGTACATACGATAAGATCGTAGCTAAATACGAATAAGACTTATTAAAGAGTGATAAGATATATTTCTTATCATTCTTTTTTTATGATATACTTTATCTATGAAAAAAATGAACTCTATACCACTTATATGTGGGTTATTATCTATCGCAGCATTTTTGATCTATTTCTATAGTGCAAACCATGCTCCTTATTCTTATACAGATATAATAGTGCTAGGTCCTGTATTTTCTTTTGCGGGAATTATCATTTCTATTCTTACTAGAAAAATAAGGACACTTATTTGGTGGCTGGGCTTATTACTATGTATCTCTGGCTTTTTGGTATGTATCATGGTATTCATGATATTAGTAATGTTTTTCATCTCTTAGGAGGATCTATGAAGAAATTAATAAGATGTTTATTTATTGTATGTATATTATGTTTTTCTGTTTCTCCTGTCTATGCAAGAGCAGGCGGCGGTGGTGGAGGATCAGGAGGAGGCGGCGGTGGAGGAGGAGGCAGCGGTTCTTCGAGTCATGGATCTCCTCCTGTAAGACGTACAACTTCGCCTCAAGATTATGTTTCTGGTATTATAACTATTTCTTTTATATCATATGGTTTTTCATATTTTGAGAAATATCGTCGTAGATATAAAGCTATCTCTATGCATAAAGCTATGAAACAAGATCTTAAACAAAATAACACATTCTTTGATGAAAAGAAGATGAACGAAGTAGTCGCTGATTACTATTATACAATTCAGAATGCATGGAACAAGAGAGATATGGATGTTCTTAAACAATGCCTTTCTCCGTCTCTATATGAACAATGGCAAACAAAACTTAACTGGTGGGACTATGAAGGTAAACGTAATGAACTCTCTAATATCAGACTTCTAAAAACAATGGTTGTAGAAGTAGGGGATGGTTACTTCTGGTCTTATATAGAAGGTAAGATGAGGGATAGAATGATCAAAGACCATGAAGTTACTCAGGATAATAAAGAGATGTTTGTTGAATACTGGCGCTTTATAGTAGAAGATGATCAAATATACTTAGATGAAATTAAGCAGGAAGATGAAGTCTAAGATTTATTGAGCCCTGTCCTTCTTATATGTTGTTTCACTTTTTAGTCAGTGCTATAATAAAGTAAACTTGAATTTAACGCACATCTAAAAAAACGAGAATTTACAAAAACGTAGCCATAAAATGGTGATGAAAGGACGTATAACTTATGAGTAAAAAAGTATTTGTTTTGGTACACGATTACTGGCATCACGATGATTCCATCAAGCCTATGATGGACTATCTGTTTAACGCAGATTATGAAGTAACATTCACAAAGAACCCAAATGATTATTTCAACGGGCAGTTTGATTTGTTTTTGTCTTTCAAAGATCCTATTGAAAATGATCAGATTCCTACTCCAATCTGGTGTGATGAAAAATGGACGGAGAAATTTCTGAATGATGTTCAGAATGGTATGGGTACGATTATGCTTCACGCATCACTTACTGATTACACAGAAAATCACGCAATTCTCACAAATGTTGTAAGAAGTAACTTTATCACTCATCCCAAAAAATGTCCGCTAACTGTAAAACCGATAGTAGAGCATCCGATTGTTGAAGGCATTGGCAAATTCACATTCCCTGATTTTGACGAACATTATGTAATGAAAATGATTCCGAATGCTGATACAACGATTCTTGCAGAAAACGTTTCAAAGAACGGTGTTCAGCCTGCTGTATGGATTCATACCTATGGCAAGGGAAAAATCTGCTGTATCGTTCCTGCACACACTACCCAAAATCTGACCTATGAACCATTTGTCAAACTTGTAAAGAATGCTATTGATTGGGTTAAATAGCATTAATAGAGCGTCAAATTACAGTTTATCGTAAATGTTTACATACTATTATTTAGAAAAAAACAGTTTCGTTTATCCCCTCGAATTTTCCCTATGAGTGAAGGAACAATTTCTGACTTTATGACAGGGTTAATATGCCCTGTCATTTCTATGATCATTTTTGAAAATCTGTTCCCAAATCACAAGATTATATAGCATTAAACAGGAAGATGAAGTCTAAGATTGACCATGTGAAACAATTGTGTTACAATACAACCAACAAAGGAATATTTTATAGCATGTCATTCACAAAGCATTAGCTATACGTAGGAAAAGAAACTCTTTTTCGCGTACGCTAATGCTTTTTTTATTTATTTTTGGAGGTAAAAATAATGGAATATATTAAAAGATACCAGTCTCCTATTGGAGAAATTACTATGGCAAGTGATGGTGAATCACTTATTGGTTTATGGTTTGAAGATGATAAATATTATGCAGATATCCTAAAGGAACCTGTAGAACAGGATTTACCAGTCTTTGATCAGACAATTGCCTGGTTAAACTTATATTTTGATGGAATCGTTCCTAACTTCTGTCCACCTATTAAGATGCAGGGTACACCATTCCAGAGAATGATCTGGACTATTATCCAGCATATCCCTTATGGTGAAACAATTACTTATGGTGATATTGCGAAAGCTATCGCAAAATACGGTAATAAGAAAGAAATGTCAGCACAGGCAGTTGGCGGTGCTATTGGTCATAATCATATTGCGTTAATCATCCCTTCACACCGTGTCATCGGTTCTAAGGGTAACTTAAAAGGCTATGCTTCCGGTGTAGAAAAGAAAAAGAAGCTTCTCCTCTTCGAAAAAGCCTCAGTGATTAACAGTAGTATGAGAATAGATACAAGACTTGCATAATGCAGGTCTTTTTTTGTATGATGGAGTCAAGAAAAGGAGGTCTTGTTATGAATGAAAAACCACTAGATTATAGTATTCTTACTAAAGAACAATTCGATAAAGAAATTGAAAAAGGTATTGCGGCTATAAAAGCTGGAAGAGTTTATTCAGCTGATGAAGTTGAAGCAGAAATGAAAGAATTAATGAAATAGTCTTCTATTTTTCTCTTAAAGATTCCCATATTATTCCCACACTTTTTAAGGATAATACGACTAGGGGGTAAGTTATGAAAAAAATAGGAATCTCAATTCTCGTACTATGTTTAGTACTCGTATTCGCATTTTTTAAAGTTCCAGTACAATCAGAAGCATCCAGCAAAGATGCACATCAAACTGATTTTGTAGTATTAAGTGGAACATCTACTGATGTGGATACCATTTATACAGAAAAGTATCAAAAGAAGATCAAGGCACAGATAGAACGTCTTAAATTAACAGGTAACTTCTCATTTAAGTCACCATTACTTATTAAAAATCCTTATGGTACAAATACTACAGGTATCTATATGTACTTCACAACAGATATAGATAGCTATGCCACTTATACAATCTCTTGTGATGGCTATAAAGACTATTCACAGACACTTAATACTAAATCTACTACAGGTGTATCTAAAACACATGAATATAGTCTTGTAGGTGCTATTCCAGGAGAAACAAACACAATCACATTAAAGCTCTATACAAAATCTAACCAATTAATCAATACTCTTACATTTACTTATGATGCACCAGAACTACTTGGTGGAGATGAGTATAAAACAGTCACTACAACATCTTATTCAGAAGATGACTTACAAGATAATGGTCTCTATTGTGTATTAGGTAATGATGTCACTGAAGAGACTAAGAAAAAGGCTTATATGCGTTTCTATGATGAAAATGGGGTCATTCGTAGCGAAATGCCTATTAAATCTTATCGTCCTCACAGACTCTTATTTAAAAACAATACAATGTATTATAGTATCTCTAGTACATCTATTGTAGGTGTAGATTCTTCAGGATATGTAAAAGACTTCTATAGTACGGGTAACTACAGCTTACATCATGACTATATCTTTGATACGGAAGGTAACTTCTTAGTCTTAGCTACTAAAAAGAATGATGAAACAAGTGAAGACCGTATCATCTCTATCAATGCATCCACAAAAGAAATCAAAGAAATAGTCAATCTCAAAACAGTATTCAAGAACTACTATGCACTCACTAAAAAACCATCAAGTGCAGATACACTTGATTGGATGCATATCAACTCTTTAGCTTTAGTAGGTAATAACTCTCTTATTATCAGCTCTAGAGAAACATCTACAATCATTAAACTCAATACCATCTATACAAATCCATCTATAGATTATATGATTGGTTCAGATCAGTTCTGGGACTCTACAGATTATGATTCTAAACTACTCACAAAAACAAGTGACTTCTCTATGCAGGCAGGACAACACTATGTCACTTATGAAGAAGACAATTCATTACCTAAAGGACAGTACTACCTATATATGTTCAACAATAACTATTGTTTCAGTAGCACTAGAAGTAACTACAAATGGCAGAATGATACAAACTATTCTAATGCATTCTTTACGATGAAGAGCGGTACATCTTATTATTATAAATATTTAGTCGATGAAAATGCACGTACTGTATCTCTTGTAAGTTCTATACCAGTCGCTTATTCTCCATATGTCTCAAGTTCACAGGAACTTCATGGACAATTAATTGCGGATAGTGGTATGCAGATGAGCTGGAGTGTTTATAACTTAGACGGTACACTCTTACGTACATACCAAACAACAGGAGGTAAGTTCCTCTATCGTGTCTTACAATATGATTTAAAGGATTACTTATTCCAATAAAAAAGCAGCTAGATTAGTTTCTAGCTGCTTTTTCTCACGATGAGCTGTGCAAGTATCACTACTAATACAGATATACCACATATCATCAATCCTGGTGTTCTTAAAATAGATGGATCAAAGATGACTGTACGATTCAAATAAGAACCAGCCCCTTCACTAATTGCGAGTGGCATCACAAAACTTACACATAGACCAGATAATACACCTGTTACACCTAATGCAGTAAGACCATATAACTTATCTACAATCAATTGAATCAAGCATAATACAACAAGTATAACACCCATAATCATACGATTAGAATCAAGTGTTAACTGATAGAAGATCTTTATCATCTTTAATCTCTTTGGGGACTGTTTACTAATAAACTCATCTACATACTGATCAATACCCTGAGATACTAACCCAGAAGAAATAAGCTTAGTAAGAGATGTTTTTAATATACTTGGTATTGTGATATCTGTATCCTTTTCTACAATCTCAAAACATTCCTGTGCAAGGTTATTGATATAAGGTGTCATATCTTCTTTATTTTCTTCACCTGTTGCCATCTGCTTAATAATGGCCTGACTATAGTGAGTTGTTAAAGCGGTCATAGTTTCAGACTGACTAATATCTGCCTGTATCTTATCGATTGTGATCTGTGGTAATCGATATGTATATTGGTTAATGACAGTCATTACCTTATTGGTCATTTCCTGGGTAATTTCATCATTCTGTATAGCACTATTAATAATACTTGGACAAAGCATTGAGAAACATAATACATTCACAAGAATGAAAATAAGAATATCTAATACAATTGTACGTAGCATACGCATAAGCATCACGCTCCTTTACCTTCATTATAGAAAAACCACAACGTATGTCAATATGTTATAATGTAACAAAGAAAGGGTGATTATATGGATTTTTTAGATTTTTTGAAACAAAGAAGAAGCTATAGAAAATATACAGGAGAACCTGTAGAAAAAGAATTATTGGGTCAGATTGTAGAAGCAGGATTACTCGCACCAAGTGGTCGTAATATCAAACCAGAAGAACTCATTGTAGTCACTGATCCTGACCAATTAACACAATTATCTCAATGTAGAAAAGCAGGAAGTCAGATGTTAGCAGGTGCAGGTGCCTGTATTATTGTATTAGGTGATGAAGACAAGACGGATGTCTGGGTAGAAGACTGCAGTAATGTCATCTTAACGATGCATTATATGGCTACTTCACTAGGATTAGGCAGCTGCTGGATTCAGGGGAGAAATAGAATATCATCTACAGAAGAGTCAACTGAAGACTATATTAGAAATATGTTTCATTTCCCAAAGAATCTACGTTTAGAAGCACTATTATCAATAGGACATATTGATCAAACATTGCCTGCCAAAGAAGTAACAGAAGAATTATTGAATAAAGTACATACACAAAAGTATTAAAATACCTGCTCATTAATGAGTAGGTATTTTAATACAGGTCTTTATTCTGTTTGAAAGGTTTATACTCATAGAAAACGATATTTTTACTGCTTTCTATAAGTTCATAATATAAGACAGCTTTGGTACTTGACATAACATACTTATATTTGTTTGTTTGAACCTTCTTGCCAATATGGGGATTGGCCTCAACTATTTCTTTTACTTTTTGCAATTCTCTAATTAGAAAGACTCCTACAGAGAAGTTTTTGAATGTTGTATAGCTATAATAATTAATGTTGTAAATTTTTTCTATAATGTGTGAATCAATTTTTACATTAAAACTTGACCCCATACTTCTTTTCGCTTTGTCTTAAGAATTCATCAAAACTAATGGTTTTGAAATCTTTACTCTTTTTTCTTTCTTCATACGCAGCTACTGTTTGTAAATCTTCGTATTCTTCCTCAGTTAAACAAGTATAAGATACACCATTTATAATCACTGTTCTGTTTTCCATACCTTATCACTCCTTTTTGATTATTATAGTATAGTTCTGTTCCTATTCCTACCAAATAGTATAAAAAGACTATTTGAGGAATGAGTTTCTCTTATATTTCTCATATGTAAAAGTATTCTAAACAAGAAATAAGTAGATTACATATTCCTCCTCTCAATTATATATACTCATTCATCATGGTGAATTACTTCATATTTTTTGTATTATTTCCATTATTTGTATTCACCTCTAAAATAGTGTAGAATACATAAAACGGAGGATATAAAGATGTTATCATTTGAAAGTGATTATACAGAAGGGGCACATCCTGCCATTCTAGAAAAATTTATTGAAACAAATATGGATCAGCAGTCAGGATATGGAGTAGATGTATATTCTGAATCTGCAAGAAAAAAGATTGCGAAAGCATGTGGTAAAGAAGATGCTGATATTTACTTTATTACAGGTGGTACACAGACTAACCAGTTAGTCATTGATACAATGTTGAAGCCTTATGAAGGTGTAGTCGCAGCAGTGACTGGACATGTAGCTGCACATGAAGCAGGCGCTATTGAATATACAGGTCATAAAGTGCTTACTGTTCCACAGTATTTAGGTAAGCTTAAAGCATCAGATGTCAAAGAATTAGTCGATACATTCTATAATGATGCCAACCATGAACATATGGTATTCCCAGGTATGGTTTATATTTCTCATCCTACAGAATATGGCACTCTTTATACAAAAGAAGAACTAAAAGAGATTTCTGATGTATGTCATGCTTATAACCTGCCTTTATTCTTAGATGGTGCAAGACTTGGTTATGGGCTCATGTCTTATGATACAGATGTCACACTAGAAGATATTGCAGAACTCACTGATGTATTCTACATTGGTGGTACTAAAGTAGGGGCATTATGTGGAGAAGCGGTTGTCTTTACTAAAAATAATACACCAGCACACTTTGTGAACCTTATTAAGAAGCATGGTGCATTACTTGCAAAAGGACGTTTAAATGGTGTTCAGTTTGATGTTCTTTTCACAGATGATCTTTATTTTAAGATTTCAAGACATGCTATTGATATGGCTGAAAAACTTAAAACAATCTTTAAAGAAAAGGGTTATGAATTCTATATTGATTCTCCTACAAACCAGCAGTTCTTTATTGTAGACAATAAGAAACTAGAAGAACTAGAAAAGCATGTACGCTATGGTTTCTGGGAAAAGTATGATGATACGCATACAGTAGTACGTTTTGCGACAAGCTGGGCGACTACAGAAGAATCTATTGAAAAACTTAAAGAACTATTGTGATAAAAAGATTCCTTGCGGAATCTTTTTTAATGCCATGATGTCGTATGTTCATCTATAACCTGACCATTTTCTATTTTATAAAAGCCTAATACTATAGTAGTACCATTCTTTGTTTCCTCATAAACATATTCATGCTCATGAGTTTCATAATAATTCAAATGACGTGTCACACCATCTTTATTATAAAGAGTAGCATACATCCATCCTTTTGCACTGATACCATATTGTATATCATCATAATGAAGATAATCAGCGACCATCCTCAACTCTTTTCTAATCTCATCTGCATCATTATTAGCCATATCACCTTTAGTTGTTATTTCATCCTGACCATTCACAACAGAACTATTTGTCTTACCATTATAATCCCGTTTTTGACAGTTGGGTATATAAAAAAGGGAGAAAAGTGCCTGTTTAAGGGCGTTTTTCTCCCTTTTAAAATTGTTGTATGGGAAGCTTCTTATGAAATTTTTTTGATTTTTTTATTGAGATCCTTGGGCTGATAGTATTCTTTGTCGAGATCCAACCTGAATGTATCGTTTAATGCATCACAGATTGCACTGCTTGTATATGTTGCCTGATAGTAAAGATCATGGTTGTTCACCACATTCATATTTTTCAGGTTCTCTATTATTTCATCGGTGGTGAAGTGTCTGCCATTTCTATTGAGCTTGACCTCAATTATCCTTTGGATAAGAAGCGCAGTGTAGCATGTCATGAAGTGAGCGATTATTCTGTCGTCCCTTCTGTGATTTACTGGTCTTGCCTTGAAATTTGTCTTGAGGACTCTGAAGCAGTCTTCTATTCTATATCTCTGTGAGTTGATTCTGATGATTTCTTTAGCGTTATCTTCTGCATCAAGATTGGTAGCTACTGCATAGAATCCATCAAACATCTCTTCTTTTTTTATCTTCTCCTCATCGATATAGTATCTATCCTTATCGTTTTTGTCTCTTTTTATAAATCTCTTCGGATCGTTGGGATTCTTTTTCAAATCATCAACCTTGTTTGTACTTATAAGTCTTCTTGCACGCTCTATCTGTCTGTTTCTTACATATCGCTGATACTCCATGGCTTTTCTTGAGAATGTGACGATTACATACTGCTTCAGCTTTCCTTTGGACTTCTTCTCTTTTGTATTTCCATATGATGTTTCATATTCCTCGGTAAATCCAAGATCTATGGCCTTATCTGCAGGAATGACCTTATATACCACATCATTATAAAGTGCTTTGTTTGATTCATCCATTCTGTCAAACTCATGCATCTCTTTCAGAGTCTTCGGCATATTGTTTGATAATAATCTATAGCCATCATCATTGAAAACGGCTTCCTGAAGTGGCTTTGACAGTTTCTTTATGGACTGGGTGACGATGAAGGCCCTGTTTCCGAAGGAGTTGAATCTTCTGATGTCCATCGATCCAAGACCGGCATCGGCACAGTATATAAGCTTTTTGTTTCTGAAGGATCTTATCATCTTTTTCTCAGTGGATGTGGCGCATAGCTGCTCGTTCTGATTTCCAGGATTGATGCACATGGAAAGAGGTATTCCCTGAGCGTCGATGAACAGTCCCATCTGCACGATAGGGTTGGGCTGATGCTGCTTGGATATTCCATATTTTCTTAAAGCGGAAGATACCTCTCCGGTGACCTCATCCACATAATCATCATCGGCTGTTTCTATCTCGAAATAGTAGTTGGTACAGTCAAAGTAGCACACAGAGGTATCTCTTCTGATGATACTGTTGCTTGCCTCATAGAGGTGGGTGATATAGTCATCAAAGTGTCCTGCGAGAA
>OIXW01000220.1_pt1 | contig 16795 bp, 13 predicted proteins | sample 1587951 | NCBI WGS metagenome assembly OIXW01 (sample SAMN03283239) | human gut metagenome | biome: human-associated habitat; material: feces | host: Homo sapiens | place: Peru | collected 2012
TAAAAATGTGAAAGTTATATAGAAAAAATGAATTGGCTGTCGTTTTCATCATGTAAATGAACCGGCAGCCAATTTTTAAAAAGTGAAGTTATAGAGTTAGTTTACAGAATAAGTGAATCCTGTCATCTTAAGATCATCAATAGATGTTCCGTGATTCAGATGGATTCCGATTGTTAATGGATTAGTTACTGTACTTGCGAATGTAAGAGTTGCAGTTTTTCCTGAACAGGATGTCTGAACAGATGCATCATCGGTCTCTGCCTGATCTACTGTGTCATTAAAAGTGATGTTGAGTGTAATAGTTCCATCAATGCCTGACCAGTTAGCCTGAGCAAGACCTTTACCGCCGTTAGTACCCCAGCGATCCCAGACACCAACATAAGTAACATTTAATGTTCCCTGAGTTGCACCGCTTGCAGCGTATACTCCTTCAGCAAGGCCAGTGTCAACGGAAACAACAGGTTTTTCATATGTTTTCATGATAAATCGGAAACAACAGGTTTTTCATATGTTTTCATGATAAATTCCTCCAATGCTTTTGCGTATTACATATTATCTGACCATATTATGACAAAAAAATGTATAGAAATCAAGAAAAAACTTTGAAATTCACAGTTTACCTATAAAAAAGATAGTAATATGGAAGAATCATAGAGTTAGGGAGGAGTTATGAATTCTTGAAATTTTTATAAAGTGAATGACAATTCATCCAAGCAGGGTGTAGAATAGTAAAATAATGGCTGAATAGTGATTGGAAAAGGAGAGAAGGCATGCTTCAGATACAACATATTTGCAAGGAATATCGAACAGGTAATCTGATACAGAAAGCATTGGATGATGTCAGTCTGAATCTCAGAGATAATGAATTTGTTGCTATTCTGGGACCGAGCGGTTCGGGAAAGACAACGCTTCTGAATATCATTGGCGGTCTGGATCGGTATGACAGCGGAGATCTGATCATCAATGGAATATCAACGAAGAAATATAAAGACAGAGACTGGGATTCTTATCGTAATCATACGATAGGATTTGTTTTCCAGAGTTATAATCTGATTCCGCATCAGACTGTTCTGGCAAATGTTGAACTGGCACTTACGATTTCGGGGATTGGCAAGTCCGAGAGAAGAAAACGTGCGACAGAAGCGCTTGAAAAGGTTGGACTGGGTGCGCAGATTCACAAGCGACCAAGTCAGATGTCCGGGGGACAGATGCAGCGTGTTGCGATTGCCCGGGCATTAGTGAATGATCCGGATATCCTGCTTGCAGATGAACCGACAGGTGCACTGGACAGTGATACAAGTGTGCAGGTCATGGATCTTCTTCAGGAAGTAGCGAAAGACCGTCTGGTTGTTATGGTTACACATAATCCAGAGCTTGCGGAGCAGTATGCGACAAGAATCGTTACATTAAAAGATGGTGTGATCCGTTCAGATACAGATCCGTTTGAAGTAGATGAAACGACGATGGGAGTAGCAGAACACAGGAATATGGGAAAATCCTCGATGTCATTTCTGACAGCATTAGCTTTGAGCTTTAACAATCTGAAGACAAAGAAGGCACGAACGCTTCTGACTTCATTTGCAGGTTCAATCGGAATTATCGGAATTGCATTAATTCTGTCTCTGTCGACAGGTGTGAATCAATATATTCAGAATGTAGAGGAAGAGACGCTTTCAGAATATCCTCTACAGATACAAAGTACAGGCTTTGATCTGACATCCATGATGGTCGGGATGGACAGTGCTTCTGCGGACGATAAAAAAACAGACAAAGAGAAGTCAGATACAAAGAAAAAGTCAAAGGATCAGGTTAAAGTAATTCAGATGGTGACGAATATGTTTTCCACAATGGATTCAAATGACCTTGGTGCTTTGAAGAAGTATCTTGATACTGGCAAGAGTGGAGTGGAACAATATACGAATGCTATAGAATATAAGTACAGCGTTTCTCCGCAGATTTATAAAGAAAATAAAGACAGTATCCGTCAGGTGAATCCAGATCAATCCTTTTCTGCTATGGGATTGGGTTCTTCTATAAGTACGAACAGTATGATGTCATCTATGATGAGTACAGATGTTTTTTATGAGATGCCGGAGAGCAGTAAACTTTATGAAAATCAGTATGAAGTGGAAAAGGGTCATTGGCCTGAGAGATATAATGAATGTGTTGTGGTTCTGACTTCGAATGGCGGAATGAGTGATTTTATGCTTTATACATTGGGACTTCGTGATCCGCTGGAGCTTGATGAGATGATCCAGTCCTTTATGAAAGAGGAAAATGTTACTACACCGGATGATCTGGGAACCTATTCTTATGATGATATTATCGGAACAAAGTTCAAGCTTGTGAACAGTTCTGATTATTATGAGTATGACAGTCAGTATCAGGTCTGGAAAGATAAGACGGATAATGAAGATTATATGAAATCACTTGTAGCGAATGGGGAAGATCTTACCGTGGTTGGAATTGTGAAACCCGCTGAAGATGCGAAAGCCTCCTCTCTGAGTCCGGGAATTGCATATCCGACATCATTGACGAAACATGTGGCAGAACAGGCAGCAAAAAGTGAGATTGTGAAACAGCAGCTGGCAAATCCGGATGTTAACGTATTTACAAATAAAAAATTCGGAGAGAAAGATAGTGAAAATGGATTCTCCATGGATTCTTTATTTACGGTTGACGAAGCAGCACTGCAGAAAGCATTTGGATTTGACGCAAGTGCGATGAACAATTTAGGAAATTCTCTGGATTTCGGGAATTCGTTAAATCTCAGTGAGTCTATGGATCTGTCAAGAGCATTTCAGACAGGAAGTAATACACTGGATCTGTCGGGACTTGTAAATTCAGATTCTCTGAACTTAGATCTTTCCGGAATGCCGCAGATGAATCTGGGAGAGATTGTTTCGAATCTGGATCTGAAGGTATCACCGGATGGTATGAGATTCTCTGAACTTGGATCTTTCCGGAATGCCGCAGATGAATCTGGGAGAGATCGTTTCGAATCTGGATCTGAAGGTATCACCGGATGGTATGAAACAGATGGCTTGTGGACTGCTGACGGGATATCAGGAGTATGCAAAGACACATCCAGAGGCAGATTATTCAGGTCTTGGAGAGGATTTTACAGCATTTCTTAAGACAGATGCAGCAAAAAAGATTATTTCTGATAATATAAAAGATATCATGAAATCAAACGGAACTGTGACGATTACAACCGAGAAAATACAGGAATTGATCAAAAATATTATGGCCGGATACGAACAGTATATTACGGAAAAAGGATATACAGATCCGGATCAATTTGATGAATATTTGATGGAATATCTTCAGACGGATGAAGCGAAGAAAATAATTTCAGATTGGATGTCAGAAGTTATGCCGGAAGATCCGAAGATTGAGATAACACCGGAACAGCTTGAGAAACTATCAGATGACCTTGTGAAAGGCTATTTGGCATATGCTTTAGAGAATGGTCTTCCGGATCCGTCTAAGATGGGAGAACATTTCATGGCTTATCTGCAAACAGATGATGGAAAGAAGCAGTTTCAGGAAGGTCTGTCAGTAATGATCGATATGGATCAGTTGGAGAGCCAGGTGTCAAAAATCATCGGAAACTATATGAATCAGGCAATGGGGACTATGGGAAATGCGATAGGTCAGGCACTTGAGACACAGGTGTCCTCTGCAATGACACAGATTGTCAGTCAGATGACAACTGGGCTTGAATCTGCAATGAAACAGATGATGACCAACGTAGGAACGCAGCTTCAGAACAGCCTCGGAAATGCAATGCAGATTGATCCGACAGCATTTGCAGATGCATTTCAGATGAATATGACGGAAGATGATCTGGCAGAGCTTATGATGTCGATGAGTGGGAAAGGCTTGGCTTCTTATGATAGTAATCTGCAGAAACTGGGATATGTAGATTTTGCAGTCCCGTCTGCTATTAACATTTATCCAGAGGATTTTGAAGGAAAGGAACAAGTAGTAAAGATTCTGGACGATTATAATAGCAGGATGGAGGCAGAAGGGAAGGATGAGCAGGTCATTACTTATACCGATGTAGTTGGAACTTTAATGTCCTCTGTCACAACAATCGTAGATACGATAAGTTATGTGCTGATTGCATTTGTAGCAATTTCTCTTGTGGTATCTTCCATTATGATTGGTGTTATTACCTATATCAGTGTGCTTGAGCGGAAGAAGGAAATTGGAATATTAAGAGCAATCGGTGCGTCAAAGCGAAATGTATCACAGGTATTTAATGCAGAGACATTTATTATCGGACTTTGTGCAGGATTGATCGGAATCGGACTAACCTTGTTACTTCTGATTCCGGGAAATGCGATTATTCACAGTGTGGCGGATAATGCGAAGGTAAATGCAGTTCTGCCGATTGTTCCGGCAATCATACTGATTTTATTAAGTGTTGTCCTTACATTACTTGGTGGACTGATCCCATCAAAGAAAGCAGCAAAGAGTGATCCTGTGACAGCGCTTCGTACAGAGTAGGGGACTGGTGAGAAGAATGGAAAATTTAGTTTTTAGTCTGAATGCAACCGTACCGATCTTTTTGATGATGGTACTGGGAATGCTGTTCAGAAAGCTTGGCTGGATGGATGAAGAGTTTGCAGCAAAGATGAATAAATTTGTCTTTCTGATTCCATTGCCGGTATTGTTGTTTGGTGATCTGGCAAAGGTTGATTTTAAAGAAGTGTGGAATATCAAATTTGTGATTTTCTGCTTTGTAGTAACATTTATCTGTATTACAATTGCTGCACTGGTATCTTGCATCTGGAAAGACCGTTCAATCCAAGGGGAATTTATACAGGCTTCTTACCGGAGCAGCGCAGCACTTCTTGGAATTGCATTTATCCAGAATATTTATGGAAATGCAGGGATGGCGCCACTTATGATCATTGGAAGTGTACCACTTTATAATGTGATGGCAGTTATCGTGTTATCCTTTTTCCATCCGGAACGAAAGGCAATTGATAAAGCTGTATGGATGAAAACGTTAAAGGGAATCGTAACCAATCCAATCATCATTGGAATCGTGGCTGGTCTGATCTGGTCAGCCTGCAAGATCCCAATGCCGGCAATTCTTAATAAAACGGTGACAAGTATTGGGGGAATGTCCACACCAATGGGGCTGATGGCAATGGGAGCTACCTTTGATTTTAGGAAAGCACTTGGAAAGATCAAACCGGCTGTGACAGCAACAATTATGAAGTTGATTGTATTTGTGGCAATTTTTCTTCCGATTGCTGTGAAACTGGGATTCCGTCAGGAAGAACTGATTGCAATTCTTGTAATGCTTGGATCTGCAACAACAGTAAGCAGTTTTGTTATGGCAAAGAATATGGGACATGAAGGAGTTTTATCATCAAGTGTAGTGATGCTGACAACATTGTTCAGTGCATTCACGTTGACAGGATGGCTGTATGTGCTGAAAGCGTTTCAGCTGGTATAGGAAATTCACATTTTGTTGCGTAGGAGGATAAAAATGGCTGTTGGTCGCACATAGTACGAACAATAACAAAAAATGTTGAAAAATGGGGGTGTTGTGGGAAAAAGTTCTTGCAACGTCCCTTGTTTTATGCTATACTACGAACGTTGCTAAAAAACACGTATGTGGATTCCTTCCAAGGTGCCTAAGTCGAGACAGGAGTTTCGTCCGGTTGCGAAGGAGAGTAAAACATACGGAAGAAAAAAACCAAATGGAGGAGAATAACATGAGCGTTATTTCAATGAAGCAGTTATTGGAAGCAGGTGTTCATTTTGGACATCAGACAAGAAGATGGAACCCTAAGATGGCTCCATACATCTACACAGAGAGAAATGGTATCTACATCATCGACCTGCAGAAATCTGTAGGAATGGTTGACGATGCATATAAGGCTGTTTCTGACATCGCTGCAGAAGGCGGTACAGTTCTTTTCGTAGGAACAAAGAAACAGGCACAGGATGCAATCAAAGCTGAGGCTGAGCGTTGCGGAATGTATTATGTAAACGAGAGATGGCTTGGAGGAATGCTTACAAACTTCAAGACAATCCAGAGCCGTATCAAACGTCTGAAAGACATCGAGAGAATGGCAGAAGATGGAACATTCGAAGTACTTCCGAAGAAAGAAGTTATCGAAATCAAAAAAGAGTGGACAAAGCTTGAGAAGAACCTTGGCGGAATCAAAGACATGAAGAAACTGCCAGACGCTATCTTCATCGTAGATCCTAAGAAAGAAAGAATCTGTGTACAGGAAGCACACACACTCGGAATTCCGCTGATCGGTATCTGTGATACAAACTGTGATCCAGAAGAACTGGATTACGTAATCCCAGGTAATGATGATGCAATCAGAGCTGTAAAACTGATCGTTTCTAAGATGGCAGACGCTGTTATCGAAGCAAACCAGGGTGCAGCTGAGGATGAGTATTACGAGGAGGCTGCAGAAGCAGCTGAAGCTGAAGAGGCTGTAGAAGAGTAATATCAGTTCTTGATATGAAAGAAAATGCTTCAGCCTGATTATCAGGTTGAAGCATTTTACTTTATAGAAATAGTTCTATAGAGAAAAGCATATGTTACTGCTTACAGTGACATACACATTATGAATAATGGAGGAAAATTATCATGGCAATCACAGCAGGAATGGTAAAAGAGTTAAGAGAAATGACAGGCGCTGGAATGATGGACTGTAAAAAAGCGCTTGCTGAGACAAACGGAGATATGGACGCAGCTGTAGAGTTCCTTAGAAAGAACGGACAGGCTAAAGCTGAGAAAAAAGCTGGAAGAATCGCTGCAGAAGGTATCGTTAAGACAGTTGTTAAAGATGACAAAGTTGCTGCAATCGTAGAAGTAAACTCTGAGACAGACTTCGTTGCAAAGAACGACGAGTTCCAGGGATTCGTAGAAGCAGTTGCTAACCAGGTAGTAGATTCAGAAGCAACTGATCTTGATGCATTTATGGCAGAGGCTTGGGAAGCTGATACAACAAAGACTGTAAAAGATGCTCTCGTAGAGAAGATCGCAGTTATCGGAGAGAACCTGAACATCAGAAGATTCGAGAAAGTTGCAGCAGACAACGGTGTGGTTGTTCCTTACATCCACGGTGGCGGACGTATCGGTGTTCTTGTTGTTGCTGATACAGATGTTGTTAACGACGAGATCAAAGCAGCACTGAAGAACGTAGCTATGCAGGTAGCAGCTATGTCTCCGAAGTATGTATCCCGTGAGGAAGTATCTCAGGATTACCTTGATCACGAGAAAGAGATCCTTCTCGCTCAGGCTAAGAAAGAGAACCCGGAGAAACCGGAAAACATCATCGAGAAGATGATCATCGGACGTTTGAACAAAGAGCTCAAAGAGATCTGTCTGCTTGATCAGGTATACGTTCAGGACAGCGACCTTACAGTAGGAAAATACGTTGATAAGGTAGCAAAAGAGAACGGTGCAAACGTTAAAGTTACAAAATTCGTTCGTTTCGAGACTGGTGAAGGAATCGAAAAGAAAGTTGACGACTTCGCAGCAGAAGTTGCAGCTCAGGCTGGAATGTAATCGTCTAGCACAAGCACGGCGTATATAAAAAGAAATCCTCGACACAAGTTTACTTGTGATCGGGGATTTCTTTTTATATACATCGTGCGACGCACGTATAGCGAGATGAAGCGAAGCGGAATCGAGCTAAGCGTGCTTGTGCGGATGACCTGATATACCTACAATGTATAAATACAGAACAAACATTCGACTTAACTATGTACTTTTTTTCTACTGAATGATATACTATACAAGCAACAACACTAAGAAAATAATTACTATTTCTAAAATATCAATGCTAAATTAGAGCGGCTCAGTTATATGGCGAGTTTAAGGGATTCTTCCCTGATAACGCAGTGGAATATTGTCATTAGCGAAATTATAATAAGTAAATGTAAACAATAGAAGCTAAAATGATATGTTTTATAAGTAGATAAAATAAGAGGATAAATAAATGAATCAAGAACATGAAATTGTTTTATATCAAGTGGAAGATACTAATATTTATGTGAATGTAATGTTTAAAGAAGATACTTTTTGGATGACACAAAAAGCAATGGCAGATTTATTTGAGTGTACAACAGATAATATTTCCTTGCATTTAAAAAATATTTATAAGGAAGAAGAATTAGAAGAAAATCGAACTACCGAGTTTTTCTCGGTAGTTCAAAATGAGGGACAACGTAACGTTAAAAGAAAAGTAAAATGTTATAATTTGGATGCAATTATAGCTGTTGGATATCGAGTAAATTCTAAGAAAGCTACACGCTTTCGGCAGTGGTCTACTAAAACATTAAAAGAATATATTACAAAAGGGTTTGTGTTGAATGATGATATGCTTAAAAATGGCAGACCTTTTGGAAAAGACTATTTTGATGAATTACTTGAACGCATTCGTGAAATCAGAGCCAGTGAACGCAGAGCCTATCAGAAAATTACGGATGTATTTGAACAGTGCAGTTATGATTATGATAAAAATAGTGAGATAACAAAAGCATTTTATGCATTTGTCCAAAATAAGCTTCACTTTGCTGTTACCGGAAAGACTGCGGCAGAATTGATATATGAACGTGCTGATTCGGAAAAACCAGCAATGGGTTTGACTACATGGAAAGATTCTCCGGATGGGAAAATTTTAAAACGAGATATTGGAATAGCAAAAAATTATTTGAATGAAAAAGAATTATCTCGATTGAATAGACTTGTGACAATGTTTATTGATTATGCAGAATTAATGGCTGAAGATGAGATATTAATGAGCATGCAAGACTGGGTTGATCAAACGAATCAGTTTTTATTGAATAATAGGCGAAAGGTATTGAATGGAAAAGGGAAAATTTCTCATGATGTAGCTATGCAAAAAGCTGAGAAAGAATATGAAGTATTTAGAGTTAAACAGGATAGAGAATATGTTTCTGAATTTGATCGGGAAGTAAAGAAATATCTTAAAGGTTAGGAAAAAAGAATGTTGTCCAGAAGTAGAAAATATAAAGGAGAGAATCTATAATGGATCATTTTGAATTAGTATCACAATATAACCCAACCGGTGATCAGCCACAGGCAATCAAAGAACTGGTCGAAGGATTTAAAGAAGGAAACCAGTGTCAGACGTTGCTTGGCGTTACTGGATCTGGTAAGACATTTACCATGGCGAATGTCATTCAACAGATGAACAAGCCGACATTGATTATTGCACACAATAAAACACTGGAAGCCCAGCTGTATGGTGAGTTTAAGGAATTCTTCCCTGATAACGCAGTGGAATATTTTGTCTCCTAGCATGAGAAAGTCACAAAACAGGTGGTATTTTGTGGTATGTGGGTGGTTGAACATCCAGATGTTGTGGAAGTGGTAGTGGTGAGAGCATAGGTGAAAAGCGGGTGGATGAAGAGGGTTTGTGACTTTTCATCGCCTGCTTTTTGATTATATAATTTGAAAAAAATTAGTGTATAGGGGTTGAAGTGTTGATATATTTAAAATGAAATAATATGAAATAGATTAATGGGGGATAAAAGCCATGATAAAGAGTACTAAAATTGAGGATGCAGAATTCGTTATGTCTAAAGATGAATTAACTTATGCAGAAGTTATCGAGGATTTTGAAGAAGCGAGTAGTATACATATTTTAACTTATAATATTTCAAAAGATAAAAGTGATTTACTGAAGGCGTTAAAGAAATGTGATGAAGATACAGAAATATGTATTGTTTCAAACATTCCAGGGCGTTGGGAAAAATATTTTGGCGAGTATTATAAAAGTAAAGCAAGAAAAAATATATCATTATATAAAGGTAAATTATCACCTGCGAAAATTGCAGAAAAGGCAGAAGTTTATTTTTGTTTTTCAAATCATGCAAAAATTATAATGACTAATAATATTGCATATATAGGATCATCAAATTTTTCAGAAGAAAGTGCAGATAATTTTGAATCAGGCTTTATAAGTAGAGATGCAGAATTTATTGAATTTTTAGAAGAAGAGATTTTTCCATGGATTATAGAAAGCTCAAGCGAATATAAAACAGATGAAGAGATTTTGTTTTTTGAATTAGCTATTAGAAAGAGTATCGCGATGTTTGAAGAAATGCATGAGGAATATTTACAAACATTTTATTTGTTAGCCGATCATAGAGGAATTGAAAGATGGTATTATAATACAACAGATCCGATATTGTCTGTTAAAGAAATGGAAAAGACAGAGGAGATATGTAATCAATATGTGGATTTATTGAAGAATGTTAATAAGATTTTTAATATGAGAGCATTTTCAGAAGAAGGGATTGATAATTTAGATGATGTAATAGAAAAAGCAGAGAATATCATTGGAAATATCAAGACTTTGTTTGGGGGAAACATCGAAGAATTGGCAAAATATGATGGACAAGATATTATAGATGAATATATCAATGATCATTATGCAGATGCATATGATGAGAATTTGGAGTATTATGTAGATAAGGCTATGGACATTGCAAATGAGACTTTTGCAGAATTGGCTAATGATGCACAAGAAGAAGCAGATGACTTGCTAGAGGAAATAAAAAATTTGGGAGAAGTGTCTAAAAAGGTCTTAATCTTATTTAAAAAATTACCTTTAGAGAAAATAAAAATTGATAATACGGACAGTGGAATTTAAGAATTCATTTTAGACGAATCCTTTAGTGAAAAGTGTGTTACTTTCCGAGATAAAAAATGATATATAATTGATTTATGGGAGATTAATATAATATGAAGTACGAAAAAGAATTTGCTCGTTCATTATTTAGAAATGCAGTGATTTTTTTGGATTCTGCTATCAAATATTTTAACGAAGGACTGGATTATCATGCAAATATGGTTCAATCTATTGTTAATTTGCAATTTGCTTTGGAATTAGCGTTAAAATCATTGGTGACATCGCAGTATGGAATTAGAACAATTCTGATTAATAAACAAAAGAAATTAAAAGATTCTGAATTAGAAGAGTTATACTTGGCAAATAAATTAAAAGTTAGAGAATATGACGATATAAAGAATTACATAAAAGGGAAGGGGCATTTATTTGGTTTTAATCGCAAAGAATATAAGTATATGGAAATGTTTCAGAAATATAGGAATTGTGTTTTACACTCTTCATATCATTTTAGTGTAGACGAAAAGAAAGATATTGAAAAAGAAATAATATACACATTAATACATGTCTTGGGAATTTTAATGAGTACAGAAATTACAGAAGATAGAATTTTTATGCAAGAATATTTAAATGAAAATGAATATACAAAATTACTTGAAAATTCATTCTATATAAAAGAATTGGAGGATTTTTTGCGTAAAGAATATGATGAAGTATACATATGTCCAGATTGCTTGAAGAGAACTTTAACACCGGATTTTAAATGTGCTCGATGCTTTAATGTTTTTTCAGATTTCCACTTTTATGGATATGCAGAATGTGGGGAGTGCGGGGAAAGTATGGTTATTTTTGATGCTGCTAACATTGAGCGTAATAATAATTATATGAGGGGGATGTGTTTGAATTGTGGAAATGAAACTACAATTTATAAATGTCCTAAATGTGGGAAATGTATTGATGTGGAATTAGAGGACAAAACAAATTGTCATGAGAATTTTTGTAGTATTTTTGATGAAATATAAGTAATAATTGTGAGTATGATAATTTAAGATTAAAATTAAGGTAATGAAAAACGATTGGTTCGAATAAGAACCAGTTGTTTTTTATATTGAACTTTTATACATAGCCAGTCCCGTAAAACAGATTGGCTATTAAATTTTTCGAGCTAATAAATATCAATAGTTAAATGAAAAAAATTGCTCTTATTTTCTGGCTAAAAAAGGGTAGACGTCCCCCTTGGTGAAAATGTCGTTCTTTTGAAAGATATTGATTCGTTGGATGTACAGTATTTTATGCAGCCATGTCGCATTTGGAAGCATTGTATTGTTTGATATGCTCCTGTGGAGTGATGATTTCAAAAGGCTTGTTGTCTCTGAGTATTGCAAATATCATATTGCATACCTTATGTGAAACAGCTCCCATTGCTACGAGCTTTGGTTTTGAGTCACATTTCTTGAGGTAGTACTCACGAAGAACTGGATTTTTAGCTTCTCCATTACGGGAGATACTGATGCTTTGTAAGGTTAATGTGTGAATAACACGTCTGGCTATGGCAGAACCACGCTTAGACATTTGAACTTTGGTACCTTCAAATTTTCCGGATTGTTTTACTGCCGGATCAAGACCGAAATAAGCGAAAAGTTGTTTTGGTTTTGAAAATGCTGAAAAGTCACCAATCTCACCCATGATGGATACAGCAGACAAGAAACCAGCACCTTTAAATGTTTCAATCAAATGAATCTGCTTGACAAAGTCGGCATCTTCATTAGCATCAACAAGCTCATGGAGCGATTCAAGAATGTTGTTGATTTCTTCATCATATTTACGTATGAAGCTGATATAAAGGCGAATACGCTTGATGTTGCTGTCTATGATGTAACCAAACTGATTTGCATCAGTTGCCGCCTGAATTATGGCATTATACTTATTTTGAGCATATGTAAGCCCAAAGCGAGCTGTTGATTTGATGATATCAATAATCTCTTGATTGTCTGCTTCAAGAAAAGCAGAGGGAGATGTATAAGTCTCCAACAGTGTAAGAGAAGTGTTGATTGTAACCTTGGAAAAGATGCCGAGATACTGTGGAAACGCCATGCGTAATTCACCCTGAAGCTTATTCACATAGGCACTGCGATTATCCATTAAATCGTAGTATTCACGGCATAGGTTACGGCAGTTTAGAGCAAGGTCTGAAGGCATAAGTGAAACCTTTAAATCAGGTTTCAAACCAACCAAAGCAGCTTTTTTAGAATCAAAACGATCATTATGTACTTTTCGTATGTTGATGTTTGTGCTATTCTTAGTGATGATAGGATTAATAACAGAGCAGTTAAAACCCTTATCACGAAGATAGCAGAAGAGTGGGTAATGATAAATTCCCGTGGATTCGAGGAAAATGCGACTTTCCAAAGAATACAACTCTTCTGCTTCTTTTATTTTAGAAACAGCGGTTGTAAGGGAATCAATACTGCTATGTAGGATTTTGTAAGGTTTTCCTACGAATTGTTGGTTTGGAAGTGCTATAGACATCCAGGAGAAGTCAGCACCGACATCAATACCAACAGAGATGAATAAATCATCGAGATTAAAGATAACTTTGTTTGACATGAGCAATAGCTCCTTTCTGATAGGAATCCATTTCCAATCTGGCAGGTACACAACCTAGCGCGTTATTCGGGTATGGCCTTCCGGCTCCCAACCAGCTAAAACATAAAACCCTGTCGAATGGACTAATTGACTTCATTGTAGGTATCAGTCACAAGAGTGACTTCCCAAGGAGGTGAACATTCTTTGTCCTATCCTAAGAGATAATACCTTATGTTTTATCTGGTGTCTATCAGGAACCGTCAGACATGATCATTATTACGGATAACATCTGATGAAGGAAGAACCCCTTCTTCTGTTATCTGATTTATAGAAACTTATTAACCAAGTAGTCTTGATTGACTACATCATTATTATACTAGGAGAGTAATATTCTGAAAACTGCTTGAGATTTCGGAAAAAATCTGCTATAATACCGCTGTATATCTATGGGGGGAGAGGGATTTATATCCTTTTTGCCTTAGAAATTATGGAAGGAGGACTTGACTATGGCAAATAGAAATGCGACGATTATTATCGGCTCGGTTCTGCTCGGTAGAAGCATAGTGCCGTTTTTTCAGCGTGTCAAGTCTTATTTCATACAATTTATAACGAACCAGTTGCCGGAGACAGGGCGCATTATGCCTTGGCTTCGGCTTTTTGCGTTTGCCGGAAGGATGGTGGTTTGATATTGAAGTCCTAACCACGACCGGCAAATCGATCTTTTCCGGTTAAACCTTCTATCTTCTCCGGCGTGTCCGCTGTCGGAGGAAGAAAATAGCGGATAGAATTATTTTGGAGGAATAAAAATGAAGAAGAAACTTCTAAGCCTTCTGCTTGCGTTGTGTCTTGTGATGGCACTTGTTCCGATGACAGCGTTTGCAGAAGAGAACGAGCAAAGCAACAAAATCTCAATCACAACAGTAGATGAACTTTTGCAATTTGCAAAAGCTGTGGACAATGGCGAATATGACGATAAAACAGATGCGGTTGTATCTCTTGATGCAGATTTGGATTTAACAGGTGTTGCGTGGAAACCGATTGGCAGCGTCTTTGACGGCGACGGAAATCTACTGCACTACTTCAGCGGCAAATTTTACGGAAACGGGCATACGATTTCCAATTTAAATCTTTCCGAAAACTATGGAAAGACAGAGTATCCGTCTTTCGGATTTTTCAGTGAGGTTTACGGCGCTGAAATTTCCGGTTTGACAATTCAAGGCAAGCTGGATGTGTCCAATTCAGGGTATGTTTATTTTGGAACGGTAGCGGGCGTTGCAGCAGACAGCAAAATTTCTGACTGCGTTTCAGATGTGTCGTTCACGGATACAGACAAGTATATTAACGGGACTGTGGCTTTGTGCGGATATGCGATAAATAGCACAATTGAATACTGCCAAAACAAGGGGAATTTTTCAATAACGAAGGATGTCACCTCTTTTCAGATGGGCGGTATCGTAGGCCTTGCTCAAAACAGTACCGTACAGTTTTGTGCTAATACAGGCGAGATGACCTCTTGGACATCCTGTACCGGCGGAATTGTTGGGCAGCTGTATCAAGCCTCAAAGATTATCAATTGTTATTCCACCGGGAAAATGGTTCCTCTTGGCAAGGGAAATACGGATTTCGGCGGCATTGCAGGGATAGTTGGTGCAGATACAGAAATTAGACACTGCTATTTCGCTGGTGAAATGGATTTATCTCAATATACGGCTACTACACCTTATAAGCGTTTAGGTGGTATTGCAGGCGGTGTTTCTTCTGATACACCTGCTTTTGAAAACAATTATTTCGTGGAAACTGAAAATGTCCCGGCTTGCTTTAAGTACCAGGATGCTGGAATAGAAAAGACCCTTGACTTTATGAAAACGGAAGATTTCTTTAATGAAATCACTGCTGCTGGTGGCAATTATCGATTTAATTCTAATGGAACGCCCCTTTTGCCTGCACCTAAGTATACAGTTTCTTTTGTCGTAACACCTGCTGAATTGGCGAATGTAGTCATTAAAGTGAATGGTCAGGAAGTAGCAAACCCTGTTGATTTGGAAGCGGGTACTTATACTGTCGAAGTCAGCGCAGATAATTGCGAGGTTTTCAATCTCAATATTACGATTACGGCTGATACAGCAACTCATACGCAGACCATTGCAATGACTTATTTACCTGCCGACTACACTAAGGTCGACGAAGCCATTGCCAAGGCAAATGCACTGAACAAGGACAACTACAAGGACTTCTCTGCTGTAGAAACTGCTGTCAATGCTGTTGTCCGTGACAAGAATATCACTGAACAGAGCGAAGTGGATGCAATGGCGAAGGCTATTGAAGATGCCATTGCTGCCCTGCAATACAAGGATGCTGATTACACAAAGGTTGACGCAGCCATTACTAAAGCAAATGCCCTGAACAAGGATGACTACAAGGATTTCTCCGGTGTCGAAGCTGCTGTCAAGGCTGTTGTCCGTGGTAAAAATATTACGGAGCAATCCGAAGTAGACAAGATGGCAAAGGCTATCGAGGATGCGATTGCTGCTCTTGAGAAAAAACCTGCCAGTACCAAACCGGGAACATCAGATAAGAGTCCGAAGACCGGCGATACAAGCAACCTTGCTTTGTGGATCGCCCTGTTGTTCGTCAGTGGCGGTGCAGCCATCGGTACAACGGTTGTCGGCAGAAAGAAAAAGTACAACAGATAATTGAATAGCGTTCCCTTGCTCCATCTTCCGAGCAAGACAAAAGGGGTTGTCGGCAAATAACGTTTTTTAAAGCTAACAACACCAAACAAAAATATCCTGACAGTTATAGGGCTTTCCGGCTCTGCAACTTGTTCAGGATATTTTTATTTTGGTAAATACTTTCTATTTTTGGCCGCCAAAAATCCTTGGTTGGATTTTTACGGCCACATTTTTTTCCAGGCAGTTTTTCCCTCAAATTTTTTCAGTTTTTCGTATAAAAAACGATGGTATTTATATAGGAATGTCTATGGGAGAAGTGGACATACCGTATCTTGCAAAAGCCAATAAATTATATCCAGATGTGGAATGGATAGTTTCATATCATAAAAATAAAAAGGGTAAGGATGAGAGAAAAAAATTTAGAAATATTTTATTGGGATTAGGTATAGCGAGAAATAAAATACGATTTAAGCAGATATAACATTATCGTATTAGGGAAAAGTATAACGAAATATAGTTAGTATTATTTGAACGGAAGAAAATCATACATAGCCAGGAGTTTTCAATTTAGGAATCAACTGGCTATTTTTATGCCCAGATATTGTACTAACAATATCAATTCAGGGCAGGAAAGGAGAGAAGCATGAGTCAGAACTTTTGAAGAATAATTTTTTTATTAGAGAATGAGATCGTTGAAAGCTTTTTGAAATATTTAGATGATTTAATATATTGTGAAGCGGCGAATTGTCAGCGGAGGAAAATGCACGATAAAATCGATAGTTTATAATGCCTAAGAATAGACTTGACTTTTAAATACTACAAGTGTAAGATTTAAGAAAATAAAAGCGTTGAAAGAAAGGGGTATCTATGAAAAAAAGACGGAAAAAACAA
>OIXW01000222.1_pt1 | contig 16738 bp, 8 predicted proteins | sample 1587951 | NCBI WGS metagenome assembly OIXW01 (sample SAMN03283239) | human gut metagenome | biome: human-associated habitat; material: feces | host: Homo sapiens | place: Peru | collected 2012
CGCCCTGTAAGGGCAAAAGTAATGATTATCATTCACTTTTGCCCTTACAGGGCGTAACTGTTCCTACACACATTAACCCTGGGTGCCGCTATCGCTTGCCCAGGGCTATGGACAATCATTGGGCTTTCAGCCCGCACAAATTGAGTATTGACACACTTTCACATCAGCGGGCAAGCAGCGCCCGCCTGGCTCTCCAAATAATGTGCTATTCCGTCCTCATCATTCGAGAGCGTTACAAAGTCAGCTTCGGCGCGCACCTCGGGGGCAGCGTTAGCCATAGCCACCCCGATGCCGGCCAGTCGCAACATTGACAAGTCGTTATAACCATCACCAAAAGCTATCATGTCGGCCGGCTGCTGCCCAATAAGGCTCAGCAAGCGCATGAGCGACTGCGCCTTGTCAATGCCCTTGGGCACCAGTTCGAGAAAGAACGGAGCCGAGCGGAACACCTCCATGTCATTTCCCACCACATCGGCCAGTTCAGCCTCGGCACGCACCATGTCGTCGGGGTGACCCGTCATGAGCAGTTTGGTAGGTTGCGGCTCAATGGCCTCGAGCAAGTTATCCACACCCCGTATAGCCATATTGTTAATACGGCTCTCCTCGTGCACATATTCATCGTCAGGCATTTCCGTCACAATGTCGTTTCCCACATATCCCAGCAAGGCATAGTGGTGTTGGCGCGCATACTGGTGCAGCACCGGAATGACCTGTGCCGGCAGGTGTTTGGCATAGATAAGCTCTTTGCTTTTCCAGTCCACAATTTGTCCGCCGTTGTACGACAGGATATAGCCGCCGCGTTTTTCCATTTCGAGGCATTCGGCCACCGGCGCAATGCCATAAGTGGGGCGTCCCGAAGCCAGCACCAGCACAGCCCCATTGGCCTCAGCATCGAGCAGTGCCTGGCGTGTGCGCGGTGTTACTTTCTTTTCGCTATTGGTAAGCGTACCATCAAGGTCTAAACTGATTATCATGAAAAAGGTGTTGAATTATTGTATATAGAAAAGCACAGCAACATCTACGCTAAGGCATCAGCATATTATCCTCGGCGTCAGCCCTTATGTTCTTGAGGCCACGCAGACGTCAGTCCGCGGCCTTAAGCCGCGCAGCGGCCTTATGTCCTTTTGTACTTATGTTCTTTTGTTTTCCGCGTTAGCGGCTGCCAAACCCCGCTAAGGCTTCAGCCCATTACCACATTGCCACATTAACGAAACGCGCTCGCTGCCTCCCACATCACAATGCCAGCCGTCACGCTCACATTCATGCTGTGCTTTGTACCATACTGCGGAATTTCGAGAGCCTGGTCGCAAGCGTCCACCACGTCCTGCCGCACCCCCTTCACCTCATTACCCATCACCAGGGCATAGCGTTTTGAAGGGTCGAACTTGAAGGCACCCAGTTTAAGACTGCCCTCAACCTGCTCCACCGCCAGCACCACGTAGCCCGCCGCCTTGAGTTCGCTTACAGCCTGCAGCGTGTCGTTGTAGTAGCGCCATGTCACAGAGTCCTCGGCCCCGAGAGCCGTTTTGTGCATCTCGGCCGAAGGCGGTGTGGCCGTAATGCCACACATATACACCGCCTCAATGCGCATGGCATCGGCCGTGCGCAACACACTGCCCACATTGTGCACCGAGCGTATGTTGTCGAGCACCATCACAAGCGGCACCTTGGGTGCCTGCTTAAAAGTGTCAACGTCTATGCGGTTAAGATCCTCAACAGTAAGTTTTCGCATTGCTTGTATATTATATATTTATTTGCCTGCAAAGTTACGAAAACCCCGTGGATAACCCCGTGCATAAACTGTGGAAAAGCTGTGGAGAGGGGTGGGGATAACCTATGCCCCCGCATGGCCGTATGGCCCAATATGGTTATCCACGAGTTCACAACGTTTTACGCAGTATTTCACCACTATAGTCCACAGTTTTCGGCCACTTTCCACAAACTTTTTTTGTACACCTAAAAGTTTTCAACAGGGTGTGGAATAGTCACACCCCATGCCGCCAACCCACCTTTATAAATAGGCATTTTGCCCCAACCACAGGCTGTGGATAAAAATGTGAGTAACCCCGTGCAAAACGGGGATAACTTACTGGCCAAATTTTGGGCTAAAAAACTATGCACACTTTCCACAGCCATATATACCCAACATAGGTATCTTTAATTTTAATCTATAGAATAAAAAAGAAAATAGAATAGTGAGTATATGAGGGAATGAGCCGGTGTGTGGAAAAACCGTTCGCCCCTTTGTTGGCAGTGTGGTTGTACCAGGGTGTTTCGCCCCGTGCCGCACCGCGCGGTTACGGCATGGGGCGAGCGGGTTTTCTGTTACGGGAGGGCGGTATTTCTGTCGGAGCAAACCGAATGCCGCTCCCCCGTAACAGAAATGCCGCTCCCCCGTAACTGGAAATCAGCACAGCCAGTGCCGTGACGCGGCTGGGGGCGGAGGCCATTGGGCAATGGCTGTCGGGCGGTGGCACACGGCGTGAATGAACATCGCCCAACTTCTATTTTTTACCACCTATGCCGTGTTTTCGACCACTTATGCACACCAACTAAATTATTTTTAAGAAAAAGCAGATTAAGACGTGCTAATAACAATAAATATTCATACCTTTGTGGCATAAGGCAAACACTTATTTATATCTAAAGGCATACGCTTGCCTGTATGATACAAGTAAGTTTGCGGAACTTATAGCGACAATAAACACATTACTTAAAACCTATAACCCCTCTACAGATTATGGCAAACCCACTATTCAAGCACTTATTGGTAACGGGAATGCTCTGTGCCGGAACAACCCTGTTGTTCACTGGTTGCATTGACGATTCCTACGATCTCGATAAAGTAGACCTTACCATGAAACTCAACACCGACGGACTCGGTGTGAAACTTGGCAATACCGACCTCATTGCGCTGGCCGACATTATTGACGAAGACGAAACGGTGAAAACCGAGGCTAACGGACTTTACTACTTGGTGAAGGACGGCACCTCAAACTTCAACGTCAAGGTGGACAACATGACCACCAGTTTTAACGACACCAAACTCGACATGGATGCGCCGGTACTCGAATATAAAGACGTATACGAGCAGCTGAGAGATAAAGGCATACCCGTAACAGAAGGCAGCACACTGCCCATACCGGAAAACTTTGAAATGCATGGCAGCGCCGAGGGTAACCAAAAGATTGACTTCAGCATTACCGATGTGAATGACGTGAAGCAGGTTAAGACCATCGACCTGCAACGCTCAAAGGTGGCCTTGACACTGACCGAGGCCAATCACCCCGTCACACTCAACCTGGGTGTGACACACCTTAAAAATATCCGCCTCTATCTGCCAAAATTCCTCGGTGTGACCGATGTGGCTCCGGGCTGGGAACTGAAAGAAGGCAATGTGCTTGTGTACACAAAAAACGGCGGCATATACAACTACAACCGCAACAATCCTGAAATTTGCTCAGTCTACCTCAACAAGGTTGCGCTCGACCAAACCGAACATAACGGTAAGGTGGAGAATGGCAGCATCGAACTGACACCCGCTGAGCTTAATATTAGAATGACCGCCGAGCAAGTGTACTTTGAAAACCGTGCCGGCCGCGAGCTCAGCATGAACGTAGGCGACCAGGCTTCGGTGCGCCTCGACATAAAGGTGCCCAACAATGTGCTCAATATCAACCAGGTGACGGGTAAATTCAATCCGGCCATCAACCCCGACAACGAGCGCATCGACGTGAGCAACGACCTGCCCGACTTTTTGCAGGACAAGGACGTGCGCATTGTGGCCACCAACCCCACCATACGTTTCCATGCCAACATGAGCACACTGCCCGTGGGCATTGACATGAGAGGTACGCTCACGGCAGTGAAGGAGAATGGCGCCTTTGAAAACGGTGCCACCACCAAGGTAGTAAAGCTTGACAAGGGCGTGATGGAAATGGGCCGCGATAACTATGTGTACTACTGCAATCAGGGTAACACCCCCTACGACCCCGAAGGGGCCAAGGCCGGTGCTGCCACGGTGAAGAACACGGCTAACATTGGCGACCTCATTACCGAACTGCCCGATTACCTGGAGGTAGACCTTAAGAACAATCAAATCAACGTAAAGAATGAGTACTACACCGTGCAGCTTGGCCGCGACTATCATGTTGATGCCGACTACAGCGTGTTTGTGCCATTTGAGTTTGACCGCGGCCTGAAGGTGGTGTACAACGACTCTACCGAGAGCATGCACAGCGACCTCAAGGACCTCAGCGCCACTGGTACACTCGAGGTGATGGCCGATGCTTACAACACCATTCCGCTCGAGCTGCTCGTGGGCTTGAAGGCTGTAGATGTGGACGGCAATGAGGTGCCTGTTGAGTTCAACACCGTCGAGGCCCATGTGGCTCCGGGCGATGGCAGCACCTACACCATGAACGGCGAGGTGAAGCAGCGCAGTGGCTCAGAGGTGATGACACCTATTAAGATTACTGCCAAACTTGATGACAAGGACCTGCTCAGCCGCATCGACAAACTGTGTTTCAACATACATGCCGACGCTACTGGCAGCAACAAGTTGGTGTCTACCCAGTATCTCAAGCTTAACAATATCAAGATCAAGCTCCATGCGGGTGTGATTGCCGATTTCAACTAAATCCCTTTCATAGTCTAATACAATACTCTGACCAATATGAAACTACGTCATATACTCTCACTGGCCGCCATGCTGGCACTGCCTGCTGCGGCACAGACCGAAGTGAGCACCACTTACTTCATGAACTCTTCGACCTCGCGCCACGACATCAACCCCGCCTTGCTCGACAAGCCGTATGTGTCGATGCCGTTACTGCCACTGGGCGACTTCAGCGTGGGGACAACGGGTAACATCGGACTGAAAAAGTTTGTTTATAAAATGGGGCCCGACTGGCAGGGCTACGGCGAGAACGGCAACACCCTTACCACCTTTATGCACCCCAATGTGGACGCTGGTGAGTTCCTCGGCGGACTGAAGGACAAGAACCGCCTTTCGCTTAACCTCAAATATCAGTTGTTCGGCTTTGGCTTCAAGGCTTTTGGCGGCATCAACTCGGTAGAGCTCAATGTGCGCTCCAACACCAATCTGTGTCTGCCCAAAACGCTGTTTGAGTTTATGAAGAACATCGGCAGCCAGGAGTACGACATTACCAACCTGGGTGTGCGCACCGAAAACTATGCCGAGTTGGGCTTGGGCCACTCGCACAAAATTGACGACAAATGGACTGTGGGCGGCAAGCTCAAGTTCCTCTTTGGTTTGGCTTATGCCGATGTGTCGGGCAAGGACGTGCGTTTCCAGCTGGCCGAAGACAAGTGGCAGGTGAGCGGCGACGTGCAGGCTGTGGCCTCGATCATGAAAACCGAGTTCAAGCAGTCGGACAAGACGGAGCCTGTTGAGGATGTGCAGCCCGGCGAACTGCCGCGCCACCGCATCAAGGAGCTTGGCGACTTTAAGGGCGGTTTGGCTGGCTTTGGTATGGCCGTTGACTTGGGTGCCACCTACAAGGTGATGGAAGACCTCACGGTGAGCGCAGCACTTACCGACCTGGGCTTTATAAACTGGAGCAATGCGCAGCACGCCTCATCGACCGGCCATTGGGAATTTGAGGGCTTTGGCAATGGCAACTACGGTGAGGAAATACCCATCAACCAGGACGGCCGCGACCTTGGCGACCAGTTTAAGGACCTTGGCGACGACCTTGGTGATGCCTTTGCCGTGTACGACGATGGTGTGAAGTCGGCCACCCGTGCCTTGGCTGCTACCCTCAGCCTCGGTGCCGAGTATACGCTGCCGGCTTATCGCAACCTGCGTTTCGGTTTCCTCTATCAGAGCCGCATGGCGGGTCGCCACAGCTACCACCAGGGTCGTTTCTCGGCCAATGTGGCACCTGTTAAGTGGTTCGATGCCTCGTTGAGCATGGGCTTTACCAGCACAGGTGTGCAGGGTGGTCTTGTGGCCAGTCTCCACGCCAAGCACTTCAACTTTACCATCGGTACCGACCGCTTCTTTGGCAAATTGAGCAAGCAGGGCATTCCCCTCAACCGTGCCAACAGCAACATCGCCATTGGCATGTCGTTCCCGTTGTAGGATAATGTGCTGATGAACTAATGTGCTAATATGGCAATGTGTCAATATGTTAATGAGCTGACGCCGTAGCGTTGCTTGTTTGCATATTGGCACATTGTTATATATTGCTGTAGGGTGAAACGTAAACTTGCGAACGGACTCAAGCGCCAAACGCTACCTCTAATGGGGGCGACGCGTCTCGCGTCGGGCATTTTCAATACTCGTCCCGCGCGTCGGGATTTAAGGCAAAGGTTCACAGACAGGTGTGTAATTCGTGCTGTTTGTGAGCCTTTATTCTGTGTGTGAGCATGGCATTTTTCCCGACGCGAGACGCGTCGCCCCCATTAGAGGTAGCGTTTGGCGCTTGAGTCTGTTCGCAAGTTTACGTTTCACCGGGCAGCGATAATTGCCATATTAGCCCATTGGTTCATAGCCATTTGCAAGCATATTAGTGGGGAAAGCAAGCGTAATTGCGCAGAAAGCAGTATATTTGTGGTTAATAACCACCTTTTATTTAATACCACAACTTATAATAGTAACAACAAATGAAAGTAATAAACCTGGGCGAACGGAGTTCGGTTATAAACTCATACATGGCGCAGCTGCGCGATGTGGAAGTGCAGAAGAACCGCACCCTCTTTCGCCGTAACATGCAGCGTATAGCCCGCGCTACAGCCTATGAGGTGAGCCGCACGCTGCAATACTCTGAAAAGACCATCACCACACCGCTGGGCGTGAAACAGGTGCCCACCTACGACGACCGCATTGTGGTGGGCACGGTGCTGCGTGCCGGTGTGGCATTTCACGAGGGCTTTCTCGACACGTTTGACCAAGCCGACTCGGCCTTTGTGGCCGCTCACCGTGACGAGGGCAAGCGCGAGGACATTAAAATACACGTTGACTACATAGCCGCTCCGCAGTTGGACGGTTGTACCTTTTTGATGGTGGACCCCATGCTTGCCACTGGTGGTTCGCTCGAACTCTCTTACAAGGCTTTCCTTACACACGGCACACCGGCCAAACTGCACATTTGCTGTGCCATTGCCGCACAAGAGGGCATTGACCACTTGTGCCGCGTGTTCCCCGACGATGTCACACTCTGGGTGTCGGCCGTCGACCCTGTCCTTAACGACCAGGCTTACATCGTGCCTGGACTTGGCGATGCCGGTGACTTGTCTTTCGGTCCGAAATTGGACTAGGGTGGGTTATAAGGTTATGAGGTTATAAGGTTATAAAGTAACCTTTGTGTGTTAGGTAGGTTATGGTAATCTTTTAACCTCTAACCTCTAACCTCTAACCCCTAACCCCCTTACTTCATCTCCCTCCTCCTTGCTTGCCTAACACACAAAGGTTACTTTATAACCTCATAACCTCATAACCTCATAACCCCATAACCTCCTATATATGAAGAAACTCTTATCCCTTTTGTTACTGCTTGCCCTTGGCTGCGGTACAGTCTCTGCCCACGATTTCAAGATAGAAAAGGGGCAATTTGTGCTCGATGGCAAACCCATCACTCTGGTGTGTGGTGAAATGCACTATCCGCGCATACCACAGGAGTACTGGCGCGACCGACTGTTGCGTGCCAAAGCCATGGGCCTTAACTGCATATCAACCTACGTGTTCTGGAACATTCACGAGCGCCAGCCGGGCAAGTTCGACTTTACCGGCGAAGCCGACCTGGCCAAGTTTATACGTACTGCGCAGGAACTGGGCCTCTATGTGGTGCTCCGCCCCGGCCCCTATGTATGTGCTGAATGGGACTTCGGCGGCTTCCCCTATTGGTTGCAGAACAACAAGCACATGAAGTGGCGCAGCGACGACCCCGACTTTTTGGCCGCTTGCCAGCGTTACATCACGCGACTGGGCAAGGAAGTGAGCAAGTACTGCGTGGGCAATGGCGGCAATGTGCTGCTTGTGCAGGTAGAAAACGAGTATGGCTCATACAGCAACGACCGCGTGTATATGGGCAAAATACGCGACATGTTGCAGAAGGCCGGCTTTAATGCCCCCTTCATCACCTGCGATGGCGCAGGACAAATGCCCAACGGCTACATGAAGGGTGTGCTGCCCACAGTTAATGGTTCGGTGGGCGAGGAAGTAAAGCGCGCCATCGACCGCTTCTATCCTGGCGGCCCCTACTTTGTGGCAGAATTCTATCCCGCATGGTTCGACGTGTGGGGACAAGGACACTCACGCCGCGACTACCGCTCGCCGGCACAGCAAATTGACTGGATGCTCGGTCATGGCGTGTCGGTTAATATGTACATGTTCCACGGTGGTACGAACTTTGCCTATACCAATGGTGCCAACACCATAGGTAGTGGCTATGAGCCACAACCCACCAGCTACGACTACGATGCACCGCTCAGCGAGTCGGGTGTGGCCACACCCAAGTATTATGCTTTCCGCGAGGTGATACAGAAACACTTGCCCGCCGGCGAAACGCTGCCCGATGTGCCTGCTGCCAACCCTGTGGCCACCTTTGCACAGGTGCAGCTGCTCGACAGTGTGCCCCTGCGTGCCGCCTTCGGACGCAGCATGCAGTCTGAACGTCCGCTCACAATGGAAGAGGCCGGACAGGACTTTGGCTACATTCACTATCAAACTACCGTTGAAAAGGGTGGCAAGGGCCGACTCGTTCTGCGCAAGTTGCGCGATTATGCCATCGTCTTTGTCAATGGCAAGCGTGTAGGGTCGCTCGACCGCCGTTTCAGCCAGACGGGCATGATGGTAGACATACCCGATGGTGCCAAACTCGAAATATTGGTGGAGAACGTGGGCCGCATAAACTATGGTCCCGACTTGCTCGACAACCATAAGGGCATCACCGAGAGCGTAAGTTTCTGTGGCAAGGAACTGAAGGGCTGGACCACCACGCCGCTTCCGCTCTATAAACTCACCAAAATGCCGCGCTGCCAGGCTCCCGAAAAGGGTAACCACGACATGGAGGGCGTAGCTTTCCACCGCGGTACCTTCAAACTCGACAAGCGTGGCGACGTATTCCTCGACATGAGTGGTTGGGGCAAGGGCGCCGTGTGGGTTAATGGCCGCAGCATAGGCAAGTTCTGGCAAATTGGTCCGCAGCAAACGCTTTACGTGCCGGGTCCGTGGGTAAAGAAGGGCCGCAACGAGGTGATAGTGTTCGACATGGAGCCTACGGGCAACTACGGCGTGGCCGGTTTGGCCGAACCTGTGCTCGACAAGTTGGGCCACGACCACAATGCTCCCAAGGCTGGCGGTCGCGTTCAGCCCACAGGCAAACCTATCATTGAAGATGGCGACTGTGTGTTAAGCGCCACCATGCAGAAGGCTGATGGCATACAGCACTTCGACTTTAAGGCACCTGCCACCATGCGCCACCTCTGTGTTGAGGTGGAAAGCTCGTATGACGGCAAAAACTCTTGTCTGGCCGAGATCAACCTTATCGGTGAGGACGGCAAGCCACTGCCTAAGGACGCTTGGACTGTAGTGTATGTAAGCACAGAACAGGCTGACGAAGGACCGGCTGAATACCTCTTCGATGAAAACAAGCGTCAATACTGGCACTCAAAGTGGAAGGGCGTAGACCCCGATGAGTTCCCTCACCGTGTCATTATCGACCTTGGCGAAATTCAAACTGTCAAAGGCATCGAGCTGCAACAGCGTAACCCCAATATGCCGGGGTGTGTTAAGGACTTCCGCATCTACGGCCGTCCGCAGTTCTTCCTATTTAAGTAAAGGTTATGAGGGGGTTATGAGGTTATAAGGTTATGAGGTTATAAAGTAACCTTTGTGTGTTAGGTCGGTTATGGTAATCTTTTAACCTCTTAACCCTCTTACCCCCCCCCTTACCTCATCTCCCTCCTCCTTGCTTGCCTAACACACAAAGGTTACTTTATAACCTTATAACCTCAAAACTCATAACCTCATCCCTCTCTCCCTTCCCTATATTCTCATGAAACAAGCTGTCATATTATCTCTGTTATTAGCCTATGCCCCAAGTATGGCACAGGCACAAGTAAAGGTGAGTCAGACGGCCACACAAGTGACCATTGAGAACCAGTATTTGTCGCGTACCTTTAATATAACCGGCAACCGCCTTACGCCAGGCGTGCTTGTAAACAAGCGTGCCGCAGGAGCCACCTTCACACCTGGTCAGGGCAGTGAGGAGTTTGCACTCAATCCGCAGGCCCGTCAACACACCCTCGTCAGTCGCAAGGGGTGGAAGGCCGAGGCCGACTCGTGGTGTAACGAGTCGGCAACAGTGGGCAACCCCAACCTGGCCATCGATGGCGACAACGGCACCATGTGGCACACCTGGTACGCCACCCCCACACCGGGCGGGCAAAAGGGCAACGACAAATTGCCGCACAGCCTCATCATATCGTTGGGCAAGCGCACCGCATTCCGCGCTTTTGGCTATCTGCCGCGCCAGGGAGCCTATGGCGCCATGTCGAACGGCAACATCAAGGGGTACGAATTCTACATATCGAACGATAAAAAGAAATGGACGCTCGTAAAGAAAGGCCAGTTCAACTATAACAGCGTGCAAACCATTTGGGTGGCCCTCGACAAGGAGTACAAAGCCAAGTATGTAAAGCTTACCGAAACCTCGTCAACCAACGGCGGCGCATTCGGTGCCTGTGCTGAGTTCTACCTCACCACCGATGTGGTAAAGTCTGCCGCAGCACCCGCCACAGGCTTGAAAGCCTCGGCCATGAAAGTAAAGGGTGTGCATGTGGCCAGCACGGGCAATGGCAAACGCGTCACCTTCGACCTGGCCCCGACGGCCTATACCAACCCCGTCGACGGCGTGACATCGACGTGGGACATCGACATGGTGGTGGAGATGAACGACAACGACCACTTTATGCGCAAATACTTGCTCGTAAAGGCTGCCGATGAGGCTACCCGCGCCCTGCCCATCGACTACATTGAAATGGAAAACCTTGGCACACAGCAGGTGCCAGCCAATAGCAAGTGGACACGCCAGCAGGCTGCCGGCGGCGAGGGCGGCATGTCGGCCTACACCATTACGCTGGGGCAGCCCGTGTATGTGGACGGCATGTTCTTCGGTTCAGAGTTTCCGCAGGCCGAAAACGAGATTGACGACCAGGGCATGTACCACACCCGCTACTACAGCGGCAAGTCGCTCAAAACGCTCGACCTTAACGAGCACCGCGTCAATGCCAACGGCCAGTTCCGCACATGGCCTAATGTGACGGGCGCCACACGCTCGGCCACCGACCACAACGTCATACGCACCGACTTCTTCAAATACATCAACACCATAGCCCGCCCCATCAAGGCACGCATGCAGTACAACTCGTGGTACGACTGGATGATGAACATCACCGAGGACCGCATCAATGCCTCGTTCCGCGAGATGGAGCGCGGTTTCACACAGTACGGGCTGCGCCCCATGGACTCGTATGTGGTGGACGACGGCTGGAACAACTACGACCAGGTGGGCACCGCCGAGTCGGGCACCACGCACAACACTACCGGATTTTGGGAGTTCAACTCAAAGTTCCCCAACGGTTTGAAGGGCGCCAGCGACATTGCCCACCGCTATGGTTCGGGCTTTGGTATATGGCTCGGTCCGCGCGGCGGCTACAACTTCAACCAGCAGTGGGGCAAATTCCTTGAGCAACACGGCAATGGCACCTACAGCACCACCACCTACGATGTGGTGACAGGCGACTCGGTGTATGTGGCCAAGCTGCGCGACTTCTTTATCAAGCAGCAGCGCGACTACGGTGTGAACTATTGGAAACTCGACGGATTTGCCACCCAACAGCCGCAGGCATCTACCAACGGACGCTACATTACGGGCGGCAAAAACGGCAATTATTACTTTACCGAACACTGGGAACGCTGGTACCGCAACCTCGATGCCATGTATGCCGATGCCAAGAGCCGCAACCAGGACTTGTGGATTAACCTGACCTGCTATGTCAACCCCTCGCCCTGGATATTGCAGTGGAGCAATTCGGTGTGGATACAGAATTCACGCGACATGTGGCATGCCGTGGTGGACGGCCGCGAACGCGAAATGGACCAACAACTCTCCTACCGCGACGACCGCTATTGGGTGTTTATCAACAGTCAGCAGCTGCAGTTCCCGCAGGCCCACATCTTCAACCACGACCCCGTGTATGGCAAAACCGGTGCCGTGGCCCCCAATGCCATGACCGATGCAGAGTTCCGCGCCTATCTGTATATGATGGCAACCCGCGGCACGGCCTTTTGGGAGATGCTTTACAGCTACAACCTCATGAACGAGGGCAACAAGTGGCTCATCAACGCCGAGGCCCTCAACTTTGTAGACAGTCATTACGAAACCTTGCGCAACGCCATATACTTTGGCCAGTCACCCCTCAAGGGCGGCATCTACGGCTACTCGTGCTGGCGTCAGGGCAACAATGGTGCGGCTGATGGCATCGTGTCGTTCCGCAACCCCTCAAATAGTGAGCAAACCTACACCTACACCCTCGACAAGAGCGTGGGAGTGCCCGAACAGGCTGCTGGCTTGTGCGCCTCGCTGGTGATGGAGTATACGGGCAATCCCGAGCAGCAGACGGCCGAGGCTGAGGCTTATGCCGCTGCAGCCAATACCAAGGGGCTGGCCTATGGCTCAACCCTCAGCATCAAGCTCAAGCCGGGTGAAATAAGGGTGCTGCGCTTTGCTGCCGACAGTGCCGTGGCTGCGCAACCCGTCATGGCACGGGCCAACAAGCAGCACGAAGTCACACTCGTGATGGACCAGCCCGTATGCACCGACGGGGCCACCTTCGAACTGCTTGCGGGCGGCAAGCGTACCGGAAAGCCTGCCACAGCTGTCACCACCGATGCCGACTACCGCACACTGCACCTCACCTTTGGCAGCACCTTGGGCGAGACCAAGCCATACAGCATACGTATCAAAGGACTGAAAAACTGGCAAGGTGCTGCCACTGCGGCCGAGTCGCCACAGTTCTACTTTGCTCCCGACAGTGTGCTCGAGTGCATCGAAAAGCCCGTCACGCTGAACGAGGCAGTGCGCCTTGGCTCGCACAAGGCTGTTGTGGGCAAGGGCGATTTCAGCATCGACTTTACGCTGACCACCACCGATGCCGATGTGCAGTTGGCCAGCCAGGGCGAAGCATGGAGCTTGGCGCTCAAGGGTGGCAAACTTTGTTTCAAAGCGGGCCATGTGGCCTACACAACTCCCGTCAGCGTGCACGATGGTAAAGCTCACCACATTGTGTGCTGCCGCGAGCGCAACGGCATGGTGAAGGTATATGTTGACGGCCAATTACAAGGCACGGCCTATGACAAGGCTTACGTAAACGAGCCCTTGCAACCAGCCCCCATCGTGCTGGGCCAGGCAGGGCGCACCTTCACTTTCGACACCTTCACCCTGCGCGATGGTGCCCAAGTAGGGTTATGAGTTTTGAGGTTATAAGGTTATAAAGTAACCTTTGTGTGTTAGGCAAGGGGGTAGGAGGTTAGAGGGTTATTGGGTTAGAGGGTTAAAAGATTACCATTGCTTGCCTAATACACAAAGGTTACTTTATAACCTCATAACCCCCTAACCCCCTAACCTTATCCCCCTCCCCCTTGCTTGCCCAAACACGCAAAGGTAACTTTATAACCTTATAACCTCAAAACTCAAAACTAAAAACTAAAAACTCATAACCTCATAACCCCATGCCAAATAATAGCAACATAGCCAAGTCAAAGCTAAAAGGCGCATTCACGCTGATAGGCACCGTCATTGTGGTGGTGCTGTTGTTGGTATACTTCTTGCCACGCGAAACCAAGTTCGGCTACGAGTATGAGCAAGGGCGCCCCTGGCGCTACAACTCACTGATAGCCACCTTCGACTTCCCCGTGTACAAAACCCCCGACGAGGTAAAAGCCGAACGCGACAGCGCGCTCTCACAGTTTCAGCCCTTTTACACCGAAGACGTACAGATAGCGCAACGCCAGATAGCCGCCTTCGAAACAGCATGGCGCGCAGGCCGTTTTGGCGATGTGCCGGCCCACTGCCTCAACCATGTCGACAAAATGCTGCGTGGTGTCTACGAGGCCGGCATAGTGCCATCGGCCGACCTGTCGCAAATGGCCAAGGAGCGCACCCCCGGTGTGCGGGTGGTTGAGGGAACCGAGGCCGTGACGCGCCCCATTACCGAACTCTACTCCACCCGTTCGGCCTACGAGTATATAGTGTATGCCGACACCATAAACTTTCCGCGCGAGCTATTAGCCCGTTGCAACATCAACGAATATCTGTCGCCCAACCTCAGCATCGACAGTGCCAAAACCAGTGCCGTGCTTGAAGACCTGCTTGCCGCCGTGTCGCCAGCCTCGGGCATGGTACAGAGCGGACAGCGCATCATCGACCGTGGCGAGATAATATCGGCCGAGCAGTACAAAATACTGCAATCATTCGAACGCGAAACCGTGCGCCGCAACGACCCCTCAAAGGGCATGTGGCAGGTAGTGACAGGCCAAGTAATATTTGTGCTCTGCGTCATAGTAGCCTTCGTGTTCTACCTGCGTCTGTTCCGCCGCGAATATCTGCGTTCGCCGCACAGCATACTGCTGCTGTCGTCGCTCATTGCCATATTCCCCCTCATCACCTATGCCATGGTCGACCAAAAGTTCCTTAACGTCTACATGGTGCCGTATGCCATGGTGCCCATATTTGTGCGCATATTCATGGACTCGCGCACAGCCTTCATGACCATGGTGTGCTCCGTCATACTCTCATCGTTAGCCCTCCACTCCAACTACGAGTTCGTGATTGTGCAATTCATGTCGGGCATGACCGCCATCTACGCCCTGCGCGACCTTACCGAGCGCTCGCAACTGCTGCGTGTGGCCCTTGCCGTGTTTGTCACGAGCAGCGCCATCATGTTAGGCTACGACCTGTCACAAGGCATCGAGTTCTCACACCTCGACCGCTCAATGTACGTGTACAATGCCGTTAACGGTGTGCTGCTGCTCTTTGCCTATCCGCTGCTTTACATGATTGAAAAGCTGTTCGGCTTCACCTCGAGCGTCACACTCGTCGAGCTGTCCAACACCAACAACAGCGTGTTGCGCCGCATGTCCAAAGTGGCACAAGGCACCTTTGTACACTCGTTGCAAGTGGCCAATCTGGCAGCCGAGGTAGCCGACAAAATAGGTGCCAAACCCCAACTCGTGCGTACCGGTGCCCTGTATCACGACATAGGCAAAATGCTCAACCCCGCCTTCTTTACCGAGAACCAGACAGGCGTCAACCCCCACGACGAGCTTACCGAGGAGCGTTCGGCACAAATCATCATCAGCCACGTCACCGAGGGTCTCAAACTGGCCGACAAGTACCACCTGCCCAAGGTCATACGCGACTTCATAAGCACCCACCACGGCCGCTCACAGGTGAAGTACTTCTACATTCAGTGGAAGAACAAGCACCAGGGCGAGGAACCCGACGCCAAGCTCTTTACCTATCCCGGCCCCAACCCCTTTACGCGTGAGCAAGCCATACTCATGATGTGCGATGCCGTAGAAGCCTCGTCGCGCTCGCTCAAAGAGTTTACTGAGGAAAGCATCAAAGAGTTGGTCAATCGCATCATCGACGGCCAGGTGCAGGCGGGCTATTTCCGCGAGTGCCCCATCACCTTCCGCGACATAGCCGATGCCAAGCGCGTGTTGGCCGAGAGCCTTAAAACCATCTACCACACCCGCATAGCCTACCCCGAGCTCAATGCCAAGCCCGCCGAGCCTGCACCACAGCCGCGCCGCACCTATTTCTTCGGTCGCAGATAACATTCGGCGCTGCCGCATAACATACACTGTAGACAGGTTGACAAGCATACTTTGCTTGCCAGCCTGTCAACTTTTATATATATAGCAGTCTGGTAAAACGCAATATGCGAACGTACTCAAGTGCCCAACGCTACCACGCAACTCAAACTCTAATGGGGGCGACGCGTCTCGCGTCGGAAAAATAAAAAGAAAAGACACAAGCCCCGCTAAATAACAGCTGCACTTTCCCCGACGCGAGACGCGTCGCCCCCATTAGTGCTTGAGTTGTGTGCTTGGGTTTAGTGCTTGTGTTTAGTGCTTGCGTTGGGTGCTTACGTTTAGTGCTTACGTCCGTTCGCATATTTGCGTTTAACCAGACAACATTACCATAGTGCGCAAGCAGCTTGCCATGTGTAACCATGTGTTATACAACATATTCACAAATGTGTTATAAAAAGAGCAAGTTGCGTAACTTTGCAACCGAAAAACATATAATAACTTAACAAACACTGCAACTACATGAAAAGAAATCTACTAATCACAGCACTACTATGCAGCTCCGGCCTTTATGCTTCAGCCCATAGCAGTGCCCCGATCCCTGCCCCTGCAGGCCAGACCGAGGCAGTTGCTGCCGACTACGAGTATACTGGCGAGATGAGCATCAACATGTCCACAGGACATTTTACGGCATTCAGTGGCAATGGCGCTTACGCCTCAACCTGGCAAAACTACAAAGGCTGGTCAAACGTGCCAGTTGTCCGCCTCATCAGTTTCAGCAACAAAAAGGCTCAAAACAACATGGACGTGGCTGGCAGCAATGCTGCAACCATTGTGGCCCATCGTGGTGGTGACAGCGAGTATACCCTGATTGTAGAGAAAGGCTACGTCATA